>BNJU01002434.1_pt1 | contig 309624 bp, 348 predicted proteins | sample 8539281 | NCBI WGS metagenome assembly BNJU01 (sample SAMD00202456, study PRJDB9452) | human saliva metagenome | isolation source: human saliva | place: Japan | reverse complement strand
GAATATCCGATTTTTAGAATACAATAGCTGTCAAGAAAAAAATACTTGACAGCTATTCTTTTTGTTATTTTATTGCAGCGAGGTGTGCTATGGATGAATTTGTAGAAAAAGGAAATCTATTCCTGCTTTTACTCGGGACTTTTTAAAGGAAAAACCAGAAAAAGGTCTATGCCTACCACATTATGGAAGATATGAGCTTCGGAAATCGGCATAGAGATGAATATCACGAGGCAGGCAGCACAGTACTTGTACAGTAAAGCCGACGAACAACTTCGCTTTTATGGAAGAGAATCTGCAGCTGGGAAAAAGTGGTTGCATATTCGTGCACTGGCGGAGAAGATTGCTGAGCAAAAGCGAGGATGAGGAAATCAGGAAATTAGCAGGAGAAATAATGCATGGCATTTGAAAGCTTATCAGAAAGACTAAGTACAATATTTCAAGGTTTATCCGGTAAGGGAAGCTCTGAGGACGATGTAAATCTGGCGCTAAAAGAAGTCCGTATGGCACTTTTGGAAGCGGATGTGAATTTTCAAGCTGGTAAAAGACTTTGTTGCCAAGGTAAAGGAAAAGGCCATCGGTGAAGAAGTATTTTCTTCCTTGAGTCCCGCTCAAACCGTAATTAAAATCGTAAAAGAAGAACTTACGGCGATGATGGGTGAGGAAAATACCGAGCTGAAGCTCCGTCCCCAAAGTGAGATTACCGTCCTTATGATGGTCGGTCTGCAAGGTGCCGGTAAGACGACTACGGCGGCAAAGCTGTACCGGAAAGTTCCAGAAGATGCATAGAAAGCCGCTCCTTGTTGCCTGTGATATTTACAGGCCTGCAGCGATTGAGCAGTTAAGAGTTAATGCGGAAAAGCTCTCCATTCCCTTCTTTAGTCTGGGAAATCAGGTTAAGCCGGAGGAAATCGCCAAAAGAGCTTATGAAGAGGCGAAAGAGAAGGGATATAATCTTCTCATTTTGGATACGGCAGGTCGTTTGCAAATTGACGATGCTTTGATGCAGGAATTAAAGCGTATGAAGGCTGCCGTTCCGGTGGATTGGACAATCCTTTACTGTAGACGCAATGACCGGTCAAGAAGCGGTTAATGTCAGTCAGAGCTTTAGTGAAGACATCGGCGTAGACGGTGTTATTCTTACGAAGTGCGATGGAGATACCAGAGGCGGTGCCGCTTTTATCTATTAAAGCAATGACCGGACAGCCTATTTTATTCCTTGGTATGGGAGAAAAAGCTTGCCGATCTTGAGCCCTTCTATCCGGATCGATGGTACTGGAAGAATCCTCGGCATGGGCGATGTCCTTTCTTTAATCGAGAAAGCGCAGAGCGAAATTGATGAAGAGAAGGCGAAGGAATCCGTTCGTAAGCTTTCCAAGGGGCAGTTCAACTATGATGATTTCATGGAGCAAAATGAATCAGCTACAAAAGCTGGGCGGAATTGCCGGGATTTTAAAAATGCTTCCGGGGATGAATAAGGCGATGCAGGAATAGACCTTGAAGACTCTGAGAAGAAGATGAAGCAGGTAAAATGCATCATCCAGTCCATGACCTTTAAGGAAAGAGCCAATCCGAAGCTTATGAATCCTTCCAGAAAGAAGAGAATTGCAAGCGGTGCCGGTGTGGATATTTCTGAAGTAAACAGACTGGTAAAAGCAGTTTGAAGAAATGCAGAAAAATGATGAAGCAGTTCGGCGGAGGAAGAGGAAAGCACGGCGGCAGTCCGTTTGGCGGCGGTTTTCCCGGTATGGGCTTCCCGGGCATGGGTAGCAAAGGAAAAGGATTTCCTTTCTAAGATAGGTGAGGAAAATCTGAAATATCAATTACGGTTTAAGTGTATTTAGAACAATAAAAACTTAGGTAAACATTGTATTAAACGGTTTCAACAGCATTGCTGAAGAAATAAATCAAGTGTATTTTCAAAGGAGAAAAATGGCAGTTAAGATCAGATTAAGAAGAATGGGACAGATCCACGCACCGTACTATCGTGTAATCGTAGCAGATTCCAGAAGCCCTGAGAAACGGTAGATTTATTGAGGAGTTAGGATACTATGATCCGACTAAGGAGCCTACTGTATTTAAGGTAGATGCTGAAGCTACAAAGAAGTGGTTACAGAATGGTGCTCAGCCGACAGAAACCGTAGCTAGACTTCTCAAGAAGTTTAACATCTAACTCTACAAGGAGGGGATGCTGTAATGAAAGAACTTCTGGAAACCATTGCAAAAGCATTGGTTCAGTTTCCCGAAGATGTTCATGCCGAAATGGAAGAGAAAGAAGGAGAAGTCTTTCTCACCCTTTCTGTAAATGAGCAGGACATGGGAAAGGTGATTGGACGCTCAGGTACCGTATTGCTAAGGCAATTGTTCTGTGATGAATGCAGCTGCATCCAAGCAAAACAAGAGAATATCCATCGATATTCAGTAAAACCGGCAGATTTATCTGGCAGTTATGATAAGCGCTGTAAAAGCAAAGCTAAAGATTTTTGATTGCTGTACAAGTCTGTAGAGCATAAGGATGCTTTGATTTTACAGCCCTTTTCTTTAGGAGCGGTAAAGCATGTTAGAAGAATTACGAGTGGGCATTGTAGGAAAGCCTCATGGCTTAAAAGGGGAACTTAAGGTCTTCCCCACAACGGACGATCCGAAGCGATTTTCCGCCTTAAAGGAAGTTATTTTAAAAAAAGAAAGCAAGGGGCTGATCTCCAAGGAAGAACAAGAAGAGAGAGAAGTTTCCGCTGTCCGTTATCACAAGGATACCGTCCTTTTAAGCTTAAAGGGGATAGACAGCATAGAACTTGCCGAAAAATATAGAGATTACTCTCTTTATGTAAAAAGAGAAGAAGCTCTCTCCTTAGCGGAAGGAGAATATTTCCTCGGTGATTACCTCGGTATGGAGGTTTTTATCGAGGGGGAGGAGAGCCTTGGGCAGGTCTCGGAGCTTATTGAAACCGGAGCAAATCTGGTTTTCGTAGTAAAAGGAGAGGATAAGGAGTATCTGATTCCGCATGTTCCTGCTATTGTCTACTCTATAGAGAACAATCGTATCCATATTCATACCATACCGGGGTTACTCGAATTATGATGAAATTTACTGTACTGACCTTATTTCCGGAACAGGTGGAAGCTGCATTTTCCCACTCCATTATGAAAAGAGCGATGGAGGATGGGAAAATAGAGCTGCGCTGCATCAATATTCGGGATTATACGAAAGATCCGCACGGGCATGTCGATGATGCGCCCTTTGGCGGAGGAGCGGGAATGCTTATGCAGGCGGAGCCGATCTATGAAGCGTTTTCGGATCTACAAGAAAAAGAAACTCCTACAAAGGTAATCTACTGTTCTCCGAGAGGAAGAATATTTTCACAGAAGATTGCAGAAGATCTGGCAAGAGAAAGTCATATCGCATTTCTTTGCGGACACTATGAGGGAGTGGATCAGAGAGCCTTGGAGCTTCTTAACGCTGAGGAGCTGTCACTCGGTGACTATGTATTAAGCGGTGGAGAGCTGGCATGTGCCATTATGATGGATGCCATTTCCAGAGTAAGAGAAGGCGTGCTCAACAAGAAAGAGAGCTACGAGGAGGAGAGTTTCTCGAACGGTCTTTTGGAATATCCCCAGTATACAAGACCGAGAGAATATAAGGCTCACGGTTCCGGAGGTCCTTCTTTCCGGAGACCATAAGAAAATTGCAGCATGGAGACATGAGGAAAGTTTAAAGCTAACCGAAGAGGTTCGCCCCGATCTCTATCAGCTCTATAGAGAAAGGAATCCTGAAGAATTTCAGCCTAAGAAAAAGAGAAGAAAAATAGCATTTTGCTAAATTGAAAAAAGTAAATTCTAGTGCAGAATTATTTCCTATCTGTTCCGGTGGATGTGAATATAGGAATCAAATATCGGGATTTCATTGTGAAAAGGCTCAAATTTATGCCAATGATATTCCCCTGATTAAGGAGATGGTAAATGCTGGAAATCAAAGGCTTGAAGAAGAGCTTTAAAGCAAAAAGAAGTTTTTGAAAAATCTGAATCTTTCCATAAAAGAAGGAGAGATTGTCTGTTTATTGGGAAATAATGGAGCCGGAAAGACAGCTTTAATTAACTGTATTCTTCGCATGATTAAGGCAGATGCAGGCTCTATACTCTTGGATGGGCGAGACATTTTTACGTATAAAAACGAAGAGTATTTTTCCAAGGTAAATGCTTTGCTGGAATCCAGTGTGAATGTTTATGACTATCTTACAGGATGGCAAAATATTGAGTACTTTTTCCGGACTACTGAAACTCGATTCCGGGAACGAGAAAAATAAGACTATAATGAAGTGTTGTAAATAATAGCATTTTGCTACGGATTATCTGGATTTTTGATTGAAGAATCAGGGATATTTTGTATAATATTTTTCAGGAGTATCCTGCTTTAAAGCGAACTGATATAAGCATGGAACTGCTTATGCGGACTCATTGCAATGAATGATCAGGGGCTGTGTGAACGGCACAGCTCCTTTATTATATATCCGGTATATACAGCCCCGGTTGTTCCGGATGGGAAACAGAGGTAACGCAGATTGGCTGAGATTGTAATAAATGAAAAGGGCCAGAAGGTCGTGGAGATAGACATCATTATCTTTTCCGGCAAGCGAAAAACCGACTGGGATAGCGTTGAACAATATCTTAAGAAATATGTGGGTGAGTCATATCAGATAGATGAAACAGATGATCTGGTTTATATCGGGTCAGATTTCCCCTGATGAATATGCCCATAGTAAGTACAATAACAGGGCATTGGGTACTGTCGGCAAGGCGAAAGCAAACGCATCTCAGGTTATACCGGAGCTTATCAAGATCGCAACGGATATTTTATTCAGTGAAAACTTTGAGCAGAAGCATTCGCATGACGCGAAGTATGGATGGTATTACTGCATCATTCGCTTTACCCTGCCGGTTACAAATGACAAAAAGGAAGTCATCGGAAAAAACAATTTCCGGGGCAGGATGGTTATTCGGTGCGATCAGGATGGAAAGAAATATCTGTATGATATCGTAGACATAAAAAAAGAAACGTAGTACCCCGCTTGAGCAAAAGCTGTACGGTTCAAAACCACATTTCTCTTTAACAAGTATCTTATCAGATGCCGCACTCTTCGTCAAGAAAACAATTTGGAAAAACTGCGGGAACACAATGCAATTTTAATGGTTGAAATTCTAAAGTGCAGAGAATAATAATAGTTAAGACAGGAGGAAACGATTGAACAAATCGTAATAATGCTATGAAAGAGTATTATATTAATGACAGCAGGATACCGCCTTGCTTGATAGGAACGTGGGCATGGGGCAGCGGAAGTAACGGTTCACAGATGATTTTTGGAAAAAGTATGATACTGAGACACTTAAAAGAAACCTTTAATCAAGCGGTTGAGAACGGTTTTGTTTTCTGAGATACGGCAGAGGTTTACGGAATGGGTAATTCTGAAAAAGCTTCTCGGCAGTCTGATAAAGGATTCAAAGGAGAAAATAATCATATCCACAAAGTATGCTCCGAATAAAAAATACCAGAAAGGCAAGATGGGAGAATCTCTTTCAAATAGCATTGAGAGGTTGAAGATAGAGGCTCCAGATATATATTGGCTTCATAATTCAAATAACTGTAAGGAAAAATTCAGAGGAAATCCTCCAGCTTCTGAAGGAAGGCAAGGTAAAAGAGCGTTGGTCTTTCAAACTTCAGCATGAAGGATATAATCGCTGTTTCTGAAATTGCAAAGAAAAACGGTGTGAAGATAACGGGCATTCAGAATCACTTTAGTTTAATTCACTATAACGACGAACAAAAGAAAATAGTCAAATGGTGTCAGGATAATGATGTGATTTATTTTACTTATATGGTATTGGAGCAGGGGCTTTGTCGGGAAAAATACGATTATAAGAACAGTTTTCCCTTTTTTTCCACACGTAACTTTTTCTTTGGAAAAAAGAAGTTCAAGCAAATAGACCCTCTGATAAAGCTTATAAGGGAATTAGGGAAAAAATATAAAGTTTCCCCTGCTCAGATACCGATTGCGTGGACAATAAGCAAAGGCGTCGTTCCGATAGTCTACCTAACAAGTCCATCACACGTAAAGGGACTTGTTGAGGGAGTAAACGTCAGTCTGTCTGCTGATGATATAAAACAGACTTGAGAAAACGGCAGAGGAAACGCATCTTGTATTCAAAACAAGCTGGGAACCTTAATCCTATATCCCTTCTGACCAGCGGCAGAAATATTCGCCGAAGCTATTTACTAAGCGAAAATCGTAATATACCTGTACAAGATGCGGTGCTACAAGAACAGAAGCTATTGACGCCAACGGACATATGCCGGTAGATGATGCGGAAGTTCCTACAACCTGTACCGAAGCCGGGGAGACCGCCGGAACACATTGCTCTGTTTGCGGCATGGTGCTCACGGCACAGGAAGAAATCCCGGCTCTTGGACATGAGTTTAACGAGTGGAATACAAGAGGAATAGTGCTAGCGTGGGATATAAAGCAATTTTTCATAAGGATAATCAAACTATTGTAGAATAGCACTTCAAAAATAAAATGAATGAGGGGAAAGTTGAAGAATTTGACGGTATTTCTTTGATTGTTTGGACAGCCGATAATAAGATAAAAGGCATTAAAAAGAGTTTGGCTGTAATTGCAATAACTACAATCCTTATAAAGAGAGTGAAACACCCTTATTTCGAGATGAAAAAGCAAATTGGTTTTTGAGGAGATAAAACATTGATAGAAAGTAGACCTGAGTTTGATATAATTACATCGTTTGATGAATTTAGTAAATACTATTGGTATCGTGAAGAACTTTCACAGATATGCAAGTCATTAGGATTAGAATATAGAGGTATAAAACAAGAACTCAATTATATTATTGAGCAGTATTTTAAGGGTAATTTGATTAAAAAGTCATCAATAAAAAAATGAAAAAGAAAAAAAGTGGAAACTATTACCTTAGATATGCCATTACTTGAATGTGGGTTCTCCTTTAACACACAATTTAGAGAATATTTCTCAATTTTAACAGATGTTTCACCATTTAAATTTACTGCTGATATGGCTACTGCTTGGAGAAAAGTAAAAAAGCGAAAATGATTTGAGTTTTACAATTCAAGATATGCTGAAAGTTTATTATGGAAAAATCAGATTATGCCAAGTATGATAATTCGGTTTGTCAATGGAATCAATTTTTAAAGGATTTCTGTGCCGATGAAAAATAGTTGCAACTATTCAAATAAATTAAAAGTAGCTTCCATTCTTTGGAAAGAAGTTAGAAATTCAAGAAATGAAAAAAATTTATTCAAAGAATCTTTTGACTGAATATGCTTATAAAATAAAAGAGTATTGCAAGTAGGATATTTTCAGCTTGCTAAACTAACAATTTAATAAAAGCTAACACGAAAACAGTAAATCAAAAAAGGTTTACTGTCTTTCTCTGCCCAAACGAAAAAAGCCTTATAGAAAAAGCATCCAATATTAGCCTTATAACAGCTGCTGCTTGTAGGGGTTGGAAATAATAATAGCATTTTTTTCTTGCATTTTAGACTTGTCTATGCTATTCTATACGAGCTGTTTTGTCATAAGACAAAATATAACCCTATAATATGTTCCGCTGACGAGACCGTGTATGAACATAGAATGTTTTGGAGGACTTGTATATGTCAAATTTTGAAATCATTAGAGAAATTGAACAGGCGCAGTTAAGACAGGAAGCCTTAGCACCGTTCAACACAGGAGATACCATTAAGGTATACAACAAGATTAAAGAGGGTAACAGAGAGAGAACCCAGATTTTCGAGGGAACCGTTTTAAAGATTCAGGGTGGTTCCAACAGAGAGACCTTTACCGTTCGTAAGTCCAGTAACGGTGTAGGCGTTGAGAAGACCTGGCCGATTCATAGCCCGTTCGTAGAGAAGATTGAAGTAGTTCGTAAGGGTAAGGTTCGTAGAGCGAAGTTGAACTACCTTCGTGATCGTGTTGGTAAGGCTGCTAAAGTTAAGGCTGCGAAGTAATTTAAACCATACAGTACAGGTGTTCCTTTCGGAGCACCTGTTTTTTTCTAAGGAGTGTTATGAAAGAAAGAACGATTTTTCAAAAGTATATTCATACTCTGGTGGACATTCTTGTTCTTCTTTCTTTGGCCTGGTTCATTGTTTACAGCTTCTTCTCCCTTTACAGGGTTTCGGGTCACAGTATGGAGCCTGCACTTTCCACAGGCGATACGGTTCTCATTGATGAGTTGAGCTATCGTTTTATTAAGCCGAAAAGAATGGATATCGTGCTGTTCCAAAGAGCGGATAAGTCTTATAATATGAAACGGATAGTCGGTCTTCCCGGCGAAACCGTGATTATTCAAAATGGAAGAATCTATATTAACGGAGAGCTTTTAGAAACAACAAAGATTTCTCCCATCGCTCTACCGGGTTTGGCTAAAAATCCCGTAGAGCTTGGGAAAGACGAGTATTTCCTTATTGGAGACAATACGGATTCCTCGGAGGACAGTCGTTTTCAGAATATTGGAAATGTGCATTTTGCGCAGATACGGGGAAGAGTCTGGTTTCGCCTGCTTCCTCTTCGGAAAATGAAGCTCATAGTATAGAAAGGAGCCGGAAGTGAAAATACAGTGGTATCCCGGGCATATGGCAAAAGCCAAGAGAAAGATGAAAGAAGATCTACCCCTTGTCGATGCAATTATTGAAGTGATAGACAGCCGTTGTCCTAACTCTTCCCGTAACCCGGAAATCGACATTTTGGCTAAAGACAAGGCCAGAATCATGCTTTTTAACAAGGCTGACCTTGCGGATCCGGCAAGAACAAAGAGCTTTATGGAAAGCTTTCGGAAGCAGGGCTTTTATACCATGGAAATGGACGCCGAAGCCGTTCCAGTGTAAAAGGGCGTAAAGTAAGCTTGTCATGGAGAGCTGTGCGGAGCTTTTTAGAAAGAAAAGAAGCAAAAAGGGATTCTTTCTCAAAGCATCAAAGCCATGGTTCTCGGTATTCCGAATGTCGGGAAATCCACCTTTATCAACGCTTATGTGGGAAAAGCTACGGCGAAAACCGGAAATAAGCCCGGAGTTACTAAGGGGGCTCAGTGGATTAATATTGGAAAAAGACTTACAGCTTCTCGATACGCCGGGAATCACCTGGCTGAAATTTGAAAGAGAGATTGTGGGCTTGAATCTGGCCCTCATCGGTTCTATTAACGATGAGATACTGCCGATAGAAGAGCTTATCTTTTATCTTCTAAAATATCTTACCCGTTATTACGGCTCTACTCTTGTTTCCCGATATGGTGAAACACTGCAGGGAAAGGAAGAGGCTTTGGAAGCAATGGATGCCATTGCCGTAAAAAGAGCCTGCATCAAAAAGGGTGGCGATATTGATTACACGAAGGTATCGAGACTCATTCTGGATGATTTTCGAAGCGGAAGACTGGGAAGAATCAGCTTGGAACATCCCATGAAATGGGAAGAAGACAGCCAAATGGAAGTATAGATTTATGAGAATTTTCAACGCATAAAAGAATATTCCCATGCTTCGAAAAAGGAATGCATTTTAGTAGGATAAGATATGACCGATAAAGCAAGAGAAAAGGAAGAGCTTAGGCTCGAGGAAATGCGAAAAGAGGAGAGGGCAGTTCTTAATTTTAGCCCGATAGCTGGAGTTGATGAAGCGGGACGAGGCCCCTTGGCAGGACCGGTGGTTGCAGCCTGTGCTGTGATTCCTTTGGATTATCCTTTTTACTATTTAAATGACTCGAAGAAGATGTCCGAGAAAAGAAGAGAATCGCTTTTTGAGGACTTACAGAAAGAAGCCATTGCCTTTGGAATCGGCATTGTTTCTCCGGAAAGAATCGATGAAATCAACATCTTACAGGCGACTTATGAAGCTATGCGAGAGGCGCTGAAGGATATGGAGAAGCATTTTTCGCTTAGCCCGAAGATTCTTTTAAATGATGCAGTGACGATTCCGGGAATTTCGATTCCGCAGAAGGCTATTGTTCACGGTGACGCGAAGTCTTTATCCATTGCGGCAGCCAGTGTCTTAGCTAAGGTGACAAGAGATCATATTATGTTGGAATACGATGAACAATATCCCGAATACGGCTTTAAGCAGCATAAAGGCTACGGGTACAAAGCTTCATAGAGAAGCCATTCTTACACACGGCCCCTGTCCGATACATAGAAGAAGCTTTTTAAAGAATTTATATAGTTAATATAAGTAAACTGCTAAAGAGAATGCAATCTCGATTTGCAGACTTTCCTATGAATAATCAGTGCTTTAGAAATAACACAGCGGTTTATCGAGAGAGGTAAATCAAATGCGGAGTAATAAGGCGAAGAATACACATCTTCTCGGGCAAAAGTACGAGAATATGGCGGTAGAATATTTGGAAGCAATGGGGTATAGTATTTTGGAGCGCAATGCACGCTTTCACCATTTGGAAACGGATATTATTGCAAGAGACGGAGAATACCTCTGCTTTATAGAAGTAAAGGGGAGAAAGAGCGGGAGCTTAAGCTCTCCCTATGAAGCCGTGAGTCGGAAGAAAATCCAATTTCTTCGAACCATGGCGGAGGGATACTTGGTAAAACAACATTTATCCTTATACGACACCCCTTGTCGTTTTGATGTACTTTGTATTTCAGGGGAAGAAATAGAGCTCATTAAGAATGCATTTTAGCTATTTAAGAACAGATCTTAGTTATTTTAAAATGGAAAAAAATGTGTTTTGCATATGATGCTTTTTTTATAAAAATAATATATTATTTCTCATCATTCGAAAGAGAAGAATAGATAAAGGAGTTTAACGGAATGGAAGAAAAGAGCAAGAATAAAAAAATGAGCGCAAAGTGATTTTAACTGGAGACAGACCTACCGGAAAAACTGCATCTTGGGCATTACGTAGGATCTTTACAAAGAAGAGTGGAGTTGCAAAACTCCGGAGAGTTTGACGAAATCAATATTTTGATTGCGGATGACCAGGCCTTTAACCGATAACTACGATAACCCGAAGAAAAATCAGAGATAACATTATTGAAGTGGCTTTAGACTATCTTTCTGTTGGTATTGATCCCGCTAAGAGTACTATCTGTATTCAATCGGCTCTTCCCGCACTGCATGCCTTGTCCTTCTACTACTTAAATCTGGTTACCACGCAAAGACTGAGCCGTAATCCGACCGTGAAGGCGGAAATGAAGCAGAAGGGCTATAGCGGAGAAAATGAAAACGATAATGAGGCGGGACTTCCTGCCGGTTTCTTTACCTATCCCGTATCTCAGGCAGCCGACATTACTGCATTTAAAGCCACAACCGTTCCGGTTGGAGAAGATCAGCTTCCCATGATTGAGCAGACAAAGGAAATTGTTCGACGCTTTAATCAGCTTTATCAGAGAGAAATCCTTTTAGAGCCGGAAATACTTCTTCCGGAAAATTCCAGTCAGAGAAGACTTCCGGGAATTGACGGAAAGGCAAAGATGAGTAAATCTCTCGGTAACGGCATTTACCTCTCTGACGATGAGAAGACGGTGAAAACGAAGATTATGAGTATGTATACCGATCCTTCCCATATCAATATTGCCGATCCCGGTCATGTTGAAGGAAATATGGTATTTACTTACCTGGATGCTTTTTCAAAACAAGAAGACTTTGCTGAATTCCTTCCGGAATATGCAAATCTTGAGGAAATGAAAGAACACTACAAAAGAGGCGGTCTCGGGGATGTGAAGTGTAAAAAATTCCTTTTGAAGGTCATGGAAAATATGCTTTCCCCTATCAGATCGGAAAGAAAGCTTTGGGAGAATCGCATTTCCGATGTCTATAATATTCTTTATCAAGGCACGGAAAAAGCAAAGGAAACGACAAATGCTACCCTCGAAGAAGTACGAGACGCGATGCGGATCAATTACTTCAAAGGAAATGAAATCATTGGAGAATGGGATAAATGGGTACATGGAAGTCAAGAGGGCTAAGAGGCTCTCTTCTGGAAGAGGAGTTAAATCAAACTATCGCCCTCTATAGGGAAAAGAACCTCGCCCTCATTCAGAAAATACCGACCCCGATTACTCCTATAGAATTGGATAAGAGCCATAAGCAGATCACCCTTGCCTACTTTGACCGGAAGTCCACAGTGGACTATGTGGGAGTAGTGCAGGGGATTCCTGTTTGTTTCGATGCCAAGGAATGTCATAAGGACTCTCTTCCTTTGCAAAACCTTCATGCACACCAAATGGCTTTTATGCAGGACTTTATGAAGCAGGGCGGAATCAGCTTTATTATCCTGTCATTCACACAAAGGAATGAAATCTATTATGTGCCTTTTCGGGAGCTTCTCCGCTTCACAAAAGAGAATGGAAGAGGGCGGTAAAAAGAGTTTTCGCTATGATGAACTCGAATGCTCCCATAGAATTTATCGCAAAAAGGACCTTCTGGTGCATTTTTTTAGAAGCTTTAAATGAGGATATTTTTACTATTAAATGAAATGTCAAAAAAACTGAGTATTATGGATAAAGATAAAAGTTCATGGACTTACAGGTTTATGTAGTTTATAAGTTCATGCAATTATAAGTTTCGTGTAATGATAAGCACAGTAAAAAAACGATTCTTCGACTTTTTTTCTTTTTTTAAAAAGAGAAATCTGAAGCGTATGCCATAGTAAAAAAAGGAAGATAAAATGAATATTATCGTAGTCGGTTGCGGAAAAAGTCGGTCTGAATTTAGCGGACCAGTTAAACAAAGAAGGACATGACATTACCATCATTGATAATGATGAAAAGGAACTTCGTCATGCGGTGGATTTCTTGGATGTCATGGGCGTCCATGGAAATGGTGCCATGCCACAGACGCTTCGAGAAGCGGGTATTGCTGAAGCGGATGTATTGATTGCAGCTACAAACCAAGACGAAGTCAATATGCTTTGTTGTCTTTTTGCTAAAAAAGAAGGACATTACTGCAGTACCATTGCCAGAATTCGTGATCCGCAGTATACAACGGAAATTAAATATTTACGAGATGAATTAAATCTTGCCATGGTTATCAATCCGGAAATGGCAGCTGCAAAAGAGATTGAAAGGCTGCTTCGTTTTCCTTCTGCAATCAAAATTGACAGCTTCTCCAGAGGAAGACTGGACTTAATTCGGGCAAAGGTACCCGAAGAGAGTCAATTAGTCGGTATTCCTTTCTATAAGATGAAAAAGGAGATTGGTCTGGATGTTTTGGTATGCTGCATTGAAAGAGGAGAGGAGGTCCTGATTCCGAAAGGCTCCGACTGCTTTATGGCCGGTGATGAAATCAGCTTTATTGCATCGACAAAGCACATTACGGAATTTTTCCTAAAGCTTGGCTTAAAGTATACCCCTATCCGTGATTGCATGATTGTAGGTGGTGGAAGAGTAAGCTATTATATTGCCAAATATATTGAAGAAACGCATCTAAACTTAAAATTGAAGATTATTGATTCCAATAAAGAGCGCTGTGATTTTTTAGCGGAAGAACTGCCGGATTGTAGTATTATCAACGGGAACGGTATTGATCAAGAATTGTTAAAGAGAGAGGGAATTGAGACCACGGATGCCTTTTTGTTCTTTAACAGGCTTTGATGAAGAAAACATTATGCTTTCTCTATATGCCGGAAAAACTTTCAAAAAAACCAGATTGATTACTAAGGTAAACCGTATTACCTTTGAAAAATGTGATTCGGGAAATGAATCTTGGCTCTGTAATCTACCCGAAACAGATTATTGCGGACAGCATTGTTCGCTATGTTCGTGCATTGGAAAATTCCAAGGGATCAAACGTGGAAACACTTTATAAAATTGCCGACGGAAGGGCAGAGGCTCTAGAATTTCGTGTCTTAAATGACCCGAATCTGATTAATATTCCTTTATCGGATATTCAATTAAATGATGGTGTTTTGATTTGCGGAATCATCCGGAATCATCGTGTGATTACCCCGAACGGATCGGATATGATGAAAATGGGAGACCGTGTCATCATTGTTACAAAAAATACGGGATACAATGATCTTCGAGATATTTTAAAGATGAATAATGAAGAGGAGAGTGGAATCCATTATGAACTTTAGTATGATTGTCTATATTCTGGCATGGGTACTGAAAATCGAGGGAGCAAGTATGATTTTGCCACTCCTATGTTCCTTGATTTATAAGGAAAATGACATTGCCCTTTGCTTTTTTATTATTGGAACGGCATCCGTTTTACTCGGATATATTCTAACTGCAAAAAAACCGAAAAAAATCGCTTTTTATGCGAGAGAGGGCTTTGTTATCGTGGCGGCTTGTTGGGTTGTTCTTTCCTGGTAGGAGCTTTACCCTTTTTCATTTCAGGAAGAATTCCGCACTATATAGATGCTTTATTTGAGATTGTCTCCGGATTTACCACAACCGGTTCTTCAGTTCTTTCCGATGTTGAAGCTCTTGGAAAAGGTCTTTTATTTTGGCGTTCCTTTTCACACTGGATAGGAGGAATGGGTGTGCTTGTCTTGGTATTGACAGTACTACCACTTGGCGGCGGTTACAATATGATGATTATGAAAGCGGAGTCACCCGGACCGGAAGTTACAAAAATGGTGCCCTAGAGTAGCGGATACGGCAAAAAGCACTATATAAAAATCTATTTTATTTTAACGATTATCATGATTCTTGTATTTCTGCTTTCCGGTATGCCTCTCTTTGATGCACTGTGTATCGGCTTCGGTACAGCAGGAACCGGAGGTTTTGCTATCCGAAACTCCGGAATGGCGGATTATTCTATGCTTAGCCAGTTTTTAATTACTATTTTTTTATGATTCTATTCGGAGTTAACTTTAATGTATATTACCTGATTCAGAGAAAGAAGTTTTCGGATGCGTTTCATTCTGAAGAGGCCAGAGGATATTTTATCATCATAGCGGCAAGCACTTTGTTTATCACTTTCAATATCTTCCAGAGTATTGGAAAGGGATTTTTATTTGCTCTGCATCATGCTTTTTTTCACAGTAGGAAGTATAATCACAACAACAGGATTTTCTACATTAGATTTTAATGAGTGGGCAGTACCTTCCCAAATGGTCATTTTATTCCTTATGATCTGTGGAGCCTGTGCAGGTTCAACCGGTGGAGGACTTAAGGTATCAAGACTTATAATATTGTTAAAGAGCCTCGCAAAGGAATTGCATCTGATTATTCATCCTGAAGCTATAAAAAAAGGTAAGACTGGAAGGAAAGTCCTTGGATCACAGCGTAGTTCGTTCCGTAAGCACATATTTGGTAGCTTATTGCTTTATTTATATGATTTCCATTTTCCTTATCAGTTTTGACGGGTATGACTTCTTGACTAATTTTTCCGCAATTTCTGCAACCTTTAACAATATAGGACCGGGACTTGGAAAAGTAGGACCGCTAAGTAATTTTTCTGTGTATTCTTATTTTTCAAAGCTGGTTATGATTTTTGACATGCTAGCCGGAAGACTGGAAATATTTCCCATGTTGATTTTATTTTCCATAAAGACTTGGAAAAAGACAAACTAAGCCGAATTGATATTTATAGAACTGAATAGATACTTTATTCGAGATAAATGGCTTCGTGATATTTATTTCCAAGATAGTGTTTTTAGAACGTATATAAGTTCATAAAAATTATAAGGAAAAGAATAAAAGAGATATGCATATAACTATTCGCTAAACTCTTGTTTAACGAATAGTTATATGCTAAAAATAAGGGTATGGCTGAATAAGCTATACCTTTAATACTATATAAAGACAAATACCGTTTTGATTAACTTATTTGTTTAACCTATTTTTTTAACTTATCTATGTGAGGTGAACTATGGCTTTAGCCTATCATGAAGAATTGGATAAAAAAAGAATACTGTAAAGCTTAGAGAATTACAAAAGGATCTTCCTGTATTTTTGCAATGTTTTTTTCCGCGGAATTGACCAGATTACCGCATCTCGTACAAAGATTGCCTATGCTTATGATTTGAAAGTTTTTTTACCTATCTTAAGGAAGAACTGAATATACATGATTCCATCGACGACTTTACGGTTCAGGACGTAGAGAATCTTACTGTTCCTGAGCTTGAAGAATATATGGAATATCTTAAATACAGAACCAAAGAAAAAGAAAATGCAGATGGAGAAATGGAAACCATTGATATATTAAATCATAATAAGAGCATCAAACGAAAAAAATTTCTTCTTTAAAGAGTTTCTATAACTATTTATATAAAGCAGGTTTAATTAGTAGTAACAAAGCATCTCTTCTCTCCCTCCCCAAGCTTTCCGAGGAGGAGATTATCCGTATGGATCAGGGTGAAATCGCCCAATTTCTTGATGAAGTGGAAAACGGTCATCAACTAAGCAAAAAAGAACGTGAATTTCATGAAAAAAACAATGTACGTGATCTTGCCATGATGCAACTAATGTTGGGAACCGGGATTCGTGTTTCCGAGTGTGTAGGACTCAATTTATCCGATCTTGACTTTAATAATAACGGCATCCGTATTCATCGTAAAGGCGGCAAAAATGTCACTATTTACTTCTCTGATGAGGTGGAAAGCGGGCTTCGTGCTTATTTAGAAGAAAGAAAGCTGAAGATTCCTGCTCCCGGACATGAAGAAGCACTCTTTCTTTCTATGCAGAACAAACGTATATCCGTTCGTTCTGTAGAAAAAATGGTCAAAAAATACGCCAGTCGTGTAACTCCTTTAAAACATATTACTCCGCATAAATTGCGAAGCAGCTATGGTACGAATCTATATCAAGAAACAGGGGATATTTACCTTGTAGCGGATGTACTGGGACATAGTGATGTCAATACAACAAAGAAGCATTATGCTGCACTGGAAGAAGAACGGCGCAGAAGTGTACGAAATGTCGTTCGTCTTAGAAAAGAAGAAGGAGAAAGCTAGTTTTCTAGAAAAATGAAGTATTTTCTTCATTCCAACGATTCTCTTCTTTATATTTCTTGACTCTTCTTTGATAGGTTCTGAGCTGTACTCCGGCATATTCTGCAGCTTCAGTACTTTTATGGGAATTGCTATAGAGAAATATATCTGAGACTTTTTTTGCTGAACCGTAGTCTCTTTTCTTTCCGGCATCGCGTTTTAAACGATCTACAGCAATATCCAGCTTAAAAGTGTATTTCTCATTTCTCCCGGAGGATAGAGATACTTTCATACCATATTTTTTTAAATAAGAATCCAGCTCGGTAATTTCTTTTTGAATACGAAAAAAACTCTCCGTCATCTTCTATTTCTAATTGCAGACTTTCCACTATATGTTCCCCTAATCCGGGTTCAGACCATCTCTCTATCATAATAAAGCCTTCAGTCTTATAAACCGAGTCTAATAAGGCCTACAGCCTTACCTAAGATTGCACAATCCTCTACAATAATCGGATCCATTGCATCATTCTCTGGTTGCAAACGAATATGTCCATCTTCCTTATAGAAACGCTTTACCGTCGCACTGTCATCAACCAAAGCTACCACAACTTCACCTTGGGCGCAGGTGTTTTTGCTTAGCTACTATAAGATAATCTCCATGAAAGATTCCGATATTAATCATGGAGTCACCCTTGACCTTTAAGATAAAACTCTCCTGATTCGGAAGTAAGTTGACAGGAAACGGGATATTACCGGTAATGTTCTCTTCTGCAAATATTGGAGTTCCTGCAGCCACTGTTCCTACTATCGGTAACGCTGTCATCTCTTCTCCATAAGCCTCAGTAGAAACGGTATCTTCTCTATCTTCAACTAATTCAGATTTATCGGCAATATTTCCTATATCATCATCTTCTGTATCTCTTCGCTCTAAGCTAAGACCCTCACGATTTAGGATTTCTATTGCTCGAGGATGAGCCGGATCTTTCCTGATTAAAACCAAGCTTTTTCTAAATCATTTAAATAAGTAAAAACACTGGAAGTTGATTTAAGGCCTACTTTTGCACAGATATCTCTTACAGATGGAGGATAGTTTTTCTTTTGTACACAATCCTTAATGTACTCATATATTTCTTCCTGCTTTTTTTGTTAAATTATCTATACTATATACCTTCTTTGGTCTTCCCATGCCATCCTCCAAAAATAATAAAGTTGATACTGCTCTTCCTCTTAGTTCACGAACTTTTGTTCTTATAAATTATAGCATAAAAGAATTATATTGCAAACATTTGTACGAAAATAATAAGAACAAAAAGATGCTGAACGACAAATTCGCCATTCAGCACTTTCTCAATTACGCTATTCTTTTATTCTAAGTTTCACTATGAATCTATTTACTTATTCCTATTCCTCTCCCAGCTTATCTACTGCCATAAGCTTTTTCCAGGAAGCTCTTGATTACTATAAGGATTGCTCCGCAAATCAAAAGAGAAGAACCAAGGATAATCAAAATCTTTGCATATCCCCATTTATCCGTTACTGCAACAAGATAACCGGAAGCAATACCGGAGAAAGTATAAGTAAGATACCAAGAGCTCATTGCCAAAGAGGAGAACCGCTCCGGGGTCAACTTATTGAATAATGCCATACCTACAGGAGACACTAAAAGCTCGCCGATAGTTAACACAGTATAAGCTACAAGCATGTACCAAAGATCCATCTTTACAGTCTTATCCAGTACACCGTGTAAGGTGTTGAATCCGGCTAAAATGATGAAGAAGGCAAGACCGGTAATCGCCATTCCAACAGCCATCTTTACGCTAATGGGCGGATCCATCTTCTTTTGTCCCAAACTCATCCATAAGTTACCGAAAAGCGGCGCAAGGATGATACATAAGATACCGTTGAAAGAAATAAGCCATACAACAGGAACCTGGAAACCGGCAACCTTTAAGTTAACGTAATCCATAGCCAAAGTGTTAATGGTGTAAGAAGTCTGGAAATAGCATGTCCAATATACGGTAACAAGGATGAAAATGATGAACATACCTAAGATACGCTTCTTATCAACAGCTGTCAACTTCTCATTGCTTACTGTCTTAGTTGTTCCATCCTCTTCCTTCTTCTGCTTTCCTGCAGGATACTTTCCAACCTCTCCTAACCACTTCGGAATAAGGAAAAGATAAATCAGGAATACGAGGAACATACCGATGGACACCATCAGATAAGCGTACTTGTAACCATAGCTGATAACATTTCCCGCTTCATCTTTAATAGCCATCCAGTGGTCAGTCAACATTCCACCAAAAATCGGACCGAAGAAGCTTCCGATATTTACAGCCATGTAGAAAATTCCATAAGCGGCATCTTTTCTGGTATGCTCCTTTTTGGAATAAAGCATTCCTACAATAGCACTTAAGTTGTTATTCATAAATGCTGCAGAAAATACATTAATGGAAATACCCACAATAACCATAGGAACGTTTGGCGTAAACAGGAAGAAAATCATATATGCAACTCCCTGCATAAAGAACGCCATAAGTAAGGACTTCTGAATACCTAAGAAACGGTCTGTTATTACCGATCCAAGTAAGGGAAGCACAGAACCGGCTGTTGTGGCAACAGAAATCAACAATCCTGCCTGCTCCTTGGATAAGCCCAAGCCTCCCATAGCTACACTATACGTGTAGAAAAAAATCAAGAATCCCGAAACCGCATACTTCAAATAGCTGGATCCGCACATTCCTATGCAGGCAAGCCATAGACCTTTCGGGTGGTGAAATTTTTCTTTCTTTACTGCTTCTTCCATAACCCCTCCTAAAATTACGATAAAAAAATTTCATTATTTTCTGTAAAATAATGAACATCTAGACTATGTTAAGAATATAGCAAATTCTACTAATTGGCAAGAACTATTTATTTTTTTCCATTACTAGATTTTTAGAAGGAGTATATCGCTTTTAATTTTTTTACAACAATAAATGAATTTAACTAATAATATTTAGGCAAAAACGCATAAATAAATTTATCTTTGTAAAGCAATTATACAGGAATCTTTTTGCATCGGACCAAATCTTTTCAAGATCGTAATATTCCCTTTGTTCCTTGGTAAAGAGATGTACTACAATATCACGATAATCCATAAGAATCCAGCCGGAACTGCTCTCTCCCTCCTTATGTAAACCATCTACTTGAACTTGATCCTCTACTGCATCTTCCAGGGCATCTAACTGCCTGGCATTGTCAGCAGATGCCAAAAATAAAATAATCTGCCAAGGTGGAAATTTCGGATATGTCCAAGGCAATGATATCGCCGGCTTTTTCCTCTAATATATTCATAATTTTTTTGTAATAAAGTGGTATTTTCCATAAATTCCTCCCTATTATTTAACTAAGATAAACTCGTTAAACGCTAAAATAATTCGTTAAACTTTGATTCAATTCATGAAACGCCGGTTCAATTTAGTAAACTCCATCTCATTTCTGAAGCTCTTCTTCCTGCAAAGCCTTATAGTACCGGTATGCTTCTACCGATTCCGTGCACAAGCTCTGTCCCTTTTCCTCAACATATTCTATTGTTGCACGTAAGCTCATATAAATCGCTTTATCCAGATTAGAAAAGGCTATTCTTCGAATTTCGTCCAATTCTCCTCTACTTCCTCTTCTGACCTCGATATAGTCTGCAAGGTAAATGATTTTTTCCAATAAACTCATAGCCGGTCTGCCAATAGTGTGATAATAAATGGCTGACAATATTTCTTCATTCTGAATTTGAAAATGTTTTCTGGCATACGTTGCACCATATATCCCATGTAAGACCTGCGGGGCAGAAATGTATTCCGGCAGCAAAGGAATATGTTCTCTTTCACAAGCCGTAAGCAATTCTTTTTTCCCCATATATTTTGCACAATCATGACAAAGACCGGCAAGCTCTGCAGCCTTTAAATCGTAGCCGTGCGCCATGGCAAGAGCAATCGCGGTAAAGGATACACTGATGGAGTGTTCATAGCGTTCCTCATTCAAGTGCTCCTTCAAATGCTTGCGAATGAATTTTACTTGTTCCCAATATCCTCTATCTTCTTCCAAAGTGAGTTCCTCCATAAGCACATTCTATTGCGAGTAGTAGCTCGGTTTTGTTACTAATATTCATTTCAAAAAAACTGAAAAAAGCAGATTAGCAGTAAAAATAACGACAGTTTTAATTTTGTCGTGCCATTCTCTGTTTTAAGTCCTCTTCCAATACAATTGAGATTGGAGATAGCCATGATTTAATGGTATAAATTCTTATCCATTATATATTTTTCTACCGATACAGGAAGAATACCGCTTATGGAATCACCATTTTTCCAGTTTTTTTCCCGAATTAAAGAGCTGGAATAGTTGATTTTTTTCATATTCAAAAAGCTACAGCTTAATCCGAACGCATTATTTAAGAATTTTTTTCTTTCCGTTAATTCCCTTTCTTCGGATTCTCCATTTCGATTGGCCACCAAAAAATGAAGCATTTTACCAAGCTCTTCTATTTTATACCAATTTTCCAAAGTAAAGAACTCATCTGTTCCGATAATCAAAAATATATCAGCATTCGGAAAAGTTTTTTACAAAATGAGAGCCGAATCGTAGCTATAGGAATTTCCGCTGCGCTCTCCTTCAATAGTGGAATAGAAAAATGGCAGAGTTTCTTTGTATTCTATACTGCATCTGTTCGTTCCGATATGATTTTTCTTCGAATCGTTTCGGTATCTTTCATTTTCCTCTTTTAGGGCCAAAAAAAGCATCGTTGAGCGCTCGGAAAAAGGAAGTAAATCCGAGTTTTTTTTATGATACGGCACTCCTGTCGGTAAGAATACTATACATTCCCTAGAAAGAAAGGAATTTGGTCTGTTTTCAGAATTAAAAGCCTCTATACTATTTCTTTTTATTCCTGTTATCTTCATTTTCTTTCTCTTCCAACATCTTTAATGCCGTTCTTCCCAAGACTAAATGCCCGTAATGAATAGGATTGAAGCTTCCACCTAATATTCCAAGCTTTCGGACAGAGGGAAAGCATAATCCGCTTTCAATATCGGAAAGACTTAGACATAAGTTATTTTTATCCATTAAAAGCTCTATTCTTCTCTTCTTTTGCCGGCTTATATAGTACTATCTTTCTTCCGATTATCTGTACCAGCTCGGTATTGGAACGCTCTGCAATCGTATTTCCCAACTCACGAAGGTCTTCGTCACAGTTCTTCAGCACATTAATCTTCATGATTTCATGCTTTTCCATGTATTCTTCCACGGAATGAGTAAACTCCGGTGTTAAAGCATTTTTTCCGATGGAAAGAACCGGATCAATGCTTTGCGCCGCACTGCGAATGCGTGCGCGCATCTTGCTATCTGCAATATAGGACTTCATTATTCCTCCTTGGACTCGTTTTCATCCTCTATTTCATCATCATAATATTCAAATTCATGCGAGAATATCTTAATAGTATCGCCTTCCTTCATGCCCATTTTCTTAAGCTCTTTGATAATACCCTGTTCTACCATAAAACGCTGGAAGAAGAGGAATCCCTTCTCCGCCTCTAAATTGGTATAGCCGAGCATCTTCTCCATCTTCGGGCCTTCTACAAGGAAAAGTCCCTCTTCCGGATGCTCATACTTAATGGGAAGAGATTCAACCGCGCCAAGGTTTTCCAGATCCACTTCACTTTCATAGATCATTTCATCCTTGCCGATTCCTTCCAGAAAGCTTATATGCCTCTTCCAGAAGCGGATAAATTCCCTGATTACTTGCGGCAGATATTTTAAAGAAAGGATAATGCATGTCTTTACAATATTTCTCCAAGTCCTTCAGGGCTTTCTCCTGCTCCTCGGATTGGATAAGCTCCACCTTATTTGCCGCAACAATAACCGGCTTCTTTAAAATCTCCGGATCATAGCTTTCACACTCGGCATGAATGTTCTTTAAATCTTCTAACGGTACTCTTCCTTCCGAGCCTGCTCCATCTACAATGTGTATAAGTACACGGCAACGATGAATATGGCGAAGGAACTGAAATCCGAGTCCAACTCCGTCACTTGCCCCTTCAATCAGTCCCGGGATATCCGCCATAACAAAGCTTCTGTCTCCCTTTAAGTTCACCACACCAAGGTGCGGGTTCAAAGTCGTAAAATGATAGTTTGCTATCTCAGGTCTGGCATTACTGCACATGGAAAGAAGAGTCGATTTTCCTACATTCGGAAATCCGAGAAGCCCTACATCCGCAATCACTCTAAGCTCTAATTGAAGCGTAATCTCCCTCGCATCCTGTCCGGGCTGAGCAAATTTCGGTGCCTGCATGGAAGGCGTTGCAAAATGCATATTTCCCAATCCGCCTTTTCCTCCGGTAAGAAGAACAAGTCTGCGATTCTCTCCACTCATATCGGAAATCAACTTTCCTGTTTCCGCATCCTTTAAAAAGCGTCCCGGCAGGCACCTTTAAAACAAGATCCTTACCGTTCTTTCCGTGCATCCTCCGGCCGTCGCCTTCCTTTCCGTCTCCGGCCGCATATTTTGTTTTATGACGAAAGGCTTCCAGACTGTTTAATCCATCATCCACTTCCACGATGATATCTCCTCCTTACCGCCATCTCCTCCATCGGGACCGCCTGCCGGTACGAAGAGTTCTCTACGGAAAGAAACGTGTCCATTTCCTCCCTTACCACTTCTTACATATTTTTTTGCTACATCAGCAAACATAAAAGCTCCTTTTTATATTGAAGAAAAACCCCACACCGGAAACCGGCATGGGGTTAACATTTCTTTATGCCCTTGGAAGAACAGAAACCTGCTTACGATCTCTACCTAATCGGCTGAACTTTACAACACCGTCAACCTTAGCGAATAAGGTAAAAATCATTTCCCAAGCCTACATTTTTGACCCGGATGAATTCTTGTGCCGTTTTGCTTATACAGGATATTTCCTGCCTTTACAAACTGTCCGTCTGCTCTTTTTCGCACCAAGTCTTTTTTTGAATTAGAATCTCTACCGTTTTTGGTAGAGCCCATACCCTTATGATGAGCCATTTTTTACTCCTTCCTGTAATACACGAGTTTTATACATCCTACTCGTTACGAATTAACCGATCTTCTCAATCTTTACTTCTGTAAAGAGCTGTCTATGACCGTTCTTCTTGTGATATCCGGACTTTCTCTTATAACGGTAAACAATAACCTTCTTGCCCTTACCGTTCTGAAGAACTGTTCCGGAAACCTTCGCACCTTTCACAGTGGGAGTACCAATCTTTAGAGAACCGTCGTTAATAAGAAGAACCTGATCAAAGGAAATCTTTGCTCCCTCTTCTACTTCCAACTTCTCTACGCGGATTACATCGCCTTCACTGACTTTGTATTGCTTTCCGCCACTTACAATAACTGCATACATTTAGGACATCCTCCTATAAATTTACTCGCTAGCTTTGGTGAGTTTGCACTGCTTTAACCTAGCTATGCGGCATCTAAGCTACTCTACAGTATTTTCTCTTTCCCGTCAAGCAGTTTTCTTTGTATTAAGGATGAAAATAGGCTAGAATTCTTGTTTATTGTTCCCAAAACATCAAATCTTCAAATGAGACTAAAGCAGCTCAATCCTATGGCAGTATACTTCTATAATAAGGATAGTTTGCAGATACTTCATCTACGGAAATTGTTCCGGCTGTAGCATTTTCATGTATAGCGAGCATCCTGCCCTCTTCGGTCCAGCAAAGAAACATCACCACATGACTGTCACCGCTTGGCTGAATGATTAAATCTCCGGGTATCAGTTCACTTCGCTTAATCTTCCTGCCTTGTCCAATCAATTCCTTTGTACTGGACACAAAGTCCAAAGAATCATTTGTGGCTGTCCAGTAAGCCCATTGTACAAAGCCCGAGCAATCCAATCCCTTTCTGTTTCTTCCCTTGTAATCTCGCTCGGAAATCGTTTTTCCGAATGCGTTCCCTTCAATTCCTTGTTTTCCGGCTTTACCTCCATAGTAATAGGGGACCTTTCCGACAGTTGTTAAAGAGAAATGAATCAATTGCTTTCGCTCTTCACTTAAATTCTCAGGAAGCAGACTCATATAACGGGAAATTTCTTCCTCAGTAAGAGGGGTTTTGGTTTCAACAGTAGATAAGCTCAGACCGTATTCTGTAAACCAATCTTTATCAATCAGTGTCTTCACCGCTGAAACACACTCTTCATTCCAACCTTTCCAACGGGAAAATGGACTTTTTTCCCACTCTGCATCTTTTCTGTACGGAATCTAAAACGATTTCTTTTAAACCGTTTTGATCTTCAAACTTTTTTACCTGAATCGTAATGGTTAAATCGACATGCCCCGGACAATAATTTTTCTCTCGAGTAGAAGAAGCTTTATCTTGTGAAGCAGTCTTAGAATGGTTTTTTTGTAATGAAGTGGAAGAAGAACTTTTTCCGCTATTATTTTGTGCTTTTTCTATATCCGATGGACTGGCCAAAGAAGATGAGTCTTCTGTTTCCTGTGAAAAGCTCTCTTCCGTACTGCTTTCCCAAATGATTGCTCTTCTTTCTTTGTACTTTTCCGTAGTTGATTCGGTCTGCGTTTCCGTACTGCTTTCCACTGCAGTTGTTGTCTCTCCGGAACGCTCCGAAGAAACAGTGGCAGAAGCTCCTTCAGAGGCTTCCGTCTCTCCTCCGGAAGCTTCTTTTTCCTCCGAGAGAATTTCTTTAGTTGATTTCCCCTCTTCCTTTTCCGCCTCTTCTTTAGCCGTCAAATTGACACAGCCCTGATCAAAATAGACAGGACTGATAGACAAAGTATACGAATGAGATTTTTCGTAAAGTTCCATACAAATTTCACGAAAATGCTCAGTATCCATATAATTATGCTTATAAGTATAGACGGAGACCATTGCTAGAATATCTTTAACATTACTGGAATCCGATATTTCCTTCCCATCTCCATTTAAAAAGCGATAATGAATATTTTTAAAATAGGGAATCGGATAGGACGCGGCATGATCCGCGTTATCTCCATGAACAGTAGGGTTATACTTGCCCATTATCCTGGAACGTTTAACACCAAGATTTTTTGCCACCTTCTCCGGGGTTTCACCGGCTTCATCTGTAATACTTGCAAGATAACGACTCTCCATCGTCATCATTTCCTTATAAAGAGCTTCCCCGATAGACGATCCTTCCTTATCTTTTTCATTCACAAGATTATAGATATCTATTTTTGCTCTCGGACTTAGAAATTGATCTTCCTCTCTTTCGTTATGAAGTGCGTTTTTATATTCCGTTTCTGTGGAAATATTTCCGGCAGCTTTCGTTTCCCTAACTTTATTGTTCTTTTTAATAAAAAACACGATAACGGAAAGCACAAGAAGAAAGGCCGGCACAAGCTTAACCTTCCATCGCTTATGATTTATTTTATTTCGAAGTCTGGATTTTCTAACCTGTCCTTCCTGTACTTTTTTTCCTTTTCCTCTTCCAAAAAAACATTTCTCCTAAAAGCACTAATCTATTTTTATATTGATAGCTGCTATACTTTTTATAATGGAATCAGTCAATATTTTCTATATCTTATTCCTTAATTTTCGTTCAATATCTCTGAGTTTGACAATTTATTTTCTGCTTTTTATTTCGTAAGCTTGTAAGAACTCTCAGAAAAATCATCCGGATAGTCTGCTGAAAATTCCATATATTCTCCGCTTTTGGGATGAATGAATCCTAAAACCATAGCATGTAAAGCTTGTCCCTGTATAGAATAAGGACACTTTTTTAATCCATAAACAGGGTCTCCAATTAAGGGATGTCCGATACTCTTCATATGTACCCGGATTTGATGTGTTCTCCCCGTTTCCAGACGACACTCCACCAAGGAAGCATTCTCGAAGCTTTCCAGCAGTTTGTAATGCGTTACTGCTTCTTTACCATGCTTATAATTGATTGCCTGCCGTTTTCGATCTTTTTCATCTCGTCCTATTGGGGCGGAAATCGTCCCGCTCTCCTCTTTTAATCGACCAAAACAGAGTGCGTGATAACGCCTGGTAATGGTATGCTCCTCTAGTTGTTTTGCAAGAGCTTTATGACTCAAGTCATTTTTACAAATAAGCAATAGTCCGGAAGTATCTTTATCAATCCGGTGTATAATTCCCGGACGCAAAACTCCATTGATAGAGGAAAGAGAAGTTCCGGAATGAGCTATAACAGCATTCACCAATGTTCCGGTATAGTGCCCCGGAGCAGGATGCACCACCATTCCACGGGGCTTGTTAACTACAAGCAGATCTTCATCTTCAAATACAATATCCAAGGGAATATCCTCTCCCTTCACATCTAATACTTCCGCTTCTTTCTCGATTAAGCTGATATGATCTCCACTTTTTAATTTGATAGAGGCTTTCGCTTTCTGTCCATTGTATAGTACATAGCCTTCCTCTATTAATTTTTCCAATATAAGAACGGGTATATTCCGCGGTATTGTTTTCAGCTAAAAAAAGCTGTCCAGACGTTTTTTTCTTTATCTTCCTCTTTCACATAAAAAAATCCATGGTTTTCTCCATATATATTTGAAGATATTCAAACTATTCAATATAGAAGAATTAAATAGCAGGATACAATCTTGCAATTATAGGAACTTAATGCTTTAAAAAAAGGCAAAAATCGTCTTCATTGTAGTAGAAAAAAAGCCAGCAAGAACAAACCAATACAAGAAAGGGTAACATAAATATCAGCGACATTAAACACCGGAAAAATCAATTGGTTTGAAGTAAATAAAATCAACTACATAAGATTGCAACTGTCGATCAATAAAATTGCCTATTGCTCCGGAGAAAAATAAAAACAAAGTATAAAAAAATAAAGGCAATAAACTTTTTTTCTTTTTTTATTTTTTTATACTCCCTTGCAGAAATATCCGAACTTAGTTGATTCGTAGCTATTTCTTCTTTTCCCGCTTTTAATCTCATTTCTTTTGGAAGCTTCCAAAGTACATAGAGAATTCCGAGAAGAACCGCAATCGTAATAATCAAAAAGAATCCTTGTTGACCATGTAAAATCCCAAATGCAGCTCCGGGATTTTCTACATATACAAGTACTAAAATATGTGGAATAAGAGATAGCTCTTTTCCTCCTTTTAAAAATTGTACAGCCAAGGATTTAGTCCATTGATCTAATAGGATAAGCAGTACCGCTATAAAGAAAAATAGAACATACCAAAGTATTTTCTTCATTTACTCCTCCATAAAACGAGCCAATGCGGCTTCCAGCTCTTCTTCCCGAAGTCCCTCTTCAATAAACGGAGCACAAATCTTGTGTAAAAGTACGAATTGTAAATGTGCTTTATTCTGTTTCTTATCCATTTTCATTGCAGAAAGTACTGCTTTATGATCTAATTTTTTGCAACGTGTTTCCAATAATAAATCTTGCATTAGTGACTCTATCTCTGATAAGTCTTCTTCCGTAATTCCTTTTGATAAAGAAAGAGCCATAAGGGTTCCAAATGCTACACATTGTCCGTGGCTGTAGTAAAAATCGGCAGTCTTTTCAATTGCATGTCCCAAACTGTGCCCGAAGTTCAAAAACTTACGATCCCCATTTTCAAAAGGATCTTTTTCCACAAAATATTTTTTTATACGATTACTCTGATAAATGGTTTCCAAAAGGCACTCCGGCTCTCGATTTTTTAAAGCAAGCCTATGTTCCTTTAAATAGGGTAAATATTGGGGATTGTGAATCAGAGCATGCTTAATAATTTCCCCCATACCGGAGGCATATTGTTCCAGAGGCAGAGTAGAAAGCGTATGCATGGAGGAATATACAAGGCTGGGCATATGAAAAGCGCCTACCATATTTTTATAGTCTTGAAAATCAACTCCCGTTTTCCCGCCAATTGAGGAATCCACCTGAGCAAGAAGGGTCGTTGGAACCTGAATAAAACGAATTCCTCGAAGATACGTTGCCGCTGCAAATCCGCACATATCTCCAATTACTCCGCCACCTAAAGCGACCATGAAATCTTTTCTTTGCAATCCGTATTGAATAGCCGCTTCATAGATCTTTTCTATTCCGCTAAGTGTTTTATTCTTCTCTCCACTGGGAATAACCAAAGATTCAACATGACGAAAACTCTTTTTAAGCTGATCTCTTAAGTCGGATAGATAAAGAGGCGCTACAATATCATCCGTTATAATCAGCGCACTTCTATCCTCACAATGCAAGTCTTTCAATTTTTCAGAAAGATGAGAAATCCTTTTCCAGATAAATCGAATAACTGTGACAATCTTTTTCGTAAATATCCAACTTCCGCATATTTGCTCCTAAAACTCAGCCTTTCTATATACTCATTAAGAATTAAAAAAAGCATATCCTCTAGGGATATGCCTATCGGTTTTTCTTTATCTAAAGTTCAAGAAACTTCCCTGTCCATCTCCACCGAAGCCTGCTCCGGAAAATTCGCCGGATAAATGAACATCCTCAGGACTGATGATAAAGATATATGTAGAAATCTTCTGTAGATTTCCGTTGATGGCATAGGCAGTTCCACTTAAAATATCGATAATTCTTTGTGCAACTTCTGTATGCAAGCCTTCCATATTGAGAACAACCGCTCTTCCGCTCAAAAGATAATCACAAATCTCCGTTGCATCCCCCATGGAATTCGGCTTAATCATGGTTACTTCCATGCTGGCTTTTTCTTTCATTAGCACTTGATTTAGGTTTTCCAAATAGACGAAGCTTTGGTTCGGAATCTTCCTCATCTTCATCAGATCTCCTGGAAAAAAAAGATGCTCTCTTTGGACTTTCTTCCTCTTCCTCTTCGTAATCATCCTCGAAGTCATAATCATTATCTAAGTCGTAATCATCCTCGTCATCTCTATTCAAGTTCATCTTTGTCATTAGGTTACTCAAAAAAAGCTCATACTATTCCCCCAACATCCGCCAAGTCAAACAAGATTATTTTACTCAATTTCGGAGTAAAGTCAACCTTGAAAGTATCTTATAAAAAAATAAATTTATGTTTTTATTTAATTCTATATATAAATCGGTATTTAACTTTTTTTCATATAGCATTTACAATGGACCAAGCATTCCAATCTTAATCAGCCGGTAGCTCAAAAAAATACCTCATTCAAAGAATATTACTGAAAAATAAGTTGTCCGTCCGAGACCATGTCTCCTTGTAAAAACAATATGATCATAGACTTCGATTCCGGAGCTTGTATCTTTTTTTACTATAATATATTCATCATTTTTTTCTAAAAGGAACAATCTGTCGAAAAAAACAGCGTAGCCCTTGTTTATATTATACACACCTTCTAAAGATTTGGTAGGTCCAATTATAAAAAGAATCTGTACTTTCCTGCTTTATGAGAACATCGCCCGTTTTCAGTACAGAAGAATCCTGATTCTTTGGAATATCAATATAAGCATATTGCTGATCCTTTCTGTAGATTTCCGTGGGAATAAATTTTAAATTGCCATCCGCTTCCTTTCGATAGAAGCCTTGGCTGCCATCTTCTAAAGTAGAAAGAAATTCATTCGGAACAACATAAAAGTCTTTTTTCACTACAGCTGAGGCAGGGAATTTTTAAGTCCGTTTTCCTCTCTCTTTTTAAAGAAAAAAAGCAACGAACCGATCCTCCAGAAAATAATCTTGATAATTGGATAACTCTACCTTTCCAAAGCTCTTTCCGTCTTTTCCTCTTACAAGAAAGAGTTCTCCGGATAAATCCAGGTTTTGACTATCAAAATGCAAGATTACTTTATGCTTATTTTCCAGTTCTTTGTTCTCTTCCTCGGATAAAGGGAAATATACATTCCACTTTGAAGCGCTGATAATTTTATAGATTAGACTTCCTTCTTCAACTTTACTTCCACCTTGTACATATTCCTTTTTGGGCTCAGTTTTCTTAAAAACTTCTTCGGCTAAATCACTTTCTTTGAAACTCTCAAAACCATCTAAGATATAGGATACAACTCCGGCCTCTTCTGCTGTTCCGGTGGTATAAGCTATTCCTAAATTACTTAAAATACTGTTTAACTGCTTCACACCTTCTTCACCGGAAAAACTGAAGTGATTATTATCCATACCGGATTGAAAGCTGTAAAGAGTATAAAAACGATTATCCTCAAAGCTTCGAGAAAAATTCTCTAACCGCTGACGAAGTTCCATAATCTGCTTCTCATTTAAACTTCCCAAAAGCTCAGGATGTTCTGATAAATAATTCTCCAGGTTTCCTGTTTCATCTAAAGTATAAAGCTCTGCATTCTTGGAAACTCTTCTTCCCTCCATAACTGTGAAATGAATATAACCACTTTTTTTAGCAGCATAAGCTTTTTCATTCCTAAGGATTAAGCCGGTGAACTGATTTTCCTTCACCAAACTTCCTTCTCTCACTTCATAAAAGCGGATTTGATCCCTTCTCATGAAGGAAACCACGCTAAAAAGAATATAGAGAGCAATAATCGCAAAGATTACTCCCTCTATATTGAAAAAAAATCTTCTTTTCTTTAAGTGACTTGTATTTGACATAATTACAGTGCTAACGCGATATGATCCTTCAAATCCTCAGGAACTTCATCCGGACTCATAGACAAACTGCAAATAAAATTAACTTTATACTTATCGGAAAGAGAATCCAGTTTTCTTATGCAATCGGTAATGGGCTTTCCCTCTAAAGAGGCTAACTTCAGAAAACTATCGAGAAAAAGATATTCCAAATCATGATCTTGAGAAATAATACCACTTACAAAACCTACAAAGGCATCTTCGGAATCGAGCTGAAATTCATTGACATTGATCAAACGAACCTTGTTGTTCAGTTCATACATGTGCTGAGCTGAGCGATCAAGAAAATCAACATTTCCTTTTGCTTCTTTTACAACAGTATTGGCTTTCTCAATCAGCTGCTTTGTTTTTCCTTTTCCTCTTTGTCCTACAATAAATTGAACCATTTCCATACCCTCCTTGACTTAACAAGAAAACCTTTCTTTATTAAAACTTATACAAAAAGTATAGTACATTCAAGATATCTTCGCAAGCAAGTTTGTCATATTTTCATAAAGATTGTCCTTGTTTTCCCCCTTCATTACTACAGAAATATAGGAATATGGACTATCGCTTTTTTCCGTATCAAGTGCCAGACAATAGCCGGCATCCTTCGTTGTCCCAGTCTTTGCTCCCAGAATAGTTAGTCCTGAGGGAAGTTCCTTTTCTCCCGTACTATACAGATTTGTTGCTTTCCAAACCTGCGATTTCTTCACCCCGTTACGATCTTTATAAACAACTTGATATTCTTTGGTACCGAGAATTTCACGAAGATCCTCATTTTCCATTGCAGCACGCATAATGAGATAAATATCATAAGCTGAAGTATAATGAGATTCATCCGGTAATCCGTGAGGATTTGTAAAATGAGTAGACAAAGCACCCAAGCGAATAGCCTCTTCATTCATCTTTTCTACAAACGAATCCACCGAACCGAAACTTGCTTCCGCTACTGCAACCGCTGCATCATTACCGGAAGGCAGTAAGGTTCCATATAGTAAATCCCGAATTTTCAAACTTTCCCCGACCTGCAAAAATGCAGTGGAAGAACCGCTGACCTTGATTGAAGAGGATGGAGAAATTACAAACTCCTGATCCAAATCCTCTACGTTATTGACACAAACCAGTGCCGTCATCAGCTTCGTTATACTCGCGGGGTAAACTCTTTTATAAGGATTTCTAAAGGCAACAGCTCTATCCGATTCCTTCCCATCCTTTTCCACCAAAATAAAACTATCTGTATCCATACTTTGATCATTGTAACTTTGATCGACAGGAATAGCTAATTTAGAAGCAAAAGCTTCAGTATTATGCTCCGCTCCACTATGTAGGGACACTGATGATAAACGCATCACGGATTGATCTTCAGAGAATGCTTTTTCCGGTTTTCTTCCGCATGAACATAAAAGCAGAAGAAGAAAAATAGATGCAAAAAATAAAAGTCGAGACCTAGATGTAAATACTACATGACTTATCCGATGTTTCGCCACTCCAACTCTCCTCTTTCCAATGCATGAATGAGCAGCTCCGCAGTAGCCAAATTGGTCCCGATTGGAATATTGTACATATCGCAAAGACGCAAAACGAAATTCACTTCCGTCTCCTCTTCCATACTCGGGTTGGGATTTCTCAGGAAAATAATCATATCCAGATTCCCCTGTTCAATCTGGGAGGCAAGTTGTCTTACTCCACCGGTTTCGCCCGGTAAAAATTTATGAATTCTTAGATTCGAAACTTCCTGTATTAAACTCCCTGTAGTTCCTGTTGCATATAATTCATGTCTGGTTAAGATCCCTCTATAAGCAATACAAAAGTTTTGCATGAGTTTTTTCTTGGAATCATGCGCAATCAAACCCACTTTCATAGCCTACTCCTCCTATGTTTTTCGCTGTAAAGCTACATTTAGCACAATACCGAATCCAAAATACACGGACAGTAGGGAACTTACGCCTCTTGAAAAGAAAGGCAAAGTAATTCCGGTATTTGGGAAAAAGCCCGGTTGCTACAGCAATATTGGTATATGTCTGGAAGCCAATCCATGCCATCACACCCACACATATCAATCGTCCGCTTAAAGTCTTCGCTCTATAAGCTATTATAAGACATTCCAAGATAATCAACAAGAAGATTATAATAATTATTATGGCCCCTCTAAATCCTAATTCTTCTCCTATAACCGCAAAAATAAAGTCATTATCCTCCTCAATCAAAAAGTTACCGTTTTTCACGGAAAATATAGAATTATTAAAAAGCCCCTTTCCTTTAAACATACCTGATCCGATAGCCATGATGGAATACATCTGTTGCGCATAACCGCTGGAATTTTCATCCGGCTTCAAGAAGGTAAGGATTCTTTGAATCTGATAACCCTGTAAAATAGGGATTTTATCATAAAGTCCGGAGGCAAAAAGGTAAAATAAAAGAATAAGTATTGTAGCTGCCACAGCTAAAAAAGCCATAATATAACGAAGTTTTAAAGGAGAAGCAAAGGTCATGGCAGATACAATTACCGTCATGATAATGGCTGTGGAGAGATTGGGTTGAATCAACACAAGTCCGACAGGAAGTAATAAATAAAGGCCTTCCAAAATCAAGCCGTGCGCAGTATTTATTTCTTCCTTGGTTTTCTGCAAATATTCTGCAAAAAATAGGATTAATGCTACCTTTACAAACTCCGCAGGCTGAATTTTACCAAGAACAGGAACGGTAATCCAACGCGTTGCACCATGTCCTGAAGCTGTACCGTAAATCTTTACTCCGGCAAGGATGATGACAGAAATAATATAAATATAAATAGAATACTTACAGAATTTTCTATAATCAAAAAGAGAAATAGCTACACACATGGCCAGTCCCACAAAGGAACCCAATATCTGTCTGACTACCAAGGCGTCTTTAAAGCTTTCCGCCGAAGTTGCGGAACGCACAATAAAAATGCCTATGGTATTCAGTGCAACAATAAAGAATAATAATTTAAAAATCATATTGTTTAAAATCATAATCTAATTTCATGCATCTTTTTCCTTAATCACTTACTGTTACAGAGTTTATACTGCTTGCATCTCTTGCCAGAATCGTATCCATACTGAGCTTTCCGAAGCAATAATCATAGACCATGTTAGCAAGACTTGCCGCATTACCCGAGGAATATCCATAGGGAATATTTACCGTAACGGAAATTTCCGGATTCTCATATGGAGCATAGGAAACAAACACGGCATGATTACCTCTATCCTCTCGCTCTTGCGCAGTTCCTGTTTTTCCCGCTACTGCAATAGATTGTCCAATGAAAACATTTTTCGCAACGCCTTCTGTTATAACCTTGCGAAGACCGTCATGCACAGTATTCCATGTGGTGTCATTATAGGATAGTTTTTTTTCAAGAACCGGAGCAACTTCTTCAATCGTATTGCTTCTCGGATCCACAATACGATCCAGAATGGATAATTTATATACGGAACCGCTGTTGGCAACTGCAGTGATATAGCGTGATAATTGCGCAGCATTAAAGGCATGGTTGCCTTGTCCCATAGCTGAACGTTCCGGATCATAGTTGGAAATTCTCGGTTTTGTTTCATCCAGCTCAATTCCTGTTTTTTCATCCAGTCCGAAGTCACTCGCATACTTCTGAATTCGCTCCATCCCAAGATCCGCACTGTAATTTCCGGAGCTGTCAGTTGCTAAGAGATGTCCCAAATCTGCAAAGAAATAGTTACAGGAGTTTTTAATTCCATCGACAATATTTTCATTTCCATGCTTGGATGGCCAAATCCAACAACGGATATTCGGCGTTACCTCTTCATATTTACCGGTACAATCTATAATAGTATCCGTAGTAATTACCCCTTCTTCCAAGGAAGCAACGGAACTGATCGGTTTAAAAGAAGAACCGGGCGCAAGCTGAGTCTGCGTTGCACCGTTTAAAAGCGGAAGAGAAAGATCTTCATTACATTTTTTCAAATAATCACTATCACTGATTCGATTATTATCGAAGCCGGGATAGGTTACAAGTGCTCGCAACTTACCGGTTTTAACATCCGTCACAACCACAGAGCCGTTGCAGGGATCCAATGCAAGCTGTGCCGGTGTTAATTCTATTTTACGAATCTTATCCAAAAGAAAAGTGAACGCAAAGTGTGCATCTCCTCCGGAAAGAGCCTGATAAGAAACAGGATCCTGTGAGAGAACATTTTGCTCAAAAAGTGCCATAAGAAGCAAATTACCGGATATAGATTGCTTAGCAATGGCATACTTATATAATAGCTTATTAAATCCACTGTCACTTCGTAAGTAATCCATGATCTTATTCACAAAAAGAGCATAAATTTCATCTGTATCCGAGTATTCCGTATCCAAGGATAGTTTTCTTGTATCAATCCATCCCTCTTCAATTCCCTTCTTTAAAAATGCATGAAGAGAAATCGCATCATTTTTCCACTGTGCATAGGCGTCCGATGACTTAAACCGTACATCCTCCGGATCGACTATGCCGCCGTTTTTACTTAAAAGGTAGTCGTAGATATAAACCATATACCCCTGCATCTCCTGCGGCAATGCAGAAAGTTCTCCTCCACTCTCCTTTTTCAAAACATCCTCAATACTGTTCAACATCTCTTCTTTATTGGATATAAATTTACCGGCAATTTCTTTTTCAGCATTTCCCGCATCTTCACTAAAGAAATGCTCCTTATCCAAGACGTTATTGTTAATCAACTGATAATATGCATCTTTTACCGGTATCATTAACTGAGACTGCTTCAGTTCACTTTGGTCAAGTTCATTATTTTCTGTAAGCTTAGAGGCTAAAATTCCGGCAAGTTCCTGTTCCAATAAATGATAAATAGAAATCTGATCATTTGCGGAAATAGTGGTATAAATATCATTTCCGGCCATGGGTTTCTCTTCAGAAATGACCTCCATAATGCTTCCCACATTGTTAAGGTACATCTCTTTGTAGCCTTTTTTTCCCTTTAAAATAAGGTCCTCACTTTTTTCCAACCCCCAAACTCCAATGGTATCATTTAAGTCATAGGAATCGTCAATCTTCTTTAGCTCTTCCAGTTGACTTTCCTGCACTTGCCCCGTGTAACCTACGATATGAGACAGGTAGGGAGCATAGTTGTATTTTCGAACGGAAATATTCTCAATATCCACTCCCGGAAGGTCATACTTTGACTCCAGTACTTCCGCCATGCATTCTCTGGAAACATTTTCAACTATGGTCGTACTCATATATCTTTGATAGGAGGTAAGACGCAAGGTATAGATAATCCCAATCATATCCAGGGCGGTTTTATCGGAAAGATTAATAGGGCTTCCCTTTTCATCTGTCAGTTTATGGAAATTATAGAGCTTCTTTGCCTGCTCAAAGCACTCTTCGGCGGTACTGTCCTTTTCCTTTTCACTCAATTTATCCGGCTCTTTACGAAAAATATTGGCAAGAAGGCGGAGACGTTCCTGATCCGAGTTTGTGCTGTAAGAAAAATTCCCGTCATCATTAATCGTAAGCTTAAACTGGCTTTTAACGGGATACTTGTACTTTTCAATAATATCTGCAAGCTTTTTCAACATCAAATTTCTCTTGTTGATTCCCTTTGTATTACCCGAAAAAGCACCGGTATCAGCAATGGTAATATTATACTGAAGCTCATTATAAGCAAGAAGTTTACCATCTTTATCATAGATATTCCCCCTTGTTCCGGGGAGAACGATATTCTGCTCTGTATTCTTCTGATAATTCTCCAGATAGCTCTGTCCGTTCATAATTTGCAAACGAAACAAATGCACTGTCAAGATACAGAAAAGTCCGGTAAATATCAAAGCCAACGCAAAAAGTCGGGAGGAAACAACCTGGACAGCATTTCCTTGATTAAGCTGTAAATTTCTTTAATCATAATGCTTTTTCCTCCAATCTCCTGCTCGCGCTAAAGAAGAAGCGGTAAAGAAGCAGGGTCAATAAAAACGAAAATACGATAGAAGGTAGTACAATATGTACCGAATAATAAGCAATACTCCACTTTCCTCGTATTAAAAAGCGAAGAACATAGATGTAGCTGTGATACAATAGGCCGCTTAAGGTACAAAGGAACAGTGGAAGCTGAATATACTCCTCATAATAAAATTCATGAAAATATCCGTTTCCATAACCTATCAAAACAAAAATCAATGAATAAAAGCCGAAAGGCCCGGAGTAAAACAAGTCCATTAAAAGCCCGGCAGAAAGTCCGTAAAACATTCCCGGAAGTGGTCCATAATAAAAGCCGAATGAAAAACAAAGAATCAAAAGAAGATTTGGACTCGTAGAAAGAAAAGGAAGCAGAGGAAATACACTGGTTTGCAGTAAAAAAGCCAGAATTAAAAGCAAAAAATAAAAGAAAATCCGAGTACGCTGTCTTTTTTTTCTTGATTTTATCCTATTCCCCAAGCTCACTGCTACTCTCCTTTTGGAAACGATCATCCTTTCGATCGGTAATGACCAACACCTCCTGAAGATCGGTAAAATCCGCCACAGGTATAAGATAACCGTTTTTCATCAGTCTTTTCTCGTCTTCTTCAATATCAATGGCAAATCCCACCAGAATACCCGGTAAAAACTTGGAAGAAATATTGGAGGTGACGATTCTGTCTCCATCCTGAATTACCGCATCTTTCTTCATATTGGTAATACGGAGACGCCCTTCTTCGAAAAGCTTTAAATCTCCTGCCACGATACAAGTATCACTACTCTGAATACCCATGCAGGAAACTCTGGACTCATCATCAATAATAGAACGAACCGTGGCGTAATTTACCCCGACATCCGTTACAATACCCACTAAACCGCCCTTTGCCATAACATTTTGATCCACTTTGATTCCATCTTTGGAGCCTTTGTCAATCCGAAAAACCTGAAACCAGTTTTCCGAATCTTTGGCAATAACACGTGCGGCAATTTTTGTATACTGTAAATACTCCTGATCCAAGCTGTACAGCTCCCTCAGGCGCTTCAGTTCTTCATCGTTTTGCTTCAATATATTGTTCTCTTCCGTAAGAGTATCTATCTTCGCCTGAAGCTTCGCATTCTCCGCCTCGGCTTCCGTCAGGTTCTTATGTCTTTCCCACTGGGAATAAAGACCTCTTCCTACCCGATTCACACCGGATTGAATTGGCACCAGAACCGTTCCAACCGTATTCCGTAGAGGATTCATCAGCCCATCCTTTATGGACGATAGAACCACCATCATGATACAGAGTACTGTTAAAATGATAAAAATGTACTTGCTCCGTCTGTTTTCCACTAAAACTTCCCCTGTTCCTTAAAACTATAGTAACAATTGTCCCCAATAATAATATGGTCCACCAACGGAAGACCTATATATTCTCCGGCACGACGTACTGATTCAGTAAAGTGTTCATCCTCTCTTGAAGGAGTCGGATCTCCTGACGGATGGTTATGAACCAGAATCATGCAGCTTGCAGCAAGCATCAGGGCCTCTCGAAATACCTCTCTACCGGATACGCTGGCAGAACTTCCGCTTCCTTTCGCAAGCAAGCAATCCTTCAGGAGCTTCGCTTTTGTATCCAAATACAGGACACGCACTTCTTCATGTCCGAGATATCGCAAATCCTCTTTAAAAATAAAGTAAAACATCCTGTGGAGAACGAAAAGACTTCAAATCCTCTCTTACCCTGCTGTTCCATATACGCCTTGCCATCTCTCCGATAGCAAGAAGCTCTATTGCCTTTGTGCCGCCTATTCCGGATACTCCCTGCAATTCTTCCATGGAAAAATGCATAAGAGCGGTAAGTCCCTTTACACTCTCCTCGCAATTGTAAAATCTCTTCGGAAAGCTCCAAAACATTGGCATCTTTTCTTCCTGTACGAAGAATCAATGCCAAAAGCTCCGCATCGGTCAGAACGGAAATTCCTCCCTGCTTTGCTTTTTCTCTAGGTAAAGTCGAATAATTTCTTTTCAATTCTTCTTTCATTTTTTCCTCCTAATAAAGGAGGAGTCTACAGAGGTTTTTATTCTACCATGAATTGGAAACAATGCCAAAAAACTTTTCTTACACTTTTCGAAATAGCTTCACAAAAATCTAGAGAAGCTTTATAAATCCTTTTTTATACATGGTGTCCAGGGCTTTAATGACTCCATACTTTCCATGCGGGAAAGGTAATCCGCCTTGGAAATATACGGTAAAGGGAGGACGAATCGGAGCATCTGCGGAAAGCTCGATGCTGGAGCCCTGCACAAAAGCTCCTGCCGCCATAACGACCTTATCCTCATAGCCCGGCATATCATCGGCTTCAGGGCGCACAAAGGAGTCTACAGGAGCAGCTGCCTGTATGCCCTCGCAAAAGGCAAGAAGAGCTTCCTTACTGCCCAATGTAATCGCCTGAATAATATCCATTCTTTTCGTATCTGCCGTAGGATGGCAGGAAAAGCCTAATTTTTCAAAAAGACTTGCGGCAAGAATCGCTGATTTTTCCGCAGAAGCGGTCACAGTCGGCGCAAGGAAAAATCCCTCAATCAAATCCTTATTCAGATTTAAAGACGGCCCCTGCTCTTTTCCGAGTCCCGGTGCATATAAACGAACCGCACATCTCTCGATGCAGGCTTTTGTTCCGGCGATGTAGCCTCCTATAGGAGCCAGTCCGCCACCCGGATTCTTTATCAGAGATCCCACAACCATATCCGCTCCGAAGTCGCTCGGCTCATCCGTGCATACAAACTCGCCGTAGCAGTTATCCACCATACAGATAAGATCCGGCTTAATCGACTTTACAAAGCGAATAATTTCTCCGATTTCTTCAGGACTAAAGCTTCTTCTGTCACTATAGCCCTTGGAACGCTGAATCTCTACCAGTCGAGTTTTTTCATTGATGGCATTCCGTATTCCGTCCCAATCAAAGCCTCCATCAGGAAGCAGATCAACCTGTCTGTATTTTACTCCGAATTCCTTTAAAGAACCCAAAGATTCTCGAATTCCGATAATCTCTTCCAAAGTATCGTAAGGCTTTCCGACCGGAGAAAGCATTTCATCACCGGGACGAAGATTGGCCTGTAAAGCAATGGCAAGGGCATGCGTTCCGCAGATAATCTGTCCTCTTACCAAGGCATCCTCCGTGTGAAAATAGGCGGCATAGGCCTCTTCCAAAGCATCTCTTCCCATGTCATTATGACCGTAGCCGTTTGTTCCCGTAAGATGTGCCTCGAAATCCCCGCCTTTTGCAGGGCAGCAAGCACCTTTAATTGGTTCAGCTCTGCGATTTCATCTATTTTTTTAAATCTCTCCTCCAGGCCTTTCACCACAGATTCGCTGTAGTCTACGACCTCTTTAGAAATCCCCATTTCGACATACATTTCTCTATAATCCATTCCGCTTCCTCCTCGCGACTTTTAAAATTTTCCGCTTCCACAAAAATAGTCTCTTTTTCTCTCTTAAACCAGGTTAACTGCCTTTTTGCATAGTGTCTGGAATTTTGCTGAATCAGGGCTTTGCACTCACTAAGACTAGCATTCTCCCCGAAGATAAGGGAAAATCTCCCTGTATCCGATTCCCTTAAAGCCCGGAGAATGCTCCGTATAGCCTTTGTTAAAAAATGCCTCCACTTCAGAAACCAAGCCTTCTTGAAACATTTTTTCAACCCGAGCGTTAATCCCCTCATATAAGTCTTCTCTATTGCGGTTGAGAACCAGAAAAAAAGGCTGTCATAGAGTGCTTCTTTTTCCTTCTCCTCCCTGATTATGCTTCGATATCGGACTTTTATGAAGATAAAAAAATACTCCAAAGCACGCATAATTCTTTGCCGGTTATGCGGATGAATTTCTTCGGCCGATACCGGGATCCACTATTTTAATTCCTCATGTAAGGCTGTACTTCCCCGCTCTTCCATCTCTTTTTCCAGTTTACTTCGAAGTCTTTCCTTTTCCGCTTCATCCTCTTCCTGAAAATCAATGTCTCGCAGCATGGCCTGAATGTAAAACCCCTGTTCCGCCTACCAAAATCGGAAGTCTTTCCCTTCGGTAAATTTCCTCCACCTTTTCTCTTGCCATGCGTTGAAAAGCACTGGCATCATAGTCTTCCTTCGGATCCAGAATATCCAAAAGATGGTGGGGAACTCCCTCCATTTCCTCTTCTGTAATCTTTCCCGATCCGATATTCAGGCCCTTATATACTTGTATGGAATCCGCGGAAATGCATTCTCCGCCAAGAGCCTTAGCCACTTTAACGGAAATATCGCTTTTTCCCACGGCCGTGGGTCCCGCCAGAATTAAAAGCGGTTTATCTTCTTCGTATAGATTCATAGCCTTCCACATTTCCTATCTTTACACAATTCTCTTAAAGAGCTTATTCACCTACTACTTCCTATTTTTTTAATTATTTATTCCTAGTTTAAATCATTGTTTCGCAATTCTATTACAGAGTATTACACAATTCTCTTAAACATCTTTTCCAAATCCTGCTTCTTAAAAGCAACAATGGTGGGTCTTCCATGCGGGCAGGCAAAGGGGTTATCCAGCTGCAAAAGTTCTTGCAAAATGGTATCACATTCCGCTACGGAGATTTTTGATTTCCCTTTACAGCCGCTTTACAGGACATGGAGGCAATCTTATTGTATATACTTTCTCCCTCTAAGATAGCGGAATCCTCCATTAAACCGTCTAAAATTTCCAGTAAAGACTTCCTCCTGCCTCACGGTCGGAAAATCGACAGGAATCGCCGTAAGAGAAATCCCGTTTGACTCTTCCTCCCAAAGGTATCCCATCTCCAGAAATTCTTTCTTATATTCCTCTAAAACCTCTCTTTCTCCGGTAGAAAGATGGATGGAGAGCGGAATAATATTTTGACTGAAAACTTCCTTTTCTTTCTTCCGTCTCATCATACGCTCAAAATTGATTTTCTCGTGAGCGGCATGCTGATCCATAATGTAGAGGCTGTTTCCATACTCAATTAGCCAATAAGTCTGAAAAACTTCCCCGATGATTCTATGAGAAATTCTGGCCTCTTCCGAAAGAAAGGGGGCGGTAAACAGGCTTTCCTGCCCTTCCTTCGTTTTTTTGGCTTCGTTACATAAGTGTTCCCTCTCAGGACTCAGTGTATTATCTCTTTTCTTTTCCTGAAAAGCTGTCTCGAAGCCTTTGTCCAATACAGACGATTGCGAAGAAAAGAACATCTTCTTTCAAAGTAAAAAGTTTTCTCCGGTACATAAACTGTTCTTTTCTAGCAGAATAGATTCCCTCCTGAACGGATTTTTAACCCTTTTGTCAGATCGAATTCTTCATATCGTAGAGGCTGTGAAGGTTTCTCAGAGAAACCTGTCCCCTGTTTTTCCTCAGTTTGGCGAAAAACCGTTTCAGGATAAGCGATATCCTTCCTTTCCGACTCGATATGCTCTTCTTTTAGAGGACTAAACTCCGATGCTCTAAAAGCTCTCTCCTCAGACTCCTTCCGAAGTAGAAGCTCCGGCTGAAATTCCACCTTCTTTTTCTCTTCTTTCAAGAAGACGGAGAGCGGATTCTCATCGATGAGATTTGCTTCGGAAAGCGTCTGTATTCACCGAATTAAAAACAGCCTGATAGATGCTGTCACGATTTTGAAAGCGTACCTCAAGTTTCTGCGGATGAACATTCACATCCACTAAACTCGGAGTTAAATCCAGAAAAAGAATGGCAAAGGGAAACTTGTGTTGCATTAAAAAAGGTTTATAGGCATCTTCCAGGGCACGACTTAATAGACCGTCATGCACGAAACGCCCATTGACAAAAAAGAGTTCATACTGCCGATTTGCCCTCGTAATACTCGGTCTTCCAAGAATCCCCCGAATATGCACGGTAGGCATACCGGTAATTTTTGAGGGATAATACGCCCCTTCTAAAGGGAGACTTTCCTTACTCTGCTCTTTCCCGTAAATGCTGTAAACCACATCCTCAATACGAGGGGAACCGATGGACTGAAAGCGGGTCTTTCCGTCTCGAATAAAGTGGAAGGAAACGCGGTGGTTCGCTAAGGCCAGTTTCTCCACCATATCCTCCACTCGATTACTTTCCGTACTCTCACTGTACAAAAATTTCTTTCTTGCCGGCACATTAAAGAAGAGGTCTCGAATAATAAAGCTGGAGCCGTCCACTCCCGCAACTTCCTCGACCTCTCCCCTTTCTCCGCCGTGAATTTGTATTCTATGGGCAAAGAAATCTTCCTTCGTCTTCGTAATCAGCTCCACATCGGAAACGGCGGCAATCGAGGACAGCGCCTCTCCGCGGAAGCCGAAGCTTAAGATACTGTCGAGGTCGGAAAGGTTTCGAATCTTACTCGTCGCATGGGGAAGAAAAGGCATTTACGATATCATCCTCTCCCGATTCCGTCTCCGTTATCACTGACACGAAGATATTCTATTCCGCCTCCTCTTATTTCTACGGTAATCTGCGTAGCATGGGCATCAATGGCATTTTCCACAAGCTCTTTCACCATACTGCTCGGGCGCTCAATCACTTCTCCCGCTGCTATTTGATTTACCGTATCTATTCCCAGTACATGGATTTTCACTGTAAAAGCTCCTTTAATTCAAACAAAAGACTGCAGGCCTCAAAGGGACTGATTTTCTCGGGAATGATGCTTCGAAGCTTCCAAGAACTTCATCCTCCCCTCGGTAAGAGCGGGTTTTTCTTCCAATTCATTTAAGCTCTTAAGAAGCTTTCGCCCCGGAGGCACCGTTCTTTGATTCGCCTTTCTCGAAAAGCACCGTTTTTCGCCTGCTTATCTCGATTTCCCGAGTTATCGTCTGTTTCTAAACCGCCTTCTTTAGCGACGATATTTTTATTTTCCTGCATAAAATCATTGTCCGATAAAAAGGCGGAAATCTCTCTTGCGCGGCTTAAAACGCCCTCCGGCACGCCTGCAAGCTTTGCTACATCAATTCCGTAGCTTTCGTCCGCACCTCCCGGAATGATTTTCCGAAGAAAGCTGATTTCGCCATCCTTTTTGGAAACGGCAATGCAGTAGTTCTTCACATTGTTCAGCTTTCCTTCCAGCTCCGTAAGCTCATGGTAGTGTGTTGCAAAAAGCGTCTTCGCCTGAATATGTCTTGCAATATACTCCACAACCGCCCAGGCAATGGAAAGTCCCGTCGAAGGTCGAGGTTCCTCTTCCGATTTCGTCAAGAATAAGGAGGGACTGCTTTGTGGCATTTCGTAAAATGTTTCGCGACCTCACTCATTTCCACCATAAAGGTCGATTGTCCCTGCGCAAGGTCGTCCGATGCTCCGACTCGAGTGAAAATTCTGTCGCAAATCGGAAGCTCCGCCTCTTTTGCCGGAACAAAGGATCCGATTGCGGATAAAAGCACGATTAGTGCAACCTGCCGCATATAGGTGGATTTTCCCGCCATATTGGGGCCGGTAATAATCGCAATTTCCTGATTTTCCTCCAAGGAGGTATCGTTTGGAATAAAACTGTTCTTCCTCTAAAAGCTTTCTCCACTACAGGATGTCTTCCCTCTTTGATGAAGAGACTTCCGCCCTCGCTAAGACGGGGACGCACATAATTTTCCTTTATGGCAAGCTTCGCTAAAGAAAGATAGGCATCCAAATGAGCAAGCTCTCTTGCCGTTTTCTGTATTCTCGGGAGCTCCGCTGCAATTTCCTCTCTCAGGGTACAAAAAAGAGCATATTCCAGATCCTTTAACTTCTCTTCCGCACCGAGAATCCTGTTTTGCAGCTCTTCAAGTTCCGTTGTGATATAACGTTCTCCCTGAGCAAGGGTCTGCCTCCGAATAAAATAGTCCGGAATTTCTCCCTGATAGGCTTTGGAGACCTCAAAGCAATAGCCGAAGATGCGGTTATACTTGATTTTTAAATTCTTAATGCCGGTTTTTTCTCTTTCCCTTGCTTCCAGCTCCTGTAGCCATTCCTTGCCATTCACTCCGGCATTTCGGTAGTCTTCCACATCCTTACTGAAGCTCGCCTTAATAAGGCCTCCCTCCTTAACGGATAGAGGCGGCTCCTCCACAATTTCTTCTTCAATTTTTCGGTATATATCCTCTAATGAGTCCATCTCTTCCCCCATTTTGGAAAGAAGTGAGGATTGAAATGGCGAAAGTGCCTTTTTTATGTCCGGTAAATATTGAAGAGACAGCTTTAAAGCAAGAAGATCCCTTGCATTTGCCGTAGAAAGACTGATACGGGAAAGAAGTCTTTCTATATCGTAAATGCTGTCCAGATACTCCCGAAGCTCCTCCATATCGATATAATGCCCGGTGAATTCTTCCACGGCATCGAGTCTGGCCTCTATTTTCTTCTTATCCCGAAGCGGTCTTTCCAGGAAATGGCGAAGCATACGACTTCCCATAGCCGTTTTCGTATAATCCAGCACCCAAAGAAGGGTACCTTTCTTCTTTTTCTCTCGAAGCGTCTCCCACAGCTCCAAGTTTCTCTGACTGTAGCTGTCCACAATCATATAGTCTTTATTTTGAAAATATTCTATTTTTCGAATATGCGTAAGCAGGTTCTTCTGTGTGTCATAAAGATAAGAAAGACAGCCTCCGAGAGCTCTTCGAAGATCCGCCTGGTCGGAAAGCCCGAGCCCCATGATAGAGGACTGAAAATGCGCCGTAATCAACTTATCCGCTTCCGTTAAGGAGAAGAATCTTTCTTCCTTTTCAGTAAGACTTATGCTAAAACGACTGTTTATCTGAGAAAAGAGCTCTTCTTCCTCTTTTAAAGAAGGATTCATCAGAATTTCCTTCGGAGAAAAGCGAGAAATCTCGTCAAGACATTCTTTAGACGAATCCACCGCTGTCGCATAGCATTCTCCGGTAGTGATGTCCACCGTCACAATGCCTCTTTTTTTCTCCCCTACATAGATAGACATCAGGAAATTGTTTTTTCCTTCTTCTAAAGCCGTTTCCTCCGTCTGCGTTCCCGGGGTAATCACCTTAATGATTTCCCGCTTTACCAGTCCCTTTGCCTTCTTCGGATCCTCTACCTGTTCCCCTATCGCGACCTTATAGCCTTTAGAAACCAATTTACTGACATAGGAGTCAGCCGCATGATAGGGCACGCCGCACATGGGCGCTCTTTCCTCTAGGCCACAGTCCTTTCCGGTTAAAACCAGATCCAGTTCCTTCGATGCCGTAAGCGCATCGTCAAAGAACATCTCGTAGAAATCCCCGATTCTGTAAAAGAGCAGGGCATCGGGATATTCTTTTTTACTGTCTAAATACTGTCTCATCATTGGAGATAACTTACTCTCGTCCATTCCCCTAACTCCTTTACATCTTAATATTGATTCAAAATTCTATACAAACAAAAATTGGCAAACAGCTCTACAAACGCTTACAAGTTTATGCTATACAATCAACTAACTTAGACTACGCTTCCATAGTAGTAAAATCCCATCGACTTTTCGAGCTTCACAGGAACAATCTCTCCAAGCAGTCGCTCTCCGCCTTCAAAATGCACTAAAATATTGTTTTCCAAGCGTCCTGTCAGCATATTCGTTTTCCGTATTTCGCTCTTCCACAAGGACCTCCATGACCTTACCGAGGTCCTTTCCCTCACGCTCCTTGGAGGACTCTCGCACAGTATCCAGTAATCTCTGAAAACGCTCCGCTACAATCTTTTCATCCACCGCTTCCCACTTCGCAGCAGGAGTTCCGGAACGCTTCGAGTACTGGAAGGTAAAGGCAGAGTCAAACTGTGCCTCTCTCACCACGGAAAGGGTATCCTGAAAGTCTTCCTCCGTCTCTCCCGGAAAGCCCACGATAATATCCGTCGTAAGTCCAAGCTCCGGAAGGCTTTCCTTAATTTTACGAAGTAAGGAAAGATAAGATTCCTTCGTATAATGCCGGTTCATTCTCTTTAAAATGTTTGTGGAGCCTGACTGTAAGGGGAGGTGAATATGATTACAGATGTTCTCATTTTCCTGTATCACGGAAAGGAGTTCATCCGAAAAATCCTTCGGATTCGGCGTCATAAAACGAATTCTCCGAAGTCCCGGAATCTTTGCAACCGTGCGAAGAAGCTCCGGGAAAGATAGTTCCTCTTCCTTGTCCAAGCCGTAGGAGTTTACATTCTGTCCCAGCAGCATAATTTCCTTCACGCCGTCCCGCACTAAAGCCTCGCACTCCTTCACGATTTCTCTCGAATCTCTGGATTTTTCTCTTCCGCGCACGAAAGGTACGATACAGTAGGTACAGAAATTGTTACAGCCGAAGCTGATATTAACAGACGCTACGGAAGGGATATTTCCGCTTGGAAGGAAGATTTTCCACGATAAGATTTGTATCCTCCCAGGTTTCCACCTTTCTCTCCTTGGAAATCAAAGCCTCCAAAAGAAGCTCGGCAAGCTTATAGATATTGTGGGTACCGAAAATAAGATGCACATAAGGATATTTCTTTTGAATGGTTTCCACCTCATCCTTTTCCTGCATCATGCATCCGGTAATCCCGATCACCATGTCCTTATTCTTTTTATATAAATGCTTTAACTGTCCGATTCTGCCGTAGAGTTTCTGGTTGGCATTTTCCCGGACGGTACAGGTCGTAAAGAGAATCACATCCGCTTCCTCTTCCGACTCCGTGCTCTGATAACCGGCTTCTTCCAAGATTCCCTGCAGCTTTTCTCCGTCCTTTGCAGACATCTGGCATCCTATCACCGAGACCATGGCTTTCGCCTCATATCCTTCGCCCTTCTTCATCTCCACAAAAGAACGAAGAGCCTCTATAAAATAAAGCTGCCGAGCAGGCTCCTCCTTCGGCGCATTCTTCTCTATCTCCTCAAAAACTAAATCCTTCACTACAAATTTCCTCTCTATACTCTTACAGGCTTATAAAAATTGGATATAAACAATAGAACTGAATCTTTTCTTTGTTTGTGGATATGGGAACAAGGGGTAATCTGAGCCCGCCGGTACTTGCGAAAAACAAAGGTACTGCAGTTTTTCGCTTAGTATCCGCTGCGAAAGGACAAACTTTTCTTCAGAAAAGTTGTACTGTACAAGACCAACTTCTGAAGGAAGTTGCTTTTGCGAAGCTAAAAGTGAGCAATGGGCTACCGAGCCCATGCTCAGTCAGGCGAGGTTAGCGAGAGCGTGCCCCAATTCTCATACTTTCTAAAACAAAGCAATAGCAATAAAATGAATTTTACCCCCTGCTTATCATAAGACAAAATCAAACTTTCCGCTACCTTTAAGCCGTCCATTGCGGCACTCATGATTCCTCCGGCATATCCCGCACCTTCTCCTGCAGGATAAATCCGCCTTCCCATAGTGCTGTAGTCCTCTCCCCTAAGAATACGAAGCGGAGAAGAAGTACGACTTTCTACACCGTAGACCAAGGTATTTCCCTTGGAAAAGCCTTTGATTTTCTTTTCGAAGGCTTCCATGGATTCCACGAAATCCTCCTCCAAATGACTTAATTTCGGATAGTTTTCCAACCGAAACAGGGACGAAATATCACATTCCTCTCCCTGCCCTTTCAGCATAAGGTCCTGCGCTTTCTCTTCACTTACGACATTTTTAATTTTGTCGTACCTACTGTAAGGAACTTTTCCTCCTGCTAAGCTAAAAGGCCTTCTTTTCAAAATCCCTTTGCAGAGCAATTCCGGCTAAAGGATCCTCTTCTCCCCCGTATTCTTCCTTGGAAACGGAAAAAATAATGGCGGAATTGGCCTTTCCGCTATCTCTACCGCTATAGCTCATCCCGTTCACGCAAAGCCCGCCTTCCTCTGAAGAGGAATTTACGACATAGCCTCCCGGGCACATACAGAAGCTGTAGAAGGCACGGTTATGCTTTGTGTGATGACTGATTTTATAGCTTGATGCACCAAGCAGTGCTCTCGTCTTTTCGTCTATTTCCCCGTAAAGCGCAAGGTCTATATCCTTTTGCTCATGCTGCACACGAAATCCCATCGCAAAGTCCTTCGCAACCATGGGATACCCCAGCGCATAAAGCTCCCGGAAGCTATCTCTTGCACTATGCCCTATGGCAATAATGAGCGGTCTTTTTTCATGCTTTTCAAAATGATACTGGCTCTCAAAACGAACTTCTCCACCCAAGCTCTCTATTTCCTTTCGGAGAGAGGCCACAATGGAAATCAGAGCATCTGTTCCGACATGAGGCTTTGCATCGTATAAAATCTCTTCCTTTGCACCGTAATGAACAAAAGTTTCCAAAACAAAACGAGAGCGACCGCAGCTGTCCTTTACCAAGGTATTCAGTTTTCCGTCCGAAAAGGTACCGGCTCCTCCCTCGCCAAACTGCGGATTGGAGTTTGGATCAAGCTTTCCTTCCGTCCAAAGCCTTGTGACCGCTTCCTGTCTTTTTTCTACCGCCTGTCCTCTCTCATAAATGATGGGACGAAGCCCTGCTCTTGCAAGAAGGAGTCCGGAGAAACATACCGGCAGGTCCGAAACCGACAATCACAGGCCTGTTTTCTTCCTTTTTGAAAAATACTCTTTCCGCGCTATTCCCTCTATTTCCAAGGGAAGCTCCGGAGCTTTATAGCGCACCGGTGCTGTGAGAACGATATCCTTCGAGCGAAGCTTTTTCACAAGCTTCTCTTCATTTACCCCTTTTAAACTGAGATAAACCGAATACACAAAGTAAAGCTTCGGCTTTTTTCTGGCATCTATAGAGCGTCTTTCTATCAAAAAATCGGAAATCACGGAGCTGTCCAGATGTAAAAGCTTGGCAGCCGCTTTCTTAATTTCCTCTTCTTTGTGAAAAAGCTCCATTTTTATTTGCGAAATTCTAATCATTTCTTCTCCCCATTGCCCTGCCCGAAAGGATTCCCGATCCGAAGGCAAAATGCAGGTTATAGCCCCCGCAGAGTCCGTCTACATCCAGGATTTCTCCCGCAAAATAAAGCTTCGGGCAAAGCTTGCTCTCCATGGTTTCCGGATACACTTCCGAAACGGAAACTCCTCCCGCAGTACACTGCGCCTTCGTAAAATCCGCTATTTTACTTGCTTTAAAGGGAAAATGAAAAAGCAGCCTGCAAAGCTCTCCAATTTTCTCTTTGGAAATCTCGGAAAGCGTTTTGTCTACGGGAAAATGTGCTTTTTGGAATAGAACGGACACAAGCTTATCCGGAAGGAGTGCAAGAAGAAAATCTCTTCCATATTGCGCGCTTCTTTCTTCCTTTCTTTTCAGTAAAAAGCTAAGGAATTCCGCTTCTTTAAACTCCGGAAAAAAAGAAAGAGAAAGCATCGCCTTTTCCGTTTTTCCAAAAAGCTCATGCACCAAGCGACTACATTGAAAAACCACAATGCCGGAAATACCGTACTCCGTGCATTGTAATTCCCCTCTATCTCTAAAAAGAAGCTTCTCTCCCTCAAAAAGGCTAAGCTCTGTATCCACTCGAACACCGGCCCAAGCTTTTACAAACTTCTCTTCCGTATAAATCGGGCAAAGACTGGGAAAAGGACTAAGTACCGTGTGTCCTAGCGCTTCCGCGAAAACGATAGCCCTCTCCGGTGGAGCCCTGAGCTTGGCATCGCAAGTCCCTCCTGTGCAAAGTAAAAGCTTCTTGGCTTGTAGTTTGAAAAGTTTCTTTTTCTAGCTTTTACATCTTTTTTTCCGCTTTGAAAAGCCTTCTCATCCTTTAAAAATTTCTCTTTTCCGAAAGCTTTCCCCGGCTTTAAAGCCTTCTCTTTTTTTAGCTCTTCTTCTGTACAACAGCTGATTTCAAAAAGAGGATTCTCTTTCTTTCCACTATTCCGAATGGCCTTTACTTCCGTAGAGCACATCCGCTCTACCCCTAATTCCCGCATTGCATTTTCCAAAGAAAAAACCAAAGACTTCGCCTGGTCGGAATGCGGATAGACATAGTCTCCCCTCAGCTTCTCCAAAACACCGACGGAATGGAAAAAGCGGAGGCTGTCCTCATAGGAAAACTGTTTTAAAAAAGCCTCAATAAAAGAAGGAGATTCCGAACGAAAACAGGAAGCTTGCATATTTCGGTTCGTAAAATTACACCTGCCGTTTCCCGTCTGCTTGAGCTTCTTCCCTAAGCTGTCATTTTTCTCAATAAGAAGAACCGACTGCGCGCCGGAACGCTTTGCAGCAATCGCTGCCGCCATTCCTGCCGCTCCTCCTCCGATTATCACACAGTCCTGCATCTCCATTCCACTCCATTCTATCCCATTCCTTAATCTTGTTTCTTCTTTAATTCTTAACAAGTGGCGCAGGTGAAGCCTGAGACATCTTGTTGGGCTGAGACTTAGGTAACTTTTTATAGAGCATCTTTTCATTCTCTTATTCCAGCTCAGCTCTTATCTATACGCCCCAATCTCTAAAAAAATCTCTATCCTCCCATTTTTACAGGAAGCGCTTTCAGTCTTCCGCCCATCGGCATTTCATCCAAATCCTCCCTTGTTAAAGTATGGCTCTTTAAAAGAAGGAAGAAGTAAATCAAAATAGCGATAAAAACAGCAGGAAGAAGAGACAGAGCAGATCCCACTCTTCCCTTTCTTAAGCCTTCCGGAAGCAAAATATGATATCACAAAGTAAATCACATAGGCTGCACCGCCCATAATCAGACCCGAAAAGCATCGGCATCACAAGACTTCGGAAGAGATCAATCCGAAAACGGGTATGCCGGAAAATAGCACGCTGATTTAAGAAGCACATGATAAGCGCAAAAACAATATTCGATAAAACGACTCCATAGATTCCAAGACCCGCATAGAGGAAAAGCACCAAGGATAGAAGGTGTAAAACGAGGGCAACCATGGAATGGTAAAGCGGCAGATTCAAGTGCCCGAGTCCCTGTAAAATGGCATTCGTAATCGTGGAAAGCGAATAAAGCAGCACGGCAAAGGAGCCGACTCTCGTAAGCTGAATTAAAAGATGCACATTTTTACCGGGGAAAAGCATACGGGAAAGCGGATCCGCAAGCACGGCCATACCGATGGAACAGGGCACGGCAATGAGGAGCGTAAAGCGAATACTCACCCGAATCTGAGATCAGCGTTTTCTTTCTGTCGTGAGATGCTACCGCCATGGTAAGAGCCGGTATCAAAGACGAAGAAAGCGCATTGGCCAGAGCAACCGGGATATTAAAGAGCACATGATACTCTCCGAAAATTCCCCATTCCATGACAATCTGTTTCGTTTTTGAGCCGAGGCTCGTCATAATCGAGGAATAGAGAAAATCATCCAAAACGGAAGAAATATTGTAAACCGTACTGGAAAAAAGAATCGGCAACATAGTAAAGAGAAGGAGCATCGCTGACCGCTCATAGCTCTCCGTAAGTCCCTCGTCCCGCTTCGCCTTTCTTCTTAAAGCAGGGCTCTGATAGCGGTATAAGAGGAACATAAAGAGTAGGGCCAATCCCGCACCCGCACCGGTTCCGATTGCTCCCCCCATTGCCCCGTAGGCATAGGAAAACTCCGTATTTTTATAGAGTAAATCCGCCTGCTGTCCCTTTGGCAAATAAAACATAAGCCATTAAAACGGATACGATGGCATTCGCAATCTGCTCCAAAATCTGAGAAATCGCAGTGGGAATCATATTTCCCATCCCCTGAAAATAACCGCGAAGAAGTCCCAAGTAGGCCATAATCCAAACAGTCGGGGCTAAAGCGCGAAGCGCAAAGGCCGCATAAGGCTTCTTTAAAAGCTCCGCAATGCCGTCCGCTCCGAAGAAAAGGACCGACGCCATAACCGCCCCCATTAAAGAGGAATACAGGAAAGAAACGCGAAGCACACGCTCCGTGTTTCTGTATTGCTTTTTGGCTAAATTTTGTGAAATCAGCTTGGAAATTGCCGTAGGCATAGAATAGCTGGAAAGAATGAGGAGCAGGGTATAAATGGAAAATGCCGAGGTGTAATACCCGTTTCCCTCATCGGAAATAATCGCCGTCAAGGGAATACGGTAAACCATCCCGATAATGCGGACTAAAATCCCCGCTACGGCAAGAAGGGAGCCTTGCAGTACGAAATTATTCCTATGTCCTGTAGCCTTAGTAGAAACTGTCGCCTTAGAAGAAACTCTTCCCTTACTCATCTTAGATACCCTCTATTTTGTAAAATCATTTCCTGCTTCTCTTCCATTTCCTTCCGCTCCTCCTCTTCCATGTGATCAAAGGAAAAGAGATGCAGCATGGAATGAGCAATCAAAAAGGCCAGTTCTCTCTCTACACTATGTCCGTACTCTTCCGCCTGCGAAAGTACCCTGTCCCAGTTTAGAATAATGTCTCCGAGCAGAAGCTCACCGCTGTCCGGATCAAAGTTTCCGGGATCCTCTTCCAGGTCTTCCGTAAAAACTCCGGGACTCTCCAGTTCAAACATCGGAAAAGAGAGGACATCGGTAGACTTATCGATTCCCCTGTTTTCCAGATTAATCCTGTGCATTTCCTCATCCTCTATAAAAAGAACGGAAACGGAAATATCATAGGGGCAGCCGACAAAATCCGCCGCCTCTTCCACAATTTCTCTCGCAATCTTCTCATACGGAACGCTTGTTTCTTTCCCTACTTCCCACTCTATGTCGATTTGCATGGTTTTCCCTCTTTTTTCTCTCCTCATCCTTCTCGTAGGCATTGACGATTCTCTGCACAAGAGGATGCCTTACTACGTCTTCGCTGGTTAGCTCCGAAAAGGCGATTCCTTCCACATTTTTTAAGATAAACATGGCATCTTCCAGACCGGAACGCTTTCCCTCTTCCAGATCCTTCTGCGTAAGGTCTCCTGTCACAATCACCTTCGAGCCGAAGCCGATTCTTGTCAGAAACATCTTCATCTGCGCAGGAGTGGTATTCTGCGCCTCATCAAGGATAATATAGGCATTGTCCAGTGTTCTTCCTCTCATATACGCAAGAGGAGCCACTTCAATGAGTCCCTTCTCGGCATTCGCAAGGTACTGCTCCGGCCCCATGATATTATAAAGGGCATCATAGAGCGGACGAAGATAAGGATCCACCTTCGACTGCAGGTCTCCCGGCAAAAAGCCGAGCTTCTCTCCCGCTTCAATCGCCGGTCTAGTCAGAATAATACGGGAAACCTCTTCCTCTCTAAAGGCGGTAATCGCCATGGCCATCGCAAGATAGGTCTTTCCCAGTTCCGGCGGGACCCACGCCGAAGGTAATCATATTTTTCCGAATCTTATCGACATAGGACTTCTGCCCCAGGGTCTTCGGCTTTACCGGCTTTCCAAGAGCGGTTCTTGCCACGAAATCCTCTTCCAGCTGTAAAATCTGCTCCGCCTTCCCCTCCTTTATGGTAAGGGAAATGGCATAGTCCACATTTTGCTCTGAAATCCGATTCCCTTTTTCGGATAACTTTAAAAGGGAAAGAAGAACCTCTTTTGTCTTTTCCGCATTTTCTTCTTCCCCGATAATCTTTAATAAACCGTCCCGGTCAATGATGTTCACTGAAAACTGTCTCTGTAACTTTCGTAAATACTTGTCCATATCCCCCAGAATATTCATTTCATGCTCTAAGGGGATGTCTAAAATCAGTTCTTTCTCCGCCATTATACTCCTTCATGGAAGGAAATAGCCCCAATTCAAAATGAATCGGGGCTATCTCTACGCTATAAACGAGACCAATAGCCTCGCATGAATTAATTGAACTTACGCTTTCTAGCCGCTTCAGACTTCTTCTTACGTCTAACGGACGGCTTCTCGTAATGCTCTCTCTTACGAATTTCTTGCTGGATTCCTGCCTTAGCACAGTTTCTCTTGAATCTGCGTAATGCACTGTCCAAAGACTCGTTCTCTTTTACGATAACACTTGACATGCGAACTCCCAAACCTCCCTTCGGGCACAAACTACGCTTTATTATAGCAAAATTTTCCTTTAAGTCAAATGATTTTTTTACATGGAAGCAGTCTGTTTTTTACACGGCAAAAGTCTATTTACTCTTTTACAGTATCTTTCATATTCTTCCCCGAAAAGCTCCCTAAGCCACTGCTCTTCCGTTTTCTTTAAGACCACGGTTAAAAGCGCCCATTGCAGTGGAATAAGAGGAAGTGTCCAAAGGTTATGGAAAAGAAGCAGAATCCCGATTAGGACAAACCACCATCCCGTATACATGGGGTTTCTTGTCCATGCGTAGATGCCGTCGGTTTTCAGTCTGTTTTCCTGAATATAGGTATCCACATCGGAATGTACTGCTCCGAAAAACCAAATCAATAATCCCGAGGAAATCAATAAAAATGCTGCAAAATAAAACAATAGCTTTCCCGTCCTATTCACCGTTCCTCCCGATAAGACAGTGTAGGATAAGAGGATTCCCAGTAAAGAAAGAAGGGCAACAGCCAAAATCAGAAACAGCCCTATGCCGTATAGGGGCATTTTCTGATCCTTATTCATGTAGTTTTTCATTCCGGCTTCTCCTAATTTAAAAATCTCTGTTTGTTTCTTTCCGTATTTATCATCTCTATTTTTTTATTTCCGTATTTACAATCTTTTTTTCTGTTTCTGTCTGATTAGTTAAGACAAATTTTAAACCAGACTCTATTTCAATTCAAGATGAAGCAATTTAAAATAAACTTTCTCTGAGTAGAAATTTATTTGTATGGTATCTCTTCAGTAAAAAGGGCATATCCTGTTCTATTTGCTTTCGTTCTAAAACTAATATTCCATTCACATCATAAAATCATTCATTTTTAAAAAAATTAATTCATAAATTATTTCGAAATCTTGTATTAATTTAATATTGTGATATTATATTTTTACAACATGATTCGGCAAAAATATAAGCAATGATCAGGAGGTAACTTAATGAAAAATTCTTACGCTCGTTTCCTTGTGAAACGGGTTCACAGAAGTATTGTTTCTGTCTTTTCATTCCTTTTTATTATGGCAATGATGATGCTTCTTCTTCCGGGAAATCTGCAGAAGGTTTATGCAGAGGAAGGAAGCATTTATTTAAACGGAGAAAAAGGCAATGATAACAATGACGGAGAAACAGAAGAAACAGCTGTATAGACCTTTAAAAAAGCAAAGGAAATGGCAAGCGAGAACCCCGATATTAGTATCATATATGTATCGGGAAAAACAGCAGTAAGTGGTGAGCTCAGCTTTGAAGGAACCTCCACTATTCTGAAACGTGCTCCGGGCTACGGAGATTATCTTTTAGAAGTAGCAAAAGGGGAAGAATTAACATTACAGGATGTCACCATTGATGGCGGAGGAGAAAACGAGAATAAGACCAGAAAAGCTTTAATCTATGTAGCCGGTACTCTGAACATCGAGGAAGGGACCATTCTGGAAAATAACAGATTAATGGGTTCCAGCGAAGAAGAATTATTTGTTGGTGGAGCAATTTACTCGGCATTTTCTAATTTTAAAAAGTAATTAATATGAATGGCGGAATAATACGGAACAACTTCGCTTACATGGGAGGAGGAATCTTTCAGGCAGCAATACCACTTTCAATATGTCAGGAGGGACTATTTCCGGTAATGAAGCCGGTCCCAAGATTGGAGTCGGAGCCAGTGGCGGAGGAATTGCAGCATATGAGAGTTCCGAGATTAACTTAAGTGGAGATGCACTGATTACGGAAAACAAATCCGAAGAACTCGGGGGTGGAATCAGTCTGGGAACCGTTCACCATGTCTTAGACGGTAATACACTGAATATGAATGGTGGAATTATCAGTGAAAATATAGCCGGATCAAGCGGAGGAGGAATTTTCATACAAGCCACTAAGTCGGATACCGGATTTTCCACAGCCAATATTTTTTCAGGACAAATTATCAACAACACAATGAGTGGCGAAGGCTACGGTAATAAGAAATTTGGCGGTGGTGGAATCTATGTTAATGGAATAAAGTCTCGAGCAGGAGAAAAAAATGGTGTTTTAAATCTGTATAATGCAGTTATTAAGGATAATACTGCACAGGAGTCCGGTGGAGGTTATTCCGCTTGCCCTGTTACGCTTAGCAGTATCAATGTAAAAAAAGGTGTAGCTATCTGGAAATCACGCCACTCTTTCCGAAGATATTGATATTGAATCCGGTTTTTGGGGATTTGGTGAACATAATGGTTCTCCGGTCTATTCCATATCTGCCTTTTATGCTTGGTGGTACCCCCTATAATTGGAAATTAAATAACAATCAAGAGCTTCCATTAAATAAATTAAGCGGAGTCTTGGATGAAAGAAGATTTGAGTTCTTAGGTCTACATACGGATGTAACCGAAGACAGCTCTGCAGAATACCTAGCGGATGTCCTCATATCCGGAAATGTCTCTATGACAAAAGGAGGAGGAATCGGCTCAAACGGAACTGTGAATATGGGTGACCGTGATATTATTAACATTAAAGTCAAAAAATTTTGGGAGGCGGATGATCCCAATACTCGTCCGAAAAACATTACAGTTGAACTTTATCGTAAAAATGAAGAGAATTCTGAAACTCCAATTTATATAGGTTCTGAAACTATGAGCGAAATAAATGGGGAATGGGACTTAAGCTTCAATTATCTCCCCAAAAATGATGAGAATGATAATCCCTATCTTTACTTTATTAAAGAACGTCCTATTGACGGATACTATACCACAATTAATGGAGATCAAAAGGAAGGATTTACCATAGTCAATAGTACAAATCCACCGCCTAACCCCAATCCCGATCCAAGCCCAAATCCGGATCCCAATCCCGATCCGGGACCAAATCCGGGACCAACCCCTGATCCCAATCCGAACCCTAGACCGAATCCGGGACCAAACCCAAGACCTACACCGGATCCCAATCCTACGCCTCCTTCAACACCCTCAGATGGAACCCCTCCATCTCCTACTGTAGCAGGAGTGTATAAGCCAATTCCTACGCCGAGTGAAGTCGTTGAAAACAGTCCGGCTCCGGAAGTCTTAGGTGTTTACAGAGGACCGTCGGTAAGCAATAGACGTAATATAGCAACGGAAGATGCTTCACGTCTTCCCTTATGGGCAGGACTTTTTGCTATATCTGCAGTTTCTTTCATGCTCTATGCTATCAAAAGAAACCTAAGAAAACAAAGAAGACGGAAGTAATCGGAAAGAATTTGCTTATATAAACAAGTACATCTGCTTGTCCATCCGTTTTAGTAAAAAATGCCGGCAAAATCCCCCCTTTATTATGCTTTTGCATAATAACAAAAGCCTCGAGATTTCAATCTCGAGGCTTTTTATTCATCGTAAATATCTTTCTCAAATCATGCAGTATCACATTTATGAGCTTTAAATCGATATAAAAGCTGTTATTTAAAAATCATCAGCTCTTTATCATCCCTGTAGCTGTGCCCAGCATAATTTCTCTTGCCTTCTGAAGCGCTTCGGGAATTAAGGAAGCATCCTTACCGCCGGCCTGTGCCATCTGCGGCTTTCCACCTCCGCCACCACCAAGAACGCCTGCTACTTCTTTTAATCAGGTTTCCTGCGTGTGCTCCCTTCTTTACTGCGGCATCAGACGCTGTCGCCATAAGAACCGGTTTTCCGTCTACCACGGAAAGGAGAAGCACAAAAAGCGTTCTCATACTTATCCTTCAGGCTGTCTCCCAAAGTTCTAAGACCGTTGATGTCTACCCCCTGCAATTCTTTTATAATTACGGAGCATCCGTTTATATTTTCCGCACTGAGTTCTCCCATCTCCTCCTTTGCAATCTTCTCTTTCAGCTTATCGAGATCGGACTTACTGGATTTCAGTTCCTGCTCAAGGCTTTCGATTCTTTGCAATAAATGCTCGGGATCGGCCTTTAACTTAGCACTTAATTCCTTTAAAAGCTCCTCTTCCTTCTGGAAGAAATCAAAAAGATTCTGAGAGGTTAAGGCCTCAATTCTCCTTATACCGGCTGCAATACCCTGCTCCGAAACAATCTTAAAGCCCTGGATACTGCCGGACTGACTTACATGCGTTCCGCCACAAAGCTCTACAGAATAGTCTCCAACGGAAACTACGCGTACCTTGTCGCCGTACTTTTCTCCGAAAAGAGCGATTGCACCGGACTTCTTAGCATCCTCTAAGCTCATTTCCTCAGTCTTTACAAGCTCACCCTTTGCAATCTCTTGGTTGACCATTTCTTCAACCTTCTTTAATTCGTCCTTAGTGAGTGCCGCAAAGTGCGTAAAGTCAAAACGAAGACGCTTATCATCATAATAAGCACCGGCCTGCTCTACATGAGATCCCAAAACGGTCTTTAAAGCCTTCTGTAAGAGGTGGGTTGCCGTATGGTTTCTCGCCGTCAGATTTCTTGCTTCTTCGTCTACAGAAAGATGTACCTTTTCATTTAGGCTAATCTCTCCCTGCTCCATTACACCGAGGTGCGCAATCTTTCCTCCCTGTAAATGAATGGTTTCATCTACGATAAACAAGGAATTCTCTCCGCTGATTTCTCCTCGGTCGCCTTGCTGTCCGCCCATGGTGGCATAGAATGGTGTTTTATCTGTAATAATGGCAGCCTTCTGTCCCTCACTAATCTTATCGGAAATACTGCCCTGCCCTTCTTCATCGGATAAGAATACAAGAGCCTTTATCGTAGCGTCCTCTTCCAATCTGTCATAACCTGTAAACTCTGAACTGATGCTCGGATCCAGAGTCTGGTAAATATCGTCACGTCCCATATAGTTTGTGGTCTTTCTTGCAGCACGGGCTGTATCCTTCTGCACCTTCATCGCCTGATGAAAAAGCCTCTTCATCCAAATCCATGCCGGCATCCTCAAGGATTTCCTTGGTTAAATCAAGGGGAAACCATAGGTGTCATAGAGACGGAAGGCTTCATCTCCGGAAAGTGTCTTCTCTTTCTTTTTCTGTAAATCCTGAATTAAGGACTGGAGAATCGCAAGACCGTTATCAATGGTCTTATTAAAGCGCTCTTCCTCTTCGGCAATCACACGAAGAATCATGTCCTTCTTTTCTTCGAGCTCCGGATAGCCATCCTTAGAAAGTTCGATTGCTTTTTCGGAAAGAGTAGCCAGAAAAGCCCCGTCAATCCCTAAAATTCTTCCATGTCTTGCCGCTCTTCTTAGGAGTCTTCGGAAGACATAACCTCTTCCTTCATTGGACGGCATGATTCCGTCAGAAGCCATAAAGGTACAGCTCTTCACATGGTCTGCAATAATACGGAAAGAAATATCATGCTCCTTATTTTTCCATATAACGCTTATGAGAAAGACCGGCAATCTCTTCCATCATAGCCTTGTTGGTATCCACATCAAAAAGAGGGAACATCCTGGCAAACTACAGCAAGTCTTTCCAGCCCCATTCCGGTATCAATGTTCTTCTGCACAAGCTCGGTATAGTTTCCTTTCCGTCGTTGTTAAACTGGGAGAATACTACATTCCATACCTCAATAAAACGGTCACCTTCTCCGCCCATTACATCTTCCGGACCGGTACCGTACTTTTCACCGCGATCATAGTAAATCTCGGAACAGGGACCGCAGGGACCTGCGCCGTGCTCCCAGAAATTGTCCGCCTTACCGAAGCGATAAACTCTTTCCTTCGGAACACCGATTTCTTCCGTCCAAACTTTGAACGCTTCTTCATCATCAAGATAAATACTGGGATAAAGTCTATCCTTCGGAAGTCCCACTCTCTCCGTTAAAAACTGCCAGGCAAAGTGCAGAGCTTCAGACTTAAAGTAATCTCCGAAGGAGAAATTTCCGAGCATCTCAAAGAAGGTACCATGGCGAGCCGTCTTTCCGATATTCTCAATATCGCCTGTACGAATACATTTCTGACAGGTAGAAACTCTTCTCTTAGGCGGAATCTCCTGCCCTGTAAAATAAGGTTTTAAGGGTGCCATGCCCGAATTGATTAAGAGCAAGCTGTTATCATTGTGAGGAACCAATGAAAAGCTCTTCATAATAAGATGATCCTGCTCCCGAAAATAGTCCAGAAACATCTTTCGTAATTCATTTACACCATATTTTTTTCCATAAAATCTCCTCTATAATACACAAGATATTAAATTGATTGTTCGGGATTATAAAAGGAAAAAAATTTACCCTTTTTCCAGCTCTTTCTCTTATAAAACTTTAAAATTATACCTTACTCAAAGAACAAGTTCAAGCCGGGCATTTTACCAAATAGCGTTAAGCATTTTTACCAAATAGCGTTTGGCAGACTCCATAAGATATTTCGGTAAAATAAAGCTGAATATAGAGCTAAAGCATCTATAAAAATAGGAGAAGGACGGATATCCCTCTCCCGCTTTTTAATGCCGACAGAAAACAATTTTATTCATCAAATTCGTCCGCAATCTTATCCAAAATGACGCTACATCTATTTTTGGTAAGAACGATATACTTCTTCAGGTAATCTACATTTTCTTCTATTCCTGTCTTATCCTGACTCAATTCTTTTTTGCTTTCTCTGCTTCTTTCCGCCAAAAAAATACTCTGCTCAACAAAGAAATTTTCTCTCTCCGTCCCCGTAATCTTTCCGGCATAATAAGAAACAAGCCTCTGCAACTCCTTATCGTAAAGACCGGCTATTTCTTCATAACGTCTTCTTAAGGGAAGCCCTCTATGCCAGTCAGAATCCTCTTCTATCTGCTCAAGACGGGAGAATTCGTTTTGAAAATGAAAAATACTATCCTCTTCCCCAAATTCATCTTCCTCTTCTTCTACAGGTAAAATTTCTTTTGCAGGAGCATCCTGTACGTTTAACTTCGTTTCATACTGCATAAGCTTTCTTTTCCATCTCCTCTGAAAAAGAAAGCTTATACCAAGTCCTAAAACAAGTAGGATCATAATAAAGAAGATAAATTGAGTCAGACTTTTTTTACTCATTTTTACTCCGAAAGATAAGCCGCCTTGACCTTGGGGTCCTCTAACAGCTCTTTTGCATTTCCTTCGAGCGCAATGGAACCGGTTTCCAGAAACATAGGCGCGATCCGCAATCATCAGTGCCTTATTCGCATTTTGCTCTACTAAAAGCACCGTAACTCCGCTATCGTGAATCATTTGAATAAGAGAAAATCTCATTCACATAAATCGGAGAAAGTCCCATCGAGGGCTCATCCAAAAGAATCATTTCCGGCTTGGACATAAGAGCTCTTCCCATTGCAAGCATCTGCTGTTCTCCTCCGGAAAGTGTTCCCGCTACCTGATTTCTTCTTTCTTTCAGTCTTGGAAAATGATGATAAATCATTTCCAGACTATCTTCAATTTCTTTCTTATCTTTTCTGGTATAGGCACCCAGCATAAGGTTCTGGTAAACGGAAAGACTGGCAAAGACTCTTCTTCCCTCGGGAACATGGGCTAATCCCCGTTCTACAAGCTTATGTCCAGGGACCTTTTCAATATGTTTTTCATTATAGATAATTTCTCCGGAGGAAGACGGAATAAGCCCGGTAACCGTCTGCAAGGTACTGGTTTTCCCCGCACCGTTTGCTCCGATTAAGGTAACAATTTCACCCTTATTCACATGAAAGGAAATCCCCTTAATTGCATGAATCATACCATAATGCACATGTAGATTTTTTACTTCCAGTATCTTTCCCATACTACTCTCCTAAATAGGCTTTAATAACCTTTTCATCGTGCAGAACTTCAGCGGTCTCTCCCTCAGCAAGAACCTGACCGAAGTTTAATACAGTCAGTCTGTCACAGATTCCGGAAACTAGCTTCATGTCATGCTCAATAAGTAAAACGGTCATATCAAAGCGGTCTCTGACTAGGCGAATTGTTTCCATTAACTCTTCCGTCTCACTCGGATTCATTCCTGCAGCCGGCTCATCTAAAAGAAGAAGGGACGGATTTGTAGAAGAGCTCTCGCAATCTCAAGCTTTCGCTGTTTTCCATAAGGAAGATTTCCTGCCGATTCTTTTGCCAAGTCTTCCAAGTGAAAAACGGAAAGCAAATCCATAGCCAACTCATCCATGGCTTTTTCTTTCTTAAAATAATTGGGAAGGCGAAAGATTCCGTCTAAAAAGCTATACTTTTTAGACTCAAAATAGCCTGCTTTAACATTATCCAAAACAGACAGCTTATTGAACAGACGAATATTTTGGAAAGGTTCTTGCCACGCCCTCATGGTTAATTTTGATACAGCTCTTCCCCACCAGATTTTTGCCATTCAAAAGGTATTTCTCCGGAATTGGGCTTATATACACCGGTAAGAAGGTTGAATATCGTGGTTTTTCCGGCACCGTTCGGTCCGATTAAACCATATAGCTCATTTTTCTTCACGGATACATGGAAATTATCCACAGCCTTAAGTCCACCAAAGGAAATCCCTAAAGCATTTACTTCTAATAAATTCATGCTGCCACCTCCTTTTTACGGAACTTCTCTACAATACTCTTACGCAAAGCAATAAAGTTCGGTGCGGAGGTAAAGAGCATCATAAGAATCAAAACTACAGCATAAATCAGCATTCTGTAATCATTTAAGGACCGAAGTAGTTCCGGAAGTAGGGTTAAAACCACTGCTGCAAGAATAGAGCCGCGCATATTTCCGATTCCGCCCAAAACCACAAAAACCAAAATCATGATGGACTGATTATAGCCGAAATTCTTCGGAAGCGCCTGTAAAGAGCTTAAATTATGCGCATAAAGCACACCGGCTATACCGGCAAAGGCAGCAGATATAGAAAAACAAAGAAGCTTTAATCTGGTAACAGGCAAGCCGATACTCTCCGCCGCAATTCGATTGTCACGAATCGCCATCACTGCACGTCCTGTTCTGGAGTGAATAAAATGCTGGATAAAAAGCATGGAAATGATAAGAAGAACTATTCCCTATTGTAAAATTGCTATACTTCGGAGTTCCTGTAATTCCTTGCGCACCTTTAATGATCCATGTTCCGCCCTCTCCCAAAGAAATTGCATTACTATCCTTTAAAGAAAAATGCCAACCGGCCTTATCTACACCAAAATAAAGTGCATTGATGAGGTTTTTGATAATCTCACCGAAAGCCAGTGTCACAATAGCCAGATAATCTCCCTTCAAACGAAGTACGGGTATACCGATTAAAATTCCAAGAACACCTGCGGAAAGTGCACCTACAAAAAGAGCTATACAAAAAAGTAAAATAGGGGAAAGCCCGCTTCCTTTTAAAAGCATAGAGCAGGTTGCGGAGGAAAAGGCGCCCACACACATAAATCCGGCATGTCCAAGGGAAAGCTCACCGGAAATACCTACTACCAGGTTTAAGCTGATTGCCAAAATAGAATAGATACAAAGAGGTACCAAAAGTCCTTTCATAAGCGAAGAAACAGATCCGGCTTGTAAAAAGAACTGTACCACAAGATAAACGAGAATAAGTATCCCGTAGTTCAAAAAAATCTCTTTCAATTGCTTTAATCTTGTTTTATTCATTTTACACCTTCTCCATAATCTTCTTTCCTAAAATGCCGGTCGGCTTAATCAGGAGAACCACAATCAAAACGGAAAACACGATAGCATCAGACAGCTTTGAAGAAATATACGCCTTAGACAGATTTTCTAAAATCCCTAGTAAAATCCCGCCTATAAAAGCACCGGGAATAGAACCGATTCCACCAAGCACCGCAGCGACAAAGGCTTTAATTCCGGGCATCGCTCCTGTAGTCGGAGTAAGACTCGGATACGCAGAACAAAGCAGGATTCCTGCCACACTGGCAAGAGATGAGCCGATTGCAAAGGTCAACGCAATAGTTGCATTAACATTGACCCCCATAAGACTTGCCGCACCCTTATCTTCGGAAACGGCAAGCATGGCTTGTCCTGCCTTTGTTTTCTGAATAAAGAAAAGCAGGCAAACTGCTACGATGGCCCCTACTGCAATGGTCACCACAGTTTCTCCGGAAATAGTAAGATTACCGCCGGCAAGTTTAATAGGAGAAATTTTCACGAAAGAAGTGAAGCTCTTCGGATTCGCACTAAAGAGCAGTAAAGCCAAATTCTGCAGTAAATAGGAAACACCGATTGCAGTAATCAGTACCGCAAGAGAATTGGCATTTCGAAGCGGCTTATAAGCAATACGCTCAATTAATACACCAAGTGCAGTACAAACCGCCATACTGAGAAGAACTGCCACCGGAATAGGGAGCCCCATCTGATTAAAAGCGATAAAGGCAGTATACCCCCCTACCATCAGAATATCTCCATGTGCAAAGTTCAGCATTTTTGCAATTCCATATACCATGGTATAGCCAAGCGCAATAATGGCATAGACAGAGCCTAAGCTTATACCACTTAACAGATATGAAATAAAACTCATCATAGAAAAATTTCTCCTTATCAGTAAGAAAAAGGCAAAGCGAATGCATTGCCTTTTTCCTTATAGCTAAAAACGTAAATCTTGAAGCTTGGATTTTTTTAGAAAAGAATACTCAATCTAACACTCAAATCACTGCCCCACTCTTTTATAAAGTACTGCTCTACAAAAGATTACTCTGCAGAAACATAGGCTCCGTCTTTGATGATAACAGCCTTCGGCTCTTTATCTACATCTCCGGAGGCATCCCACTTCATGCCGGAACCGGTAAGACCATCTAAAGTGATTTCGGTCATAGCCTTCTCCATAGCATCGCCCAAATCGGAAACGCTTTGATCCGGTGTCAGGTTCGCTTTCTCAGCAGCAGCCTTAATGGCATATACTGCATCATAAGCATCTGCAGCGAACTGAATCGGAGTATCCTTATACTTCTCTTTGTAATTCTTTACAAAGTTTACAGTCAAATCATCTTTAGCATCTGCAGCAAACGGAGTTAAAAGCATCAAGCCGTCAGCAAGCTTTGTATCAAAGTTTTCCACATTCAGGATACCGTCCATACCGTCACATCCGAAGAAGGTCGGCTTATAGCCCATAGTATTTGCCTGGGTAAGAACCAAAGCCGCCTCTGTATAGTAGAAGGGTAAGAAAACAAGATCCGCTCCGGAATCCTTCATCTTTTGCAACTGTGTGGAGAAATCCTTGTTGGAATCCGCAGTAAACTGCTCATCCGCTACGATTTCTAATCCCTGCTTCGGAGCTTCTTCCTTGAAAGAATCATGTACACCGGTAGAATATACGTCAGAAGAATCGTAAATGATACCGATCTTTGTTCCCAGCTTATGAGAACCGATATACTGTGCAGACTTCGCTCCTTGTGCAGGATCAGAGAAGCATACACGGAAGACATTCTTCGGTGCAGTTACTTCCAAAGCGGAACCCGACGGAGAAAGAATAAACATATTATCCGGCTCGGACTCTGTTCCTACAGCGATAGCAGGAGCAGAAGTTGTCGGTCCTACAAGAAACTGCATGCCCCAGTCCTTTAAGCTGTTATACGCATTGATGGCCTTTTCCTGATCATGCTCATCATCGGCTTTCTTATATTCAATCTGATAACCGTTGATTCCGCCGTTTGCATTGATTTCATTCACCGCAATTTCAGCACCGTTCACTACGGCATTACCATAAACTGCAGCGCCACCGGTTAAAGGTCCCTGTGCGCCAATCTTCCATACTTTTCCGCTGGCATCCGCTTTTTTCTCACCTGCAGCTTCTGAAGCGGCTCCACTTGTTTCTTTACTACTCTTTGCATTTCCGCCACATGCTGCTAAGGACAAAGCCATAAGCATAGCCAAGGCAAAACTAATTTGTTTTTTCATAGCAATCCTCCCTTGATTCTTAAAATCTTTCCGTATTATAGGGAAGAGTGCAAGGCTTGTCAATTCTTTTTATAACATTTTTTATGAAATCTTTATCTCACTATAACCCGAAGGAATACCTATTATAAATGAGATATCGCACGCTTTGCACACGATACACGCTAAGAAGAGAAAAGAATGCAGTGAATATAAACCTTGCATCTTTTATGAATATTCTATTATTTATCATAGCTGACAGCAGGACTTTCGCTTCTTCGATCTCTTAGCATCAGGTCGGAAACCGCGTCCTTCGCCGCCTTACCTTCGAAAAGAACTGCATTCACTTCCTTGACAATCGGTAGATCCACTTGGTACTTTTCTCCAAGCTTTTTCGCCGCTTTGGCCGCATACACGCCCTCCACTACCTGACCGACTTCCTTCATCGCTTCTTCGTAAGACTCTCCCTGCCCAATGAGAATTCCCGCTCTTCTGTTTCGGGAATGTTTCGATGCACAGGTAACAATCAAGTCTCCGATTCCGGAAAGTCCGGCAAAGGTTTCCAAATGGCAGCCCATGGCCTGACCGAGTCTTGCAATCTCCGCGATACCGCGAGTAATCAGAGCTGCCATGGTATTATCTCCATAACCCAGTCCGTCTGCAATTCCGGCAGCAAGAGCAATGACATTCTTTAAAGCCGCACCGATTTCCACTCCAAGCACATCTTTATTGGTATAAACCCGGAAGGTATCGCTGATAAAAACAGACTGAATCTTTCTTGCCGTCTCTTCATCCTTCGATGCACAAACTATAGTTGTCGGAATAAAGCGGGAAACTTCCTCGGCATGAGAAGGACCTGAAAGTACCGCAATTTTATTTTCCGGAAAGAACTCTTCTAATATATCCGTCATAGTATAAAGTGTACTCTCTTCTATACCCTTGGAAACCGTTACAAGGATCTGTTCCTTCCGAACAAAAGCTCGGGTTCTCTCCCCCATGGATCTTGTAAAAATGGAAGGCACTGCGTAGACCAGAATTTCCCCTTCTTTTACTGCTTCTTCTAAAGATGTAAGAATGGTAATCTCTTCCGGAATGACCACTTCAGGAAGATTCATACATTTTCTTTTTTCTTTTAAATACTTTGCTTCCTTTTCATCATGTGTCCACAAATAAACCGAATGCCCATTTTTCCAAAGTGTCATGGAAAGGGCGGTTCCCCAGCTTCCTGCACCAAGCACAGTAATCTTCATAACAGCTCCTTTTCTTTTCCAGTCTCTTTCTTCTTTTTCCCAAAACGATTCTCCGTTCCATTTAAGAGTCTCTTGATGTTTCCTCTATGCTGAAAAATAAGCATTGCCATAAGAAGAAAACTTAAAGCACACATGGGAAGATATACCGCTCCCGAAAACGGGAACAGTAGAGAAGTTTTTCCGAAAAATACAACAGAGAGAAAGAAAACCGTAATAGCCAGCATTGATCCCAAGCTTACATAGCCTGTAATCAGTACAACCAGTATAAAAAAGAGTAATAGGCAAAGAGTATAAAGAGGGGATAGAGCAATCAAAAGAGCTCCTGTACAAGCCACTCCTTTTCCTCCCTTTACCTTGGGAATACAGGGAAAATTATGCCCCAGAATCGCTCCTATTCCCGTTGTCATCAAAATCAGGCTTTTTATGTCTTCATTCTCCGGCTTAAAGAAAAGTACCATAAAGAAGATGGGCAACATACACTTCGCAATATCCATAAGAAGCACGGTGATTCCGGCTTTTTCCCCAAGGTACGAAGAATATTTGTACTTCCGGGATTACCTGACCCTTCCTTATAGATATCAATCCCATGTGCTTTCGCATACAAATAGCCGTTCGGGATATTCCCGAAAGCATAGCCCGCAAGCAAGCAAATAATAATTTCCCGTATCGGCATCTAGCTCTCTTCTCCTCTTTCTCTAATGATAAAACGTATTGGGGTACCTCTAAATCCAAAGTTCTCTCGAATCTGATTCTCAATATAGCGAGTATAAGAGAAATGCATTAACTCTCTGTCATTTACAAAAATCACAAAGGTCGGAGGGGAAACGGAAGCCTGCGTAATATAGAAAAGCTTAAGTCTTTTCCCCTTATCGGAAGGAGGCTGCTTCATAGCAGTCGCTCTTGCCATAATTTCATTTAAGACACCGGTCTTTATGCGTAGAACCTGATTTTCATGAATTCTATCTACCATTTCGAATATCTTCTGTGTACGCTGTCCTGTTTCAGCCGAAATAAAAAGAATCTCCGCATAATCCATATAAGAAAACTTTTCACGAAGCTTCTTGGTAAACTCCTGCATGGTCTTGTCGTCCTTCTCCACAAGATCCCATTTATTGACAGCCAAAATGACACCTTTTCCCGATTCATGTGCAATACCGGCAATACGGGTATCTCCGTCCGTAATCCCTTCTGTAGCATCCAGTAAAACAATACAAATGTCGGCTCTATCCACTGCAGAAACAGTACGAATCACAGAATAACGCTCAATATCTTCCGTTACTCTTCCTTTACGACGAAGTCCGGCAGTATCGATAAAGACATAGGGTACTCCGTTATGGATTATTTCCGTATCAATAGCGTCACGAGTCGTTCCTGCAATATCCGAAACGATTACGCGATTTTCTCCCAATAGCTTATTGGTTAGAGAACTCTTTCCTACATTCGGTTTTCCGATTAGTGCTATCTTTAAACGATCATCCTCTTCCGTAGCCTCCCCCTCCTTTGGAAAGTGCTGAACTACCGCCTCCAGTAAATCTCCAATTCCCATATGATTTGCAGAAGATACGGCAAAGGGTTCTCCCAAAGCCAAGGAATAAAACTCGTAAATGTCATTTCCGAATTTTTTAACGCTGTCTACTTTATTCACACAGAGCACAACCGGCTTTTTGGACTTTCTTAGCATATTTGCCACTTCATAGTCCGCATCAACAACTCCGCTTCGAACATCGGTAACAAAAATAATCACATCTGCGGTATCTATGGCAAGCTCCGCCTGGGAACGCATCTGCTTAAGTAGAACATCATCGGAAACCGGCTCAATCCCGCCGGTGTCGACTAAGGTAAAATGATAATTCAACCAGGAAGCTTCTGCATAGATACGATCCCTTGTTACACCCGGTGTGTCTTGGACGATGGAAATCTGCTTTCCGGCTATAGTATTAAATAGAGTGGATTTTCCCACATTAGGACGCCCCACTACGGCAACAATGGCTTTTCTCACACTATTCCTCCCTTTTATCCTCTAAATCGATTCATTTTACCATTAATTCCGAATAATGTCACATCCTATCCTTCTCATTCTATATCACATATCCTTTTCATTCTGTATCCCCTCTCTTCTACATTTTTGTATTGCATCCCATTCATATAAAAATAAAAAGCACTGAAAATTAATATTTTATAGAAAAAGGAAGGAGCAAGCCCTTCCTTTTTAGAACCGTAAGCCCTTCGAATATTTCTCACTTACAGCATTAAGTCATCTGAAAAATTAGTTGTTATATAACTCAACCCATCTCTTTAACTTCTCGTATCTCTCTCTAGCTTCCTTCTCGTTTGTCTCATCAAGAAGCTTTGCTCTCTCCGGATTTTTCAGAGCCAAGGATAAGTAACGAACCTCTCCCTGTAAGAATTCCTGATAAGATTCGAACTTCGGCTCCTTAGAGTCTAAGCTGAACTTCTTGTCTCCGCCAAGCGGGTTGTAACGGAAGTTATTCCAGTAACCTGCCTCAACAGCAAGCTTCTCTTCTGTCTGAGCCTTAGCCATACCCTTCTTGATACCGTGGTTGATACAGGGTGAGTATGCGATGATAAGAGACGGTCCCGGATAAGCCTCTGCCTCGGAAATAGCCTTAACGGTCTGCGCCATATCCGCACCCATTGCGATGTGTGCTACATAAACATAGCCGTAGGACATTGCGATTCCGGCAAGATCCTTTTTCTTAGTCTCCTTACCGCCGGCAGCAAACTGTGCCACAGCACCGGTCGGAGTAGCCTTGGAAGACTGTCCGCCTGTGTTGGAGTATACCTCGGTATCGAATACCATTACGTTGATATCCTTTCCGGAAGCAAGAACATGGTCAAGTCCGCCGAATCCGATATCGTAAGCCCAACCGTCACCACCGAAGATCCACTGGCTCTTCTTGCCTAAGAAATCCTTATGCTTAAGAAGATCCTTAGATACTTCATCAGTCTTGCCAGCTAACGCTGCAACAAGCTTCTCTGTAGCAGTACCGTTTGTTGCGCCGATAGAAAAGGTATCCAAATATTCCTTAGCAGCCTCAACAACAGCAGCGTCCTTGTTATCTTCTACAAGCTTTTCAACCTGCTTCTTTAATCTGTCACGGATAGCATTTTGTGCAAGAAGCATACCGTATCCGAACTCGGCATTATCCTCAAAGAGAGAGTTATCCCAAGCGGGTCCCTGTCCCTTGGCATTTACCGTGTACGGTGTAGAAGGAGAAGAGTTACCCCAAATGGAAGAACATCCTGTAGCGTTACTGATGTACATTCTCTCTCCGAAAAGCTGTGTGATGAGCTTTGCATACGGCGTCTCGCCACATCCCGGGCACGCACCGGAGAACTCGAATAGCGGCTTCTTAAACTGAGATCCCTTAACGGTAGTCTCCTTAAACTTTGCAATAACCTCTTCCTTCTCGGGAAGCTTAACTGCATAGTCGAAGTACTTCTGGCGATCCAAGTTGTCCTCGATGGGGGACATAACAAGAGCCTTCTCGCCCTTCATTCCCGGACATACATTTGCACAAGATCCGCAACCTACACAGTCCATCACGGAAACCTTGATACCGAACTTGTAATTCGGCATTCCGTTCATAGCCTTCTGCTGATCCGCTTCCGGAGCCTTAGCTGCCTCATCCTCCGTATATGCAAAGGCACGAATTGCAGCATGAGGACAAACATAGGAACAGAAGTTACACTGAATACAGTTATCCGGATTCCATGCAGGAACGTTAACTGCAATACCGCGCTTCTCGTAAGCAGCTGTTCCAATCGGTGTGGAACCGTCTACATAACTTGTGAAAGCGGAAACAGGGAAGATTGTTACCCTCCTGTGCAGATACATAGTTCTGTACATTGTTTAACAAAGTCAAGAATATCTTTTCTTCCCTCAGTCTTTGTCTTAAACTCAAGCCCTTCATCAGCGCAATTTGCCCATTCCTTCTTTACTTCCACTTCTTCGAAGGCATTTGCTCCTGCGTCAATCGCTGCCCAGTTTTTCTTAACTACATCTTCACCCTTACGGCCGTAAGTCTTTTCCGCAGCATCCTTCATGAGCTTGTTAGCCTGCTCCTTCGGGAATAATACCGGTTAAAGTAAAGAAAGCGGATTGAAGAATGGTGTTGATACGAGTCGGTCCCATGCCTGTCTCAATACCGATCTTAACACCGTTAATGATGTAGAACTTGATATTGTGCTCAGCCATGTACTTCTTAACCTGACCCGGAATATGCTTCTCCACCTCATCCTTGGACCATGTACAGTTAAGGAGGAAGGTACCGCCGTCAACCAGCTCCTGAACCATGTTGAACTTGGTCATATAGGAAGGATTGTGACAAGCAACGAAGTTTGCTCTCTTAATGAGGTAAGTAGACTTAATCGGCTTATCACCAAATCTTAAGTGAGACATGGTAACACCGCCGGACTTCTTGGAGTCATAGTCAAAGTAAGCCTGTGCGTACTTATCTGTATTGTCACCAATAATCTTAATGGAGTTCTTGTTTGCTCCAACGGTTCCGTCCGCTCCAAGTCCCCAGAACTTACAGTTTACAGTTCCGGCAGGAGTAGTAACGATAGCCGGTCCAACCTCTAAGGAAAGATGTGTTACATCATCGTTGATTCCGATAGTAAATCTCTTCTTCTCCTTGTTGTTGTATACAGCCACAATCTGCGCAGGAGTTGTGTCCTTGGAACCCAAGCCGTAACGACCGGAAAGAACGGTCACATTCTTAAACTCGCTGTCGGAAAGAGCAGCCACAACATCTAAGTATAAAGGCTCGCCGATAGATCCCGGCTCCTTGGTACGATCCAAAACGGAGATGGTCTTCACCGTCTTCGGAATTGCCTTTAAGAAAGCATCGGTTGCAAACGGTCTATACAGTCTAACCTTAATTAAACCAACCTTCGCACCGGTCTTCTCAATCATATAATCAATGGTCTCTTCAATGGTTTCATTTACAGAACCCATAGCCACGATAACATGCTCTGCATCCGGTGCACCATGGTAGTTAAATAATGCGTAGTTTGTGCCGATCTTCTTGTTTACCTTATCCATGTACTCCTGCACAATAGCGGGAAGTGCATCATAGTAAGGGTTACAAGCCTCTCTTGCCTGGAAGAAAATATCGGGATTCTGTGCAGAACCTCTCTCCACAGGATGATTCGGATTCAGGGCATTCTGACGGAAAGCATCAATATACTCCCAGTCCACCATATCCTTTAAGTCTTCATAATCCCACTCTTCAATCTTCTGAATCTCGTGAGAAGTGCGGAAACCGTCGAAGAAGTTAATGAAAGGAAGCTTACCCTTTAAAGCTGCAAGGTGTGCAACCGGAGTTAAGTCCATTACTTCCTGTACGGAGGATTCACAAAGCAGTGCAGCACCGGTCTGACGGCAAGCCATAACGTCGGAGTGATCTCCGAAGATGGAAAGCGCATGGGAAGCTACAGCTCTTGCGGATACATCAAAAACACCGGGGAGCTGCTCACCGGCAATCTTATAGATATCCGGAATCATAAGGAGCAAGCCCTGTGAAGCTGTAAAAGTAGTTGTCAAAGCACCGGCAGCCAACGCACCGTGTACTGCACCTGCAGCACCTGCCTCAGACTGCATCTCGGTAACCTGAACTGTTTCCCCGAGAATGTTCTGTCTTCCCTCGGTTGCCCACTCATCCACATGCTCCGGCATAACGGATGAAGGAGTAATCGGGAAAATTGCAGCCACTTCAGAGAACGCATAGGATGCGTGAGCCGCAGCCTGGTTACCGTCCATGGTCTTCATTTTTCTTGCCATAAATACCCTCCTGAAAAAAATGAAATATTATCCTTAAAGCCCAAAAATTCAGGCCTCACATACCGAAAAACAGTATAACATTCCCATTTTGAAAAAGCAATGAAATTTTCCTCCGTTCCTCAATAAGTACAATTATTAAATCTTTCACAATCTAATTTAGCCTGTATTTCTCCAATTTAACCTTAGCTATAAGCACAAACTTTAAACATTTGAAATTCTATTTTATCAAAATATAAAAAAACAAAAATATAAAAAGGATTGAAAAATAAGAACTGTCTTATTTTCAATCCTCTTTTCTAACTATAAGATATGCCAATTACCGGAAATAAGTTTTTAATGTTTACTCTCCACCCGGTCCCGGGGAAATAACATCTTCAGAGCTGGTCACTACAGTATTGTTTCCGCTTGGGCCATTGGAAATCTCCGGATTCTCTTCCTTGGTTTCCTTTGCCTTTGTCTCTGTAGCCTTTGTTTCACTCGTCTTTGTTTCCGAGGATTTACTTTCGGAAACACTCGCAGAAGCACTGGTACTCTCTCCGGCAGATGTACTCTCAGTAGTACCCGGCGTATATTTTTTAGGAGTATGTCCCTTATAGCTTGCATAGTGATCTTTTACCTTCTCGGTCTTTCCGTCTTTGGTAATCACTTTATATGCCTGCCACTCGGATCCTTCAGAGCCGTTACTCTCCTTCCCTTGCTCCGGAGTAATAATCTGCGGTGCAGGTACCGGAAGATCCTTTACTTTTTCAGAGACTAATTCCCACTTCACTCCATCCGGAAGTACCGGTAAGCCATAAATTTGTACTGTAGCGGTCTGGTTGGAATACCAAGATAAAATACCGATAGCATGCTTGGAATTATTCACAAATTTATAATCCGGTCCCGGCCAAGAGACGGTCGCATCCGTTCCCGGTGTAACATAAGTCGGCGCAAAGGTATGCGCTCTTCTGTAAGTTGTGGTAAGACCTGCGCGAAATACTGCATTATACAGGGTTGAAGAAATCTGGCAAACACCTCCGCCAACTTCTTCCACAACCTCTCCCTGGTTATAAGCCGCTGCAGGCTTATATCCCTTTTCAGCTGTTCTTTGTCCAACAACCGTATTGAATGAAAATTCTTCTCCCGGTTGTAAAACTGTACCATTTACTGCGGCAGCAGCTAACTTCACATTCGTATTCCGAAGTTCATTGGAAGTTGTCTTTGTTGTTACCGATGCGATGATTTTGTACTTATCCTTAATGGATGCTGTTGACGCAGGCACTGTAGAACCAACAGTTTCCACCTCCCGGAAAAGTTTTTAGCACGAATTAATTCCATAACTTTTTCCGCAGTATCACTTACATTAACAGTATACCCGTCCTTGGTTCCGCCAAATTCAAACTCTCCGGTGGATTTATTGTAGGAAGTAATATCACCGTTTTGCGGTGCCATCTTCCATACAATAGCAAGCTGATTGACATAATCGTTAACTTTATCACTAAAATCCGGAAGTTGTAAAACATAATCCGCCTGAATAACTTGAGACTCTGTTTCACTTGTAGTTTCTTCTTTCTTCTTTTTCTTCTTTTTCTCTTTTTCTGTAGAACTTTCTTCCGTACTGCTTTCCGTAGCCATATTTTCCTTGTAGTTTGTAAAAATCTGCCCTACAAAATTATGGATACTGTCAGACATCATATCCGGAATAGCGAATTCCGTTTTTTCCGGACGAATGCTGACGTCGGAAAGAGTGTTTGCAACTTTAACAATTTCTTCAGTTCCCTGGTCATCTACCCCGTCATCAGAGCTGCTATTCTCTTTATGCTCAGGAAATTCCGGCATGGAAAAATATTGAATATTCGGATTAGCATTCTTAATCACAATATTCCACTGGTAAGACTTACGAAGAAAATCTTCCACTTCCTCTTCTGTCATACCTTTTAAATTCAAAAGCTCCGCGTCCTTCTTAAATGCGGAATAATCCAGATATAAATCCTTCTGAATTGCATTCGGATTTATAGCCTGTGTTTCGATTACCGTTTCTGTTTCTTCTGTCTTGGATTTCGAACGGGTTAGAGCAAAAACACCGCTACCAAGCACTACTATAGCCAATAATCCAACAGCGACCGCAGGAAAAGGAGCTTTATTATTCGGTCTCCTTCCGCTACTCTGCCTGTTCTACTGTATTTCCCGCTATATGTATGAGATGAGCTGCGGCTTCTGGAGCTGCCTTGCGCTCTATTCACTTCTCTTGACAATCTTCTTTGACTTGCTAGCATATCGTTCCTCTATTATTCTATATATTTAAGTTAGTGTATAAAAAAAGGCGCCGTATTAATTCAAAAAAACGACGCCATTTATCATACTACATTATTTTTGTGTAGAAAAAAACTTCCTAAAATATTTCTATACAGAGTCAAGAAATTGTAAGAAAGCCATTATGGCTTTATAACAAAATTCACAATCTTGCCCGGAACATAGACTTCCTTTATAAGATTGCCGGAAAGCTTATCTCCGAGAGCCTTCTTCGCCTCTTTTAAAATACTCTCCTTATCGATATCCTTCGGTACCTCGAGTACAGTCTTCACTTTCCCGTTAATCTGTACCGGTACCTTGATTTCATCCGCCTCCCTTTCCTTATCGCTGTACTCCGGCCAGTTTGCGGAGAATACGGAAGTCTCTCCACCGCATAAGTGGTAGCATTCCTCCGCAATATGCGGTGCAAACGGAGCAAGTAGAATGGAGAAAGTCCTTAAAGTCTCTAAATCCATTCCGCCTTCTCTTTTGGCGATATCCAGCATAGAATTGTTATACTCCATGAAACCGGAAACCACGGTATTTAAGTTAAAGCTTTCAAAACGCTCCTCAATGTCGTGAATGAGATTATGACGAAGTCGAAGCATTTCCTTTGTCTCTGCTACATTTTTTTCTTTGGAATCCAGCACCAAAGAATAAAAACGGTTTAAGAAACGATATACACCGTCAATTCCTCTTGCGTCCCAAGCGGCATCCAGCTCGGGAGGGCCGACAAAAAGCTCATAAAGACGCAAGGCATCACAGCCGTAATCTGCCACGAGATCATCCGGAGAAACTACATTCCCCATGGACTTAGACATCTTCTGCCCGTCCGGTCCTAAAATCATGCCTTGGTTAAACAGCTTCTTGAAGGGCTCCTTAAAGCCGACTACACCGATGTCATAGAGGAACTTGGTCCAGAACCGAGAATAGAGCAGGTGAAGCACTGCATGCTCTACTCCTCCAATATACATATCTACCGGAAGATACTTATCCGCCTTTTCCCTGCTAATCAGTTCCTTATCATTGTATTTATCCACATAACGAATAAAATACCAAGAGGAGCCTGCCCATTGGGGCATCGTGTTCGTCTCTCTTTTTGCCTTTCCGCCGCATTTCGGACAGCTACAGTTTACCCATTCGGGAATACCGGCAAGGGGGGATTCTCCCGTTCCGCTCGGCTCATAATGCTCTACCTCGGGAAGCTTTAAGGGTAATTCCTCTACCGGAACCGCTACGTTTCCACATTTCGGGCAGTGCACGATGGGAATCGGTTCTCCCCAGTAACGCTGTCTGGAGAATACCCAGTCTCTTAGTTTATAGCTGACTGTCTTCTTACCGAGTCCCTTCTTTTCTATCTCTTCCGGGGCGGTTTCTTTCAATACGGAGGATTCCTGTCCGTTCCAAGCGCCGGAATTGATCATCACACCGCTTGCTTCCGTATAAGCCTCTGTAAGTTCCTCTTCCTTTCCATCCTTGGAAATAACCTGCACAATCGGAAGATCAAATTTCTTTGCAAAGGCAAAGTCACGGGAATCATGCGCAGGTACGCACATAATCGCACCGGTTCCGTGGTCAGCAAGTACATAGTCGGAAATCCAAACCGGGGTCTTCTTTCCGTTCATCGGATTGATAACGAAAGCTCCGGTAAAGACACCGGTCTTATCCTTATCCGTAACAGCCATTCTATCTACATTGGATTTGTTTGCAGCCTTTTGAATATAGTCTTCTACTGCAGCCTTCTGCTCCACTGTAGTAATATTCCTTACCAAAGGATGCTCCGGAGCCAAAACGAGGAATGTCGCACCGTATAGTGTATCCGGCCTTGTAGTAAAGACGGTAATCTTCTCTTCGGAGTTCTCCAGCTTAAAGTCCACCTCTGCACCATAAGAACGGCCAATCCACTCGGCCTGCATCTTCTTCACCTTTTCCGGCCAATCCAGAGTGTCAAGGTCATCGAGTAAACGGTCTGCATAAGCGGTAATCTTCAACATCCACTGGCGAAGATTTTTCTTCGTCACTGCAGTTCCGCATCGCTCGCACTTTCCGTCCACCACCTCTTCGTTGGCAAGGCCTGTCTTACAGCTTGGACACCAGTTGATTGGGAACTCCTTCTCATAAGCAAGACCCTTCTCAAACATTTTCACAAAAATCCACTGTGTCCACTTGAAGTAATCCGGATCCGTGGTGTTAAGCTCCATGTCCCAGTCATAAATCGCATTGATTTGGTGCAGTTGCTTTTTAATGTTCTCCACATTCTTTTTTGTGGTTACAGAGGGATGAATGCCCATCTTAATAGCATAGTTTTCTGCAGGAAGACCGAAGGCGTCCCAGCCCATCGGATGGATCACATATTTTCCCTTAATCAGCTGGTAACGGGACCAGGCATCGGAAATCACATACCCTCTCCAGTGTCCTACATGTAAGCCGGATCCGGAAGGGTACGGGAACATATCCAAACAGTAGTATTTTTCTTTCTTATCATCCTTCGGATTAATGGGATTCTTCTCCCAGAATTCCTGCCACTTCTTTTCCACTTGCGCATGATTATATCTTGCCATGTTTCACCTCTATCTTCCTACAACAATGCAGTTTATTGTATATCCAAACTTCAAGTCTCGTCAAGGCATAGAGCGCGCGCTTTCAAAGCCTCTGTCCTTTGTGATTCCCATTTTATCCGTTGCCTTAAAGAAAAGCTTCGCATTTTTTCGAGAGATTCCGAACTCTTCCCTTAGAGCATCGATGGTGATTTCTCCCTCTTTTTCCATTTTTTCCAGAGAAAAATTCTTTAAGCTTTCGAAGAGTTTTCTAAGCGTATAGTATTCTCCATCTAATTGCACAAGAGTCCCTTTATTTTCCAGACTTGCAATAACGTCAGGCAATAGCTTTTTTTCTTCCGGAGGCCAAAAATGCTCGGAGAGCTTTATGAAACTGAACTTTGCTTTTTGCATATCATTCACAAGGGCATTGGCAATTTTCGTATACTTTTCATCCTTAACCATTTTGTATCCGACTAAGGCTATAAAATCTTCCCCGAAACGAAAGCGTTTCTTCTCTTCCCAGCTTCTAAGAAGTGCCTTATAGGTATTTTTGTTATAAGAAGAAAAAAGCCTGCTGTACAGTACCATAGGCTTTTCACCCAATTTATAAGGATTTTTCTTATGGAATTCGTGAAGATAATCCTCTACCTCTTTCCGTATTAATTCTTCCTCTTCTGAAAGAAGGGCATATGCTTCACCGTTTATCACAATAACAAATAATAAAGAGGCTTCCTCCCCTAAAATTGCCTGTATTCTTGAGAATCCGCTAAATTGCCTCTTTAATTCCGAGATAGAAACAAACCTTCTTTTTCTTTTCTTTAAATAGGAATGGAGAAGAGCTTCCCTCTCCTCCCGTTTCCATGCTTTCAAGATATGCAAGAGGAAAGCGTCCTCTCCTATGCCTTCCTTTAGGACAAGGATCAAGTACCACTCCTCCGCCAAGTGTCATAGAGCGAGATTCATCACGCAAGATAAATCGTTCTCCGAAAACCGCTACGGTTTTTTCTTCTAACTGAAGCTGTACAAGTACGGATTCTCCCTCTTTGATTCTATCTCCCTCTAAAAATACAACTTTACAAGGAATATGAGCTGTTCCAAGAAGAATTTCCATCCTTTGATTATGGTGTATGTCTCCGGCAGTTCCACGAATACTTTCAATGCGACAATCAAAAAGAGAACTTGGCTGTAGTGCCCCTTTTTCTCCGATAAGCTCTCCCTTATAACATTGCTCTTTCTCTACTCCTTGGAGATTTAAAGCAATTCTCTCCCCGGCATAAGCGCAATTCGCATCCTTTCCATGAACCTGAATATTTCTGATTCGTACTTTCTCTTTCCTCGGGATAAAGAACCCATTTTATCTCATTTTCTGCTTCTGTATTACTTTTGAAAACACGACCGGAAAGTGCCGTTCCGGTCACTATTGTTCCTGCTCCGGCAACAGAAAAAACGCGGTCTATCGGCATTCGAAAGCTACCCGTATGGATTTCCCCTCTACCTCTCCCGCTTTTTTTGACAGAAAATGTACTTAAGTCTTGAATCCCCTCTCCCGTATAGGCGGAAACCGGAAAAATCTCTATCTTTTCCGCTTTAAAAAATTCCTTGATTTCTTCTTTTCTTTTTTGCACTATACTTGCATCGACCAAGTCAATCATAGTCAATACTACAACTATTTTCGTCACATTAAGAAGACGGAGTATAGCCAAGTGCTCAACAGTCTGTGGCATGATTCCTTCTTTTGCGGAAATAACAAGCAGTACGAGGTCCATCCCCATTGCACCGGCAACCATAGTGCGTATAAATTTTTCATGTCCCGGGGTATCAATAAGTCCGATTTTCTCTCCTGAGAAAAGAGAAAGAGAGGTAAAGCCCAGTTCTATGGTCATTCCCCTTTTTTTCTCCTCCTTAAGCCTATCCGTATCATATCCTGTTAAGGCCTTTACCAAGGCTGTTTTTCCGTGATCAATATGCCCTGCAGTACCAATAATAAAATGTTTTCCTTCCATACGCACTATCACTCTATCTCTCTACCGATCTCATTTTTAATTTTAAAATGGCCTTTGCTTTTTTTGCATCACTTCGAACAAGATTGTTTTCCCCGACAACATTGGTCTCCACACCTTCCGCACTTTTATTAATATCCACTATATTATTCATATACTGATTCGTTACTACAAATGCACCTTGTACCCCCACAAAGGATATACCGACCACCGCAATATCTCTTTTTCCGATTTCCTCAATGGCATGAGCAAAATCAACATTGCTGTTTCCCCAGCTGTCTTCACTGACTATGGCCCCCTTTACACGCATCGCTTCAGCCCAAGCACCTATACGGTTTCCGGTAAAATATTTATTGACATTGTCCTGAGGGATTCCAGCCACAATAACTCCTGCAAAATCGATATCTGTATCATCACAAAGTTCATCCACCAAGGGATCCCGAAAATGATGTAAGGTTGTTTCTTTTGTCGAAGGTCCTATTCCCATATTTTTCTCCTATAACAAATAAACAAATCTGTCTTTAATACAATGCCCGTATTGCTCCATCCCGATATTCATTTGGGGATAAAATAACCGGAGATCCGGTACTTTCTATAATCGAATGACTTCCGTTAAAACCGGAAGGTTCCGGAGAAAGAAAATGCGTGTCATACATGGCTCCCTGTCCGCTCACCAGTTTCACAAGTACTACCTTATCTTTTCCCGGTCTCTCTATATCCCGATAATCATGTCTTTCCGTACAATACATCCCATTCTTCTTTTTTAAAACTTGTCGAATCTCCTGACAAAAATTATCACAAAGTCTATGGCATGCATCCGGCCCCGAACGAGCATAGCCTGCCTTTGCCTCTAAACAGACATCTAAAAGCAAAATCAAATCATCTTTTCCCGGCGTTCCCGCACGGTCAAAAACAATCTGTTCATCCAGAAATCCATCGGAATTACCAAAAGCGGAAACATAATTCCCCTCCGTATCCGTTCCGGTAAGGACAATATAGATCCCCGTCAGAGTATGGGTTATTCCCTCCCCGATTTTTCCCAAAACCTTGGTGGAAATCGGAATAATATCCATAATGGAATGAATGGGGATATGGCGCCCTTCTTTAGGAACAAGTTGCAAAGAATAGGAATGAATAAGAGATTCTTCCTTAGCAAATCCTTCTAAAACAGCCGGATTATATTGCAGGCTATATTCGTTTGCTTCTCCCTTACTCAAGGAAAATCTATCCCCAACTACTGCTTCTCTTACATGGAAAGCCTTTATACTTAAGGTCCTAAGTACTCTTTCTTCCATACATAAATTCTCCCTTCTCCCTTTTTCTTTTCCTAGTTTATCCCAGATTTTAAAAAATCGGAAGCATAAAATATGCTTCCGATCTCTCACTTATACCTTTGCAACATACTCATAAGGTAAGGGAACAATCTTACCAGCAGACTCAATTTCTTCAAGCTGCTCCAAGGTATCCTTTACGATATTGTATTGCATTTCGATATTGTTTGGCTCTCCTGCATTTGCACCCATCGGAACGAGAGGAGCAACTGCTCGGGGAGTACCGGTCTGTCTCACGACAGGAGGAAGGGCGGCAATGATAATTGTCGGTATGCCAGCCTCCTCTATAGCTCTCTGCACAAGCACGGCAGAACGATGGCAAGTTCCTCAGCCAGCGGTAAGAATTACGGCATCCACGCCCTCATCCTTTAAAATCTTCGCAATAGCCGGACCGGTTTCGTTCTTAAATTTTTCCTGGTTTCCGCCACCACCCATGAAGCCAATGTGTACCGGAGCCACCCCCTTAATTACACCATTTTTTGCCAGTTCATGAAGTCTGTCAATCGGGAACATACAGTTGATATCTTTATTAACATCACTATTATCATATCCTCCGTGAGATACCATTAACTCACTGGAAGGCATCGTGTCCTTGATGATTCTGAATGTAAAGTCACCGGCAAGATTAAATCTCTTATCATCTTTATGATGTACTCCGGCAGCAGTAGCGATGGCCACTACCATGTCCTTTAAGGCTTCGTTACCGGTGCCCAAACAGGAGGAGGAGTAACAGGAACAAAGATTTCAGACTGCATCCCTTTTACTACTGTAAAATCCATGTATTTCTCCTTTCATTATATTTTATGTAAATATTCTAAAGCTCTTTATGCTTTTGAATATTACTAATGTATTTCTCATTTACTTCCGGACCGAGCTGTTCTATAAAGCTCATATTAAAGCCTACTTCCTGCCCGACCTTGATTTCATAATCGAAATCAACATCCGCATGGGAATTTTCAAAAAGCCTAATCGTCCCCTTTAAATCAATTCCCACGGCGCCATCATGAACTTCCACAATGACACCTTCCATATAAATGAGTTTATCCGTGTACTTCGGCATCAGGAGTTTAAGTACTTTTCCTTAAACTTATCACTCATGGGAAGAGAAGTTTCATTCTCCACAAGCTGGATTGGCTTTTCCGGTAACATTGGAAATCAATTCTACGTTCTGCGCCTTGACATTCGGATTCCACTTACGTTCCGCTTTCTTCACTTCTTCGCCGATCATTTCCGCCTTTAACATATTTAAGGCACGGATTGCATCCTCCGGACAAAGGGTATTGTTTGCAAGAATCTCGTTTTCAATACCGGCCTCGGACTTGTTGTTATCCACCATAGCATTCATATACTTGTTACCTACAACAAGTGCCCCCTGGTTGGCACAGAAAGACATACCTACAACCTTGATGCCTCTCTTACCGATCTGCTCGATATGGCTTGCAAAATCAATGTGGTTGTTTCCGAATCCCTCGGTAGTAACAAAAGCACCGTCCGGACCAATTGCTTCCAGTGTCATACCTACACGGCGGGAAACATAGAACTTCTCGGAATTAATCTGCGGAGAACCGACAAGAACAACCCCAGCAAGGTCTACATCCTTGTCGTGCAATACTTCCCAATACGAGCGGCTCTCTCCAGTAGTGACGAGACATCTCTTTAGATGCCGGTCCGATACAGGTTAGAGCATGGATACAGCCATCCAGTACTTCAAGCGGAGAAACCACAACCGGAACGTTTCCAAGGTCTACATTCGGCTTTGCACCAAGAACACCAACCGGTTCAACAGGAAGAATAAGGTTGTCATGCATCGCACCTTGTCCCATGATTTCCTTAACGATAACCACCTTCTTCTTACCCGGTCTTCTAACCTGGTTAAATGTCTCTGTATCGACAACAAGACTCTCTTCCGCTTTCTTTAATGCCTTTCTGATTTCATCGGTAATCAAATCGGTAGCGGTATGAGCTGCCAAAGGACCCGGACGCTCCATGTTGGTCTTTTCTCTAATGATTACATTGGTCTTGATAAAGATATCGCCCTTATCCGGTGCACCGGGACGGCCCCACATAATATTTTCATCAAGATATCCTTCGGAAGAACCGAACTCTCCAATCTGCACGCCGGTAGAATCAGTTCCGGAAACAACCATAACTACACCATCTAAAACCCTAGTTGTTCCATATCCAATTTCATCATCTCCCTCTTTGGTTGCAATCGGCTGCACATCCATAATGGTATTGGAGAAAGTATGATACTTGTCAGGAGTAATGATTTCCAACTCGAGCTTTTCTACCAATTCCTGAGAAGCTACCGCTTCCGCCTCAATGCCCTCACGAATGGTAAGAACAGTTCCCTCGAGCTTCGTTTCAGGGCCGCGCTTTACCTCGGTAATCTTAAAATGTTTTCTTACCAAAGAGCGAACAATTACTTCTTCCTGCTCAACCGGGGCGGAAGTACTTCCTCCTGCAGCGACAGTAGCCATACCGGGAATACCGGATACTCCGCCTAAAGCTCCTACCGGAATCTGAATATCAATTCCCTTTCCTTCTCCGATATGAATCTTCAGACTTCCGCCAAGCTGAGGATTTCCTTGAGGAACTGCAACAGCCTCCTCTTTCTTTTCCTCTTCTTTTGCCGGCTCTCCTGCCTGTGCTGTTAGCTCTACCAAATCCTTGGTAAGAGGGGTCAAAGAATCGGAAGTCTTTAACAGCTTTCCTCCCAATACCTCTCCAATTGTAAGGCAGCCATCCAGCTTTAAGAGTCCCTGATCAACCAAATCATCAAAAATCTCGGGATCTTCCAGATTGTGGTTGGTAAGGACGATTCCTTCCTCTGCCCTGCAGCATAAGACTGCCGGACTGCTTTTATGCTCTTCTGCATACTCTGCTGAAATAGACATTGCACTCTTCCTTTCTTTTATGAAAATTCTATATGAATATCCTGCCCTTCCTCTATACGGATATGGAACAGTCCATCATCTAATTGGGTGCTGAAACTGAATTCTTTCTTTTCAGTCTCTGTTTCCTTTGCGTCTTCCTTAGGGAACGGAATCTGTCTTCCCGCCTCATTTACCGGAAGTTGCTCTACTGTTTTGGATTTTGTAAGGTAGCGCATCGGCTCCATTCCTACCGTCTCCAAAATATGGTCGGTCTGGTGATGTACATTTAAGTTCATCTTCGGTGCAGATCCCATAACCGTATTCGTACAGTCACTACAGTTACCAATCAGGATATCCGTACATCCCGCATTCTTAAAGTGCAAAATCTTCTGTGCCTGACCCGGGCAATTTCCGGGATTCTCACACTTTAAGGTTCCGCGCACATCGGTAGCCTGCTTGCATGCCTGTACATCCGTAAGAACGGCATTGTACTTCTTGCAAAGGTCTTCCATTCTATCCATGTTACCACCGCAGGCACAGATGAGAACGCCCATCTTCGCTCCCTTTAGGTTAGGGAACGGCTCTGTAACAAGGATGCCGCCGCTGGTCTTGGTAATCGGAGTGGAAGGAGAAACTGCAGAACCTGTAAAAGGTCCTCCGAGAATAATCTCTCCATACTCTCCGTCAATTCCTCCGGCCATTTCGATAAGTTCCCCTACAGTAGTACCTACCGGTACATCCATAAAGACTTGCGATTCCGTACCCTTCTTCAGCTTTCCTCCAACCGTGATGTTCTTCAGGAAAGACGGCTTCTTGTCTTCAATCGCCTCAGCGACCCTTAAGCAGGTTTCCACGTTGATAACCACGGCATCCGCCTCGGACGGAAGGGCTGTCGGGAGGCAGTAACTTCCCTAATACCTCACGAACTACCGCTCTCTCTTCTCCCATAGGGTAAATATCCGGAAGAAGATGTAAGGTAATATCCGGGAAGTCGGCAAGGCGCTCCAAGAGTAAGTTGATTTCTTTCTCATGCTTTTTCTTGATGGCAATCACCGCTTTTGCAGCATTGCTAATCTTCATAGCATAGTGAATTCCTCGAATGGTTTTCTCCGGTTGTTCCAAAATCTGTTTCATATTGTGCTCAAGAAGAGGTTCACATTCTGCAGCGTTTACCAGAATATATCCTCCCTTTAAGTCAATATTCAGTTTTACGGCAGTAGGAAATCCGGCTCCTCCCATTCCCACAATACCTGCCGCCTTAACCAAGGAAAGATAGTCCTCCCCGGAAATGGGTTCAAAAGCATCACTTTGTTCCGGAGAGGCCTCCACGATAACTGCCTCTTCCGTGATGTCTTTTACCACACCATCCACGCTGGAAACACGTTGGCACCCAACTTTTCCGGCACCGCAAGAAGGGTTCCTCTTTTTACACTGTCCCCCACTTTCACAACAGCAGTGGTAGGAGCACCAATATGCTGTTTGAGTAAAATTGTCTTAATCACTTTGCGTTCTCCTTTGGTTCCTAGACTCTTAACTATCTCATTCTAATAAATTTCCCATTTTTTTACAAATGAATATAACTATTATTTATGAATTAATCAAAACAATAAAATTGTCTATATTGGCTATTATTCTATGTCTTCGTTCATTTTTTCGAATAATTCCTCTTTCCTGTTCTGAAAAAAGTGCAAAACAGCCTCCGTTGATTTTTCATCCATTTCCGGAATCGAGCGAATTTCTTCATAACTTGCCCGACTGATTCCCGATAAATCATGGAATTTTCTGAGTAAAGCTTTCTTCCTTTGCGGCCCCACTCCCTTGATATCATCCAAAAGAGAGTGAATCTGTTCTTTCCCTCTGAGTGAGCGATGGTATGTGATTGCAAACCGATGCACCTCATCCTGAATCCGAGTCAAAAGCTTAAAGCATGCACTGTGCTTGGAAACGGGTACCTCGTGAAAATCAACTAAAAGGGCTCTTGTTCTATGATGATCATCCTTTACCATACCGCAAACGGGAATGGAAATCTTCAGTTCTTCCAGCACGGAAAGACATATCCCGACCTGTCCCTTTCCTCCATCCATCAAGATGAGGTCGGGAAATTGGGAGAAAGAACCAAGCTCATCCTGTTTCCCCTTTTGCAAATTATCTTTCTTTTCCTTCAAGCCGTGAGAGAAACGTCGATAAAGCATTTCTCTCATGGAAGCGTAGTCGTCTTGTCCTATCACGGACTGGATCCTGAACTTTCGATAATCATTCGGTTTCTCTTTTCCATCCTGATATACAACCATGGATCCCACAGTTAATGCACCGGATGTATTGGAAATATCATAGGATTCAATTCTTACAGGAATTTCGCGCATTCCTATTGCATCTCTAAGCTCTACAAGAGCAAGTTCCTGTTTCTTTTTTTCCTTTCTGTATTTCTCTACATAGCGAAGCATCAGTATCCCGGCATTTTTACCGGCCAACTCCACCAACTTTTCCTTATCTCCCTGCTTGGGATTCACAATACGTACTTTTTTCCCTTTTATCTGACTTAACCATTCCTCTATTATGTCCTGATCCGGAAGACTGCAAGGCAAATGTATTTCTTTCGGAATAAAGGGAGTGCCGTTATAAAACTGCCTAAGAAAAAGAGATAATATTTCCTCATCACTATCTTCATCGTCAATCTTTAAAAAACTATGATCTCTTCCGATGATTTTTCCATCACGAACAAAGAAAATCTGTATAATGCAGTCACTATGATCTCTTCTAAGCCCTAAAATATCCCGATCTTCCCCGTCTAACGCAGTAATCTTTTGGCGATTTTCCACCGTGTGAATGGCGCTAATCAAATCACGGTATTCCATAGCCTTTTCAAAGTCCAAGTTATCCGAGGCTTCCTGCATCTTTGCTTCCATTTCCTTAATTGTTTTTTCTGTTTTTCCGGCCAAAAAATCGGATACTTTGGGAATCAATGCCCTATACTCTTCTCTGCTTTGTTTCAAGACACAAGGAGCGCCACATTGTCCCATATCGTAATAAAGACAAGGGCGGGACAGCGGTTTTTCTTCTGAGAATACCTTGTTACAGTTTCGAATCTGAATCGTCTTACGCAGAAGTTCTATTACTTCCCGAACTTGCTCTACGGAAGTATAGGGTCCGTAGTATTTGGATCTTTTATTCTTCTTCGATCGCGTTATAAATAAGCGCGGATATGCCTCCTCCACACTAAAACGAATATACGGGTAGCTTTTATCGTCCTTTAAACAGTGTTGTACCGCGGTTTAAATTCCTTTATCAGATTGGATTCCAGAACCAAGGCCTCCAATTCAGAATCGACCACGATATACTCAAAACGTTGAATTTGAGATACCATTTGCTGGATTTTAATGGATTTTTTATATGACTTTTGAAAATATTGCTTTACTCTGTTCCGAAGTATTTTCGCCTTACCGACATATATAATTTCATCCATAGGCCCGTGCATTAAATAAACCCCCGGAAGCTTCGGGAGTTTACTTAGTTCATCCTGTATCTTAAAATCTTTTTCCTCTTCTTGAGCAGGAACTTCTTTAATCTCTTCTTTTACCATTCTTTTCATTATCTCTGTGTTTCAATCCGCTCTGCTTCTTCTTTTGTCAGAAAGGCGGAAAAATCATAGTTATTCGCCGCATTCCAAATCAGCCACTCATCATATCCACTATCATAAACCGCTTGAATCTGAGCTCTGATTTGCTCTTTTCCATAAGAAATGTAATGTTGAAGATAGGAAGCCGTAAATCCCTGTAACCAGGGACGAACAACAGCCTGATATTCTCCGTCCCGCATTTCCAAAGACAAATCTTTCTTAGAGGCACGAAGCGCTCCTTCAATGGTCTTATAGGGTTCCGTATCCGGATACTCTATCCCAAAATTTCCATTTCCGTAATGAGAAGGATAAATCATAGGGCACATATAATCTACACAACCGGCCATAAGCGAATAATCCTGTCCTACTGACATACTGTCTACATAAGAGCCGATAATGGTGCCAAATACATCAGTTGAAAAGAAAACCTGCTTTCTCGCCATCCGATCAGAAATAAATTGTACAAATTCGGTTATAATCTTTGTTTTGTCTGACTGTGCCTCCTCCGGATAAACCACCTCCTGCATTCCTTTTTCCGTACAAAAACGCACATAATCCAGCTGTACTTCATCAAATCCAAGGTCCGCACAAGATTCACCGATTAGAGCAATATATTCCCAGTAATCCTTTTGGTACGGATTGACCCAGTTCATACCGCTATTATCGGCAAAAAGACTACCATCCGCTTTCTGATTCATCCACTCGGGATGTTTCGTTCCGATGTAGGGGTCTCTGAAACAAACAATGCGGGCAATAACATAAATTCCCTCATTATGAAAAGCATTCAGGAGTCCGGATATATCCGGTATGATTTCCGTGTCCGAACCTATTTCGCGAAGTTTCGGATTGTCCAATCTGAAGCTAATTCTTCCGTCATCATTCTTTACATCAATTACCACGGCATTCAACTCCGTGTTTTTCATAGACTGAAGAATTTCATATACCCGCTCAGAACCTGCAGTATTGTCAGTCAGATATATTCCTTTAACTTTCTGTCTTTTCTTTCCGACTTCCTTTTTCTTCCAAATCAACGCTTCCTTTGCTTTCTCTTCTTCCTCGGCTTTTTCTCTTGCCTCTATGCTCTCTTTAGCCAAAGACTCCTGGAACTCCGCTTTTTCAGCCAATTCAGATTCATATTGTTGCAACTCGGGAGTCTTGTTGACTTTATACTGAAGAGGCTCTTTACTTTTACAAGCCTGAAGAGAAATGGAAATCAGAAATAAAATCAAGAGAAAAGATTTTATTCTCATAACCCTCCTATTTTCTATAAAAAAATTTGGTTCAATTATACCACTTTGCAGGTCTATTACAAGAAAAATTTGGGATTGGACAAAAAAAGCCACAAGGTAAACGGAAAAAAATCCGAAATACCTCATGACTTACATTTTTTTAAATCTTATAAAGATTTTATATCAAAATAAAATTGTCTTTCTTAATTTAACAAATCATCCGCTACTGCATCAGCCAAGTTTTCTAAAGCTTCCCTGTTAACCGTAGAAGACTTAACGGTAAGAGATTCACCAATATAGGATATATCCTTCATACCGTCCAAAATTCCCTTTAAAAGTTTGGCGCTCTGCGGTGCCCAAGTTCCATTCTCAATAATAGCGAGCTTACGATTTTGAACATTTAAATTCTTCATATCCGTCAACAGGCTCTCCATTTTCGGGAAAAGCCCGTTGTTATAAGTTGTTGCCCCGAGAACAATATGGCTGGCACGAAAAACTTCAGCGATAAGATAAGAAACTTCCGTTTTCGAAACATCATAAATTCGAATATTCCGAATCCCTCTGGTCCCCAGTTCCATAGCAAAATAGTTAATAATGGACTCCGTATGACCGTAAACAGAATTGTACAGGATAAGTACGGCCTGTTCTTCCGGAACATAACGGGACCATAAATCATATTTATCAATGATAAACGAAATATCTTCTCTCCAAATTGGGCCGTGAAGAGGACAAATCATCTTTATAGGGTAAGCTGAAGTTTTTTTCAATGCCGCCTGTGTTTGCTGACCGTATTTTCCTACAATATTGGCATAATAGCGTCTTGCATCATCCAAGAAATCTTTCTCCTTGTAATTCTGCTCATCCGCAAAAATATTTCCATTGTTACAACCGAAGACTCCAAATGCATCCGCTGAAAACAGGATGGAATTCGTTGTATCATAGGAGAACATAACCTCAGGCCAGTGCACCATCGGAGCAAAAAGGAACTTAAAGCTGTGCTTTCCAAAAGAAAACTCCTCACCGTCTTTCACTACCAGCTTTTGTTCTTCCGGAAGCGCCAAAGAGAAGAACTGATCCAGCATCTGAAAAGTCTTCATATTGGCAATGATACTCATTTTAGGATATCTTCTAAAAATCTCTTCTATCGAACCGCAATGATCCGGCTCCATATGATGAATGAGCAGATAATCCAGCGTTCTTCCTCCCAATGCAAAATTAACATTTTCCAGAAATTGATGGGCAACTGTCTGATCACAGCAGTCCATTAAAACTGTTTTATCATCTAAAAGCAGATAGGAATTGTATGTAACACCTCTATCCAGAGGAAAAATATTTTCAAAGAGAGGCAGTCTTCTGTCATCTACTCCTACATATACCAAGTCATCTGTGATTTTTCTGCATGAATACATCGCTATTTCTCCTCTACCGCTTTTTTCTAACCTTACATCTCGGAATTTTCGATTTTGAAATTAATCCTCAGAAACTTCAAACTGATCCTTGCCTACTCCGCAAAGCGGGCAAAGGAAGTCTTCAGGAACATCTTCCCAAGCTGTTCCGGCTGCAACTCCTGCACCCTCTTCACCTACTTCCGGATCATAGATATAACCGCAAACTGTACAAACATATTTTTTCATGATAAATCTCCTTTTCTTATAAACTTAAGTGTTTGAATCTTTGTTCGTTGGTATATTATCATTAGATTGTGCACAAGTCTAGTAATTTTAGGAATAATTTCTGTTTTTAAATTGAATACATAGATTAGACGATTTCCGTTCATTTTTAAAAAATAAAAGAGTTTCCATAAGGAAACTCTTTTTGTGTTTTTAGTCCTCTACTTTGATAATCTCACGCTTATTGTAAGATCCGCAAGCTTTACAAACTCTATGAGGCATAACCAACGCACCACACTTGGAGCACTTTACAAGGTTAGTAGCACCCATCTTCCAATTTGCTCTTCTGCTGTCTCTGCGGGCCTTGGATGATTTATTTTTTGGACAAATAGACATATTTACACCTCCCGTCTTAACCGACTTAACATCGGTAGATTTGCTCATGCTTTTTAATCATAACGTGAGCCCTTCCTCACGCCTTTAACGGGTAAAGTAATAAAGACAGTCCCGTCGAAAAACACACTCATGATAAAATACACTATCTTGCGGTAAAAAGCAAGCATAAATTTCTAATTTATAAAAGAATCTACTTTACTCCGTTAAGCGCTTTGTATCTCTTGCAATTGCCAACTCTTCATTTGTAGGAATAAGGAAATCTTAACTTTGGAATCATCAGTGGAAATTAATCTCTGCTTTCCTCTTACATCATTTCTTTCCGGGTCAATCTTTGCTCCAAGATAAGAAAGATACTGTTCCGTTACCAATCTTCTGGTAACCTTATCATTCTCTCCTACACCGGCAGTAAATGCAATAGCATCAACACCATTCATTGCCGCAACATAAGCTCCGATATACTTCGCCACTCTATAACGGAATGCATCAAGAGCAACTTCAGCCATGTGATCACCATTCTCCGCAGCAATTTCAATATCTCTAAAGTCGGAAGAAATACCTGTCATTCCAAGAACACCGGATTTCTTATTTAAAATGTTTAAAACCTCATCTACAGTCTTGTTCTCGTGGTTTGCAATAAACTGAATTACGGCACCATCCACATCTCCGGAACGGGTTCCCATAATCAGACCCTCAAGCGGAGTTAGCCCCATGGAGGTATCCACCGCCTTACCACCGATCGATGCGGAAATAGATGCTCCATTTCCTAAATGGCAAACGATAACCTTGGCCTTCTCCGGATCCAAGCCTCCGAAACGAATGGTCTCTTGAGATACATAAGCATGGCTTGTACCATGGAAACCATAGCGACGGATAGCATACTTATCGTAGTACTCCTTAGGAATCGCATAAAAATATGCCTTCTCCGGAAGGCTCATACCAAAGGTAGTATCAAAAACCGCGACATTCTTCTTACCGGGAACAACCTTCTCACAAGCCTCAATGCCCATCAGGTTTGCAGGGTTATGTAAGGGCCCTAAGTCAAAACACTCACGAATAACTTTCTTTACCTCTTCGTTTACCACAATACTCTCGGTAAACTTGTTTCCGCCATGAAGTACGCGATGACCGATAGCTGTAATCTCATCCACAGACTTCACTACACCATGCTCTCCCGTCAAAGCATCAAAAACCAACTTTACAGCAACAGAATGATCCGGCATATCCGTTTCCACAATATAGTCTTCCTGCTCAGGAACCTGATGCTTCATTTTGGAACCTGCAATACCGATTCTCTCACAGAGTCCCTTTGCCAGTACCTTTTCTCCTTCCATATCAATCAGCTGATACTTTAAAGAAGAAGAACCGCAATTAATTACTAAGATTTTCATAGAACCTCCAAAAATGATATATTTACTTCGAATATCACTCCTCTGATACTCGTATTATGAAACCTTTTTTACAGATAAAATATCACCCATAAAACAAAATTCGAATTAAAGAAAATCTCTATCCTACTAAAGATTAATCATAAAGCTGGCACTGAACTGCAGTAATGGCAACTACGCCGACAATATCTTCCGCACTGCAACCTCTGGACAGATCGTTGACCGGCCTTGCAATTCCCTGTGTCATCGGACCATAGGCCTCTGCCTTAGCCAGTCTCTGAACAAGCTTGTAACCAATATTTCCTGCATCCAAGTTCGGGAAAATCAGAGTATTGGCATGGCCTGCCACTTTGGACCCCGGAGCCTTAAGAGAAGCAACAGATTCTACCAGTGCCGCATCAAGCTGTAACTCACCCTCTAAAAGTAAATCCGGATTGTTTTCTTTTGCAATTCTGGTCGCTTCCTGTACCTTTGTCACATCATCATGCTTAGCTGAACCAAGTGTAGAATAGGAAAGCATGGCTACCTTCGGCTCCTTCCCTACAAGGAAGCGGAAGGACTCGGCAGAGGACTCGGCAATAGCAGCGAGCTCTTCGGCGGTCGGGTTCTGGTTTAAACCGCAGTCAGAGAAAACAAACGTTCCATTCTCTCCATACTGACAATCTGGCACCACCATAACAAAGAAAGCAGATACCAGCTTTGTTCCGGGCTTGGTCTTTAAAATCTGTAGAGAAGGACGAAGCGTGTCTGCCGTAGAATGGCACGCGCCGGATACCAGACCGTCAGCATCCCCCTTCTTAACCATCATCACGCCAAAATAAGTATTGCTCCCAGTCAGAAGCTTTCTTGCTTCTTCTTCGGTCATTCCCTTGGACTTTCTAAGCTCTACCAATGTAGCAACATAGTCATCTAAAGAAGGAGAAGTCTTCGGATCCAAAATCTCAATTCCGGACAAATCAAATCCATAGCTTTGTGCATCCTTTTCCACAGTTTCCTTGTTTCCAAGAAGCACAAGCTTTGCGAATCCTTCTTTCTTAATCTGCTCTGCCGCTTCAAGGGTTCTTTTGTCTTCCGCCTCCGGCAAAACTATCGTTTTCATCTTTGACTTGGCTTTTGCCTTCACATCCTCGATAAATGACATAATACTCCTTCTTTCTAAAATGCAACTTCCATCTCTCTTTTTCTGAAAAACGGAACCTATGATATACTATAAATCGCTTGCTATTATAACAAAGGAAGTCCGAGGAAAAAAGAGAAAGCAGCATAATCCTATAAAAGAATCTAATTAAAGACAATTTTGCTTTTTTTCTATTTTTTAACCCGTACTTCCTTTTCAAATAAATCAAAACTTAGTATTTCAAAACGTTCCAACGGCACAACCATAATTGTCGCTCCGCCTATCTCCACATTCGTTGGCATGGAAGAATAATTCATAAGGGAGCTTCCGGAAAGATAAGGCATATTTACCGTAATCTGCTGTCTTCTTCCACACTGTGCTTTAATCAATTCGATACACCTTTCCACATCGGAATCTTCCAGAGCAATCATCAAAGTCGTATTTCCCTTTCTTAAAAAACCTCCTGTGGTAGAAAGTCTTGTCACAACAAAATGATCTTGCATTAAAGCTGCCGTTACATCATCCTCATTTTCATTTCTGATAATCGCATAAACCAGTTTCATGAAAAACTTCCTCTCTACTGTAAAAAATCCATTTCCTTTTTTTAAAGTCTATAGCACTACACTTTTTCCGCCTAATAATATCATATTTTTGATAAAAAAACTCACGGAATTCATCCTTACTTTTTCGGATAAATACTTTGAAAAAAATCCTTCCCGCAAAAAGGTCGATTTTTTTAAGCTTCTGTTCCGCATCAACTCCTGATTTTCTTTCAAATGTTGTCCTAGTCGCAAAATACTGTTCTTTGGTAAGCTGGAAAGTAAGGCCTCTCCTTTACTGCTGCATCCGAGAATTCGAAAATACGGATACGGCTTTTCCTTCAGTTCTTGTATATCTTCTTTTCTTATATTCAAAAGAATATGCATAAGGGCTCTGCTTATACGGGAATAGGTATGGTTTTTTTCCCTTTTTAAATTTTTTTATTATTTCTCTTAAATCAAGCTGTTTTTTTTCAATATCTTTCATAAAATCAACAATTCGTTCTGCAAGCTCCGGATGAACATCCTGAAAAGTACTTAGTGAAATCTCATCTCTTTCCAATTCCATGATTCGAAAGAAAAGATAGTCCTTTACTCTTTCAATATCTGCATACAAAAGCTGATTCTCTTCTCTGTATTTTTCCCGTAAGCTGTGTGCGGAAGAAAAAAATTCTTATCTCTGAATATTATGCCTATCTCCATCTTCGTATGAATAGTGTCTATAGCCCTTAAATAGGAAATTCCTAAATTATCGTTAGGAAGAATGGAATCAGGAAAATAACTTTGTATTGCTTTATCTCTTGCAGCGGGGTAGGAAAAGCCTTCCGCCAAATAAGAGCGGAACGTTTTCTGAAAATCCGGATTTTCTTCTTCTTTTTGCAGAAAAGAAGTGATTTCCTTAAGTCTTTGCAGATTTCCACTCTCCGACCCGAAAAACAATTTGATCTACAAACCCGAGCTCATGAAGAAGTTTTATACTGCCATAAGCAAAGTCTCGACTTCCGGAAAGAGAAAAAATAACCGGAAGTTGTACAAGCAAATCCACCCCCTTTTTAATGGCTTCTCTTCCTCTTTCAAACTTGGAAAAAAAGGCCGGTTCTCCTCTTTGCACAAAGTCTCCGGACATCACGGCAACAATATAGTCCGCAGCATATTTTTTTCTGATTTCTTGTAAAAAATAGGCGTGTCCGTCATGAAAAGGATTGAACTCGGTGACTACACCTACTACCTTTTTCCCATTTATCATTTTTCGAAAAACCCTTTCCTTGAAATCGTGCACTATTCTTACTTTATCTACCATTCTACAATTGCAGAAATCTCTCCGTGCTTTGCTACGGTAATCGGTAAGTCCTTTTCCGAAAGCTTCTCCCGAATTGTTTGTAAAGCGAGCTCCGGAGTATTATTTTCCTTACTTAAATGTCCCAAAAAGACCTGTCTAAGCGTACTCCCGACTACCTTTTCCAGAAGTGCTGCACTGCTTTCGTTGGAAAGGTGTCCGAAGTCCGAAAGAATCCTACGCTTCAGTTCCAAGGGATAGGGTCCCTTTTCCAGCATTTCTATGTCATGGTTAGCCTCCAAAAGGAGGACATCCGTATCTTGCAAATGTTTGATTGTGTACTCGTCATAAGTTCCAAGGTCTGTAGCAATGGCACAATGTTTCTCTCCCGACTCGGCGCGATAAGCAAGGGGTTCCCCTGTATCATGATGAATACTGAATGGCAATAAATCGAGATCTTTTACACTGAATTTTCGGTCAGTCAAAATTGGATTTAAAAGTTCCTTCGGAAGATTCTTTAAACTCTTACAAAGTAAGGTGCCCTGTAAGGTTCCGAGACTTCCGTAAACCGGAATTTCCTCTTTTCTGAGAATACTTCCGAGAGCTTTTATATGGTCAATGTGTTCATGTGTTAAGAAAATAGCATCAATGTCTTTTAAAGATAGGGAAAGAGACTTGAGCCCTGCCTCTATGGTTCGAATTCCCACCCCGCAATCGATTAAAATATGTGCCTCTTCCGTCCCGATATAGCTGCAGTTTCCATCAGAACCGCTGGATAAACTGGCGAATCGCATCCTCTGTCCTTTCTATATTCCCGTCATTGAAAAGCACAAAATCCGCTCTTTCCTTATATCTTTCAATATCCTGTGACCCCATCATTCTTTCCGCAACCTCTCTATCATAGCCCCGACTTTCCATCAGTCGAAAGGCGCGTTTCCCATGGGCAATCCACAAAAAGAACGGTATCGCAAAGAGAAAGAAAATGTATATTTGGAAGAGCCGTCTCTATTGCAAGTTTTTTCTCCTCTTTTCTTGCCTTTACAATGGCTTCCTCTGTAAGTTGAAAGACAAGCGGGTGTACTCTTTCCTCCACTGCCCTTCTATAGGATTCTTCCTTTAGAAGAAGGGCACGAAAAAGAGGAAAGTTTAACTCCCCCTCTTTGGTAAAAACCTCTTTCGGCAGTACAGACGAAAGTTCCTTTACGAATGCTTTATCCTTATAGAACTCCTTCGCCATCTTGTCCATTTCCAGTCTTTCATACTGTCCTTCCTGCTCTAAAACGGAAAGTACTGTACTTTTTCCGCTTCCCATTCCACCTATAACGGCTAAAATATTCTTTTCCGATTTCCTGTTCTTCTCCGTAAAAACAGTCTTTTCAGCCAAATAAGGAATTTCTACTGAACTATTCTTTTCTGCTAAATCCTTCTTTTGCAATTTGCTTTTCACCTTTCCGCCGGCTGTTCCGGCGCAAGCTTTTTCAGTCCGACTAATCTTTTAGTACAGCAAAACAAAGCATTCCTACTCATTTCCTAAACTGCTCAGATACAGGCGAATCTCCTCCAAGCCTTTTTCGGAAAAAGGAAAACTTTTCTTTTCCTTCTCTTCCTCCGGCGTATGCGAAAAGGCATAGGGCTCCGGCCAAGTATAGACAAGAAGCGATTTGCCTTCTCCTTCCTCTTGTTTTTCAATGCGATAACGTATCCCTTGAAAAGATCCTGTATAGGGAGATTTTTTTAAAAAGCTTAGAGGAAGAAGATCCTTCTTATCGATTTCCATTAGTGCGCTTCCTCCCAGTTTTTCCCGGTCTTCGCTTCCACAAGGAATGGAACCGGAAGAGTCAAGGCATTTTCCATGGAAGAAACCAGAATTTCCCTTACTTCATCAAGCTCTTCCTCCGGTACCTCCAAAAGAAGCTCATCGTGAACCTGTAAGACAATTTCGCTCTTTAGTTCTTTTCTTTTAAGCTTCTCATAGACCGCATTCATAGCTACCTTCATCATATCCGCAGCTGTACCCTGAATCGGAGAGTTCATGGCTACACGTTCACTGAAGCTTCTTCTCATAAAGTTGGAAGCATGAATCTCGGGGATTGGACGGCGTCTTCCGAAGACCGTCTTCACATATCCGTTTTCTCTCGCAAAAGCAATTTCCGAATCCAAATACTCTTTTACTTTCGGATATGTCGTAAAATAGCGTTCTATATATTCCTTCGCATCGGCACGCCCTATACTTAGGCCCTCGGAAAGCCCAAAAGCAGAAATACCGTAGACAATGCCGAAGTTAACCGCCTTTGCGTTTCTTCTTAATTCATCCGTTACTTCATCGAGCGGTACATGGAAAACCTGGGAAGCGGTAACTTTATGAATATCTCTATCCATACGATAAGCTTCAATCAGTTTTTCGTCCTTGGAAAGCGCAGCCAAGATACGAAGTTCAATCTGGGAGTAATCCGCATCCAAAAATACGCAGCCCTCCTTGGGAATAAATACGGAGCGGAAATGTCTTCCCATTTCGGTTCGGATTGGAATATTCTGTAAGTTCGGATCCGTTGAGGAAAGTCTTCCTGTTGCCGTAACCGTCTGTTGGAATACACCGTGTATACGGGAGTCTTCCCCGATATAGTTCAGTAAGCCTTCCGCATAGGTGGAATTCAGCTTCGCGTAAGTACGGTATTCCATCACCTTCGCCACAATCGGATAGTCCTCCGAAAGCTTTTCCAGTACGTCCACCGCCGTGGAATAGCCCGTCTTCGTCTTCTTTCCTCCCGCTATTCCCATTTTTTCAAACAAAATCACACCGAGCTGCTGAGGGGAGTTGATGTTAAACTCTTCTCCCGCCATGGCATATATATCCTTCTGCAGCTCGTCAATTTTATCTTTTAGAACCTTTCCATAGGAGAGAAGTTCTGCCTTGTCGACCAAAATACCGGTCTTTTCCAAAGAATAGAGCGTTCTGGCAAGCGGTAATTCAATCTTCTCATAGAGATCCCACTGCCCCTCTTCCTTTAATTTAGAGAAAATGGCATCTTTTGCTTTTAACGCGATGAGCGCCTGATAAATTCCCTCTTCCCGGCTGTCTTTCAGTTCTTTTTTTCCGGGTAAAATAAGGGAAAGGTAATCCCTTGCCAGATCGTCATAAAAATAAGATTCTTTCAAAGGATTCAAAAGATAGGCGGCAATCGCTAAATCATAGACCTCTCCTTCCGTGAATATCTCATGGAGGTGCATCTCCTTCTTACTTTCCAAAGTATAAATCTTACAGGCCTTAAAAAGCTCCGGAAGTTTCTCCTCGGACATACGAAGCGGAACACGGTATAAGCGTTCCTCGGAAAGTGCGAGATAAAGCATCTTCTCTTCTTCCTCTACTAAAATAAGGCCTATCTCTCCCTGCTTTACAGCGTCCTTTACAACAATCTGAAAAAGATAAGGATCCGTGACATCCTTCCATGGCTTTAATTGAAAAGCAGGACTTTCCTCTGTATTTTCCGAAGAAAAACGGGGAATCAGAGAGCGAAACTCCCATTTTTTCACAAGCGAGAGGCTCTTCGCATTCGCATAGTTTTCCAACTTGGCATCCTCGAAGCGAAAAGTTATCGGGGCATCAATACAGATGGTTGCAAGTTCCTTGGATAACTTTGCAAGCTCAAAATAGGTTTTCAAATCCTCTGCCGCCTTCGGCTTTCTGGGCACTTTGAATTCCGGATCATCCGCATGAGAAAGAGCATTTTCAATACTGTGATACTTGGCAATAATCCACTTTGCCGTTTTTTCTCCCATACCGGGAACCCCGGGGATATTGTCGGAGCTGTCCCCCATAAGAGCCTTTAAATCAATAAACTCCTTTGGGCTTACGCCCCACTCCGCTTCCACATCCTTCGGGTAGTAGTTGTAAATATTGGTCTCCCCCTTCGCCGTCTTCGGAAGGGAAATCTTGATATGCTCATCGGAAAGTTGTAAAAGGTCTCTGTCACCGGAAACAATGGTGACTTCCTTTCCCTCTCCCTGCATTCTTTTGGCAACCGTTCCCAGGATATCGTCAGCTTCATAACCTTCCATGGTTAAAATCGGAACATTCATGGCGATAAGAAGCTCCTGCAGAAATCGGTACTTGCTGCTTTAATTCCTCCGGCATGGATTTTCTCGTTCCTTTATACTCGGAGAACATCTTATGTCTAAAGGTCGGCACAGGCATATCAAAGGCAATCGCAACGTGATCTGCCTCTTCCAATTCAATTTCTTTAAAGAAAATATTTAAAAATCCAAAAACACCGTTTGTGGGAACCCCCTCTTTATTACTCAAAATGGGAACACCGTAAAAAGCTCTGGATAAAATGCTGTGGCCGTCAATTAATAACAATTTATTCTTGTTCAAAAAATCCTCCTACTCTATCTCTAAAGTACGACCCTTCGATTCGGATATCTTAAGTTAAGTAAACGCCATACTTCGCAATAAAACAAATCAGACTGAAAGTGACAGCCCAAAAAACGAGTGTTTCAGATACAATACGAAAAGCGGAAAAAAAGTGACAATGAAACAAAAAGCGCCCTGCTTCTTCCTGCAGCTCCGCATAAGAGCCATCTATACGCAGCTCCTCTTTGTCATCAAGACTGCGTAATCCGTGATAAACCATGTGCGTAATACGCAGTTCCTCTTGACATTCCGGGCAGCTGTGAAGATGTTTCAGAAAGTCCTCCACCATTTCCTCTTCCCAGTTTTTTTGCACGAAGTCATAAATATATTTTCTTGCTTCTAAACAGTTCACTCTCTGCTCCTATAATAAAAAAATAATGGGTAATTCTTATCTGAACTTACAAATCTCTTCTTCAAAACAATGCTTGCAAAAAAAAAATAAATATGCTACTCTTTATAGCGCTTGCCGCTGTGGCGGAATGGCAGACGCACTTGACTCAAAATCAAGCGGGAAACCGTGCCGGTTCAAGTCCGGCCAGCGGCATTTTTAAAGAGGAAAGAAGATTCTTTCCTCTTTTTTGTTTTTGATAGGAGTTCCTTAATAAGCGAAACTCCCATCAGGAAAACTTATCATAAAACTCCGTCTGTCATATTTATTTTGTTCCGAAAATTCTGTCCCCTGCATCTCCAAGTCCGGGACAGATATAAGCATTAGCATTCAATTCTCTGTCTAAGTTTCCGACATAAATCTGTACATCCGGATGCTCTTCATGAAGCTTCTTTACCCCTTCCGGAGCAGCAATGATACATACAAACTTTATCTTCTTGCCGCCATGCTTCTTTATTAGATTAATGGCATCCACACCGGAACCGCCTGTTGCAAGCATCGGATCACAAACCACAATAATTCTTTCTTCAATCGGGCTGGGAAGCTTGCAAAAGTATTCTACAGGCTTATGCGTCGTTTCATCTCTGTAAAGACCGATATGTCCGATTTTTGCAGAAGGCACCAAGGCTGTCAGTCCGGACACCATACCAAGGCCTGCACGGAGAATAGGAACAATAGCGAGCTTTCTTCCGGCAATCACATAGGTATCTGCCGTTTCAATAGGAGTCTCCACCGGAACCTTGGTCATGGGAAGATCCGACAGTGCCACAAAACCCATCAGCATAGCGATTTCTTCCACAAGCTGGCGAAATTCATTGGTTCCTGTCGTCTTATCTCTTAAAATTGAGATTTTATGGGTGATCAAGGGGTGGTCTAAAATAAATACATTCTCTCCAAATTCGTTCATAGTCCTATTCCTTTCCTCTCTTCTTCACAATCGTGCTCTTATCCTTATAGATTGAATCACCGGGTATTATACCCCTAACAGCGGACAATGGATAGATATTCGTATGAGAAAATATAATTGTTCCCGGATTTAATACACTTTGACAGCCTACCTCTACATGGTCGGAAAGAATAGCCCCGAACTTCTTAAGTCCTGTCTCGATTTCTCCATCTTCGAAATGGATTTTGAGAAGAGTCTTATCCGACTTTACATTGGAAGTTAAGGCTCCTGCCCCAAGGTGGGAGTATTCCCCCAGAATAGAATCTCCAACATAGTTATAGTGTGGAGTCTGCACATGGGGAAAGAGTACCGCATTTTTAAATTCACAACTGTTTCCAAGTACGGAACCGGCTCCCGCAAAAACATTTTCTCGTAAAAAAGCTCCCGGTCTTAGCTCACAATCTTCCATAATGATGATATTTTCCCCCAGATAGATATTTGGGAAAATTTTTACCGTTTTATGGATAAATACTCCCGGCTTTACCTCATTATAGTCATCTGACAGACTTTCTTGTATAGCTTTAATCCAAGCTTTAATCTTCGGAAGAGCTTCCCAAGGATAAAGTGTATCCTGTAACAAGTTGTCATAAGGTGCTTTCAGCTCAGGAAAGAGCTTCTTTGTTGTACAAGCTTCTTTTTTCATGGTGTCCTTTCTACTCATTTAAGTTGATTTCACCTTTTCCGTGTTTTTCCGTACAAAATCTTCCAGCTTCTTCATATACTCCTTCTCTTCTATCGTCCCTTCTTCCACATAAGAAAGACCTTTTTCCCAAGAAGCGGTAAGGGTCGGATTTAAAAGCGAGGGAATAGAGTTCCAAAGAATCTGCACAATTTTCTCTCCTAAAAGACTCGGAGAAAGCTGTTGGTTTTTCTTATCCAAACAAATATATTCATTCTTTTCCAGCTTGGTCAAAATTCCGGCACGCGTTGCGGAGGTTCCGATTCCGGAGCCTTTAATCTGTTCCCTAAGAGACTCATCCTCTATCAGCTTTCCCGCATTTTCCATGGCCAGAATCATCGTTCCTGAAGTATAGCGTTTCGGAGGAGAGGTTTCTCCCTCCTTTAAGGCGGTATTCATAAGATAAACTTTGGAACCTTTTTTTAAGCCGGAAAGGCCGGAGAGGCCGCTTACTCGGTTCTCTTCATCCTCCTCATTCTCCGAATTCCCTTCCTTTTCTTCCTTCTCTATGCTTTTTTCATAGAGCTGAAGGTAACCCGGCTTTTCAAGTTGCTTCTCACTCGCGAAAAACTCTTCCTCTAAAACCGCAATAGAAAGATTGTATTTTTTATATTCTGCGGAAGGATAAAAAATGGAGAGAAAGCGACGGACAATAAAATCAAAGACCTTTTTTTGAAGCGTTCCCAGACTATTGTACTGGGATCTTCCTTGCCCCGTAGGAATAATGGCATAGTGATCGGTGATTTTTTTGTCGTCGCAGTACTTCGTCTTAGCGATACCGCTGTAGCTTTTTCGCTCCAGAATCTCCTTTGTAAAGGGTAGGTACTGCGGAAAGACGGAAAGACCGCGGATATTTTTCTCAATTTCCTTGGAAACCGCTGTGGAAAGCACCCTGGCATCCGTTCTCGGATAGGTGCACAGCTTCTTTTCATAAAGCTCCTGCACAAGCTTTAAGGTATCATCGGGACTGATTTTTAAAATCTTGGCACATTCGTTTTGCAGTTCCGCAAGGTTAAAAAGAAGCGGAGGATTTTTGACTTCTTTCTTTTTTTCTAAGCTCGTAATAATGCCTTCCCTTGGATAAGGTTGAAAGATTTCCTGAAATGTCTTCGCTTTTTCTTCCTGTAGAAAGCCCATATTCTTATATAAGTCGGACTCTCTATAGTGTTTACTCTCTTCCTTTCCTCGAAATTCACAGGAAAGAGCTGTATTTTTCCCATCCAAACTAAAATCCCCGAGAAGCTTCCAAAAGCTTGTCTTTTGAAAGGCGCGAATCTCCATTTCTCTCTGCACAATCATGGCTAAAACGCAGCTCATCACTCTTCCCACCGCGATAACAGTGGATTTTTCCTTTCCAAGGGCTCTCGCAAGCTCTCTTCCGTAGCGAAGGGTCAAAACACGGGAAAAATTAATTCCCATAAGATAGTCTTCCTTTGCTCTAAGATAAGCAGCCGTTCCCAGCTTGTCATAGGCCGTCTTCGTCTTCGCCTCTCGAATTCCTCGAAGAATTTCTTCCTTGGTTTGGGAGTCAATCCATACTCGTTTTTCTTCCGCACGAATCTCCGGACATTGGGAAGCAACAAGGCGATAAATATACTCTCCTTCTCTTCCCTGAGTCAGTACAGATATAGATGGTTTCCAAGTCCTTCCTCTGTAAAAGGGTGGAAACCACGGAAAATTGCTCTCTCACGGAGGGGATCACTTCATAGAGATACTCTTTCGGAATAAAGGGAAGGGATTCCATCTTCCACTTCTTCAGTTCCTCATCGTATTTTTCCGGATAGCTCATACTGATGAGATGCCCTACACACCAGGTAAAGATATAATCCTGATTTTCCAAATAGCCGCGGTTTCCCCCTCCTGTTCCCACTCCAAGAGCTTCCGCAAACTGCTTGGCAACAGAAGGCTTCTCCGCAATAAATAATTTTTTCATTCTAAATCAATCTTCTAAAGAAACGGTAGACCGTTTCCGACTTATACACGACTCCCGCCTTCACAATCGGAGAAGGGAAATTCGGATTATTTACCGCATCGGGGTAGAACTGCGTTTCCAAGCAAAAACCGCTATGCTTTCCATAGTCGCATCCGCCCTTTCCAAGGCCTTCTGCAGACATAAAGTTTCCGGTATAAAACTGAATTCCCGGGCAGTCCGTCTTCACCTCCATGGCAATGCCGGATTTCTTACAGAAAACCTCCGCTGCATAGCGGAGTGTTCCGTCATAGTCTCTTATACAGAAATTATGGTCATACCCCCCTACTTCCTTTAAATCTTCCTTTAGACGCTTCTGATCCAGCATCGCTTTCTCCGTCCTAAAGTCAAAGACAGTGCCTTCCACGTTGCGAATCTCTCCCGTAGGAATTAAGTGAGAATCGGAAGGAGTGTAGCTGTCCGCATGAAGACGAATTTCATGCTCAGAAAGAGAACCGAAATCATGTCCCATCAGGTTAAAATAGGCATGGTTTGTAAAATTCATCACCGTATCCTTGTTGGAAAGCCCCTTGTAGCGAATCTTCACTTCATTATCATCCGTCAAAGTGTAACGCACGGAAAAATCCAAGTCTCCCGGAAATCCCTGATCCATGTCCTTTGAGAACAAGGAAAGCGTCAGAGTATTGTCCCCTTTCTCCTTTACTGCAAAAAGTCGTCTTCCATAATAGTCAGGTCCGGAATGGCAGTTGCTGTACTGCGCATCATTTAAGAAAAGCTGATAAGGCTTATTATTCAGGCTGAACTTTCCCCCGGCAATACGATTGCTGTTTCGTCCAACCACTTCTCCCATGTGTCCGGGATTTTCCATGATATCTTCCCAGTTCTCAACAGAAAGCAGGAGATCCAGTTCCTTTCCGCTACGATTCGGGAAAAGGAGGGAAAGCCAAACTCCGCCAAGGTCAGTAAAACTTGCCTTTACTCCGTTTTTGTTTTCCATCGTAAAAAGATGAACCTCTCTCCCATCCACAAAATGTCCTAATTTTTGAACCTTCATGCGCTCCTCCTTCTGTCTTTCCTGAATTTTTTGAACATTTCCTGAAATCACAGTATAAAAAAAGGATGAAAGAAAAGAAAATCCACTTTGCCTTGTCTTTTTCTTTCCTTGCATCCTCCTGTCTTTACTTTTTAATATAACCGAGCTCCACCAGCATCTCCGCAGAAAGCACACCGCCTCCTGCAGCACCTCTTAAAGTATTATGGCTAAGACCGACAAACTTATAGTCGAAAAGATGATCCTCTCTTAATCGACCAATGGATATGCCCATGCCCTTTTCAAAATTTACATCTTCCAAAACGGAAGGACGATTATCCTCCTCTAAATATTGAATAAACTGCTTCGGCGCAGAGGGCAGGTTTCTCTCCTGCGGAAGTCCCTTATAGTTTCTAAGTGCGGAAATCAGCTCTTCCTTCGTCGGCTTCTTTCTAAAAGGAAACGGAAACGGTAGCCGTGTGGCCGTTTAAAACAGGGACACGAATACACTGCGCGCTGATAACAAGATCCTCTTTCAAGGCAATGCCCTTCTCTGTAAGACTGCCCAGAACACGCAAGGGCTCCTTCTCGGACTTTTCTTCCTCTCCTCCGATATAGGGAATGATATTTCCTACCATTTCCGGCCAGGTCTCAAAGTTCTTTCCCGCTCCGGAAATCGCCTGATAGGTGGAAACTACCGCCTGATATGGCTCAAATTCTTTCCATGCGGCGAATGCGGGAGCATAAGACTGAATGGAGCAATTCGGCTTAACCGCGATAAAGCCCTTCTTGGTTCCTAAACGCTTTCTCTGCCTTTCGATGATTTCGTAATGCTCCGGATTAATTTCCGGGACAACCATGGGAACATCTTCCGTCCAGCGGTGTGCGGAGTTGTTGGAAACAACCGGAAGCTCTGCCTTGGCATAAGCTTCCTCGATGGCTAATATTTCCTCTTTCTTCATATCCACTGCGGAAAAGACGAAATCAAGACCTTCCTTAACAGACTCAATATCGGAAACATCCTTTACAACCATCTTCTTAATTGACTCCGGCATGGGAATATCCAGATTCCATCTATCCCCCACAGCCTCCTCATAGGTCTTTCCCTTGGAGCGGGGAGAAGCCGCAAAGGCAAGTTAGCTCAAACCAAGGGTGATTCTCCAAAAAGTGTGGCAAATCTCTGCCCCTACCATTCCGGTTGCTCCCTAATATTCCTACTTTAAATTTTTCCATATAATCCCTCTTTCTATACATTTTTATCTATATATTTTTTATGTCATGTTCATTCCAAAACACAATTTTTGTATTCCTTAGAGACGGTCACTTTTTCCTAACGAGTATTTCCCGGAAAGCATGCAGTAACTCGTTTAGTTCGATCAGCCGTTTTTCATGACATTTTTTTATTGTACCATGCTCTTTCTAAAGAGAAAAATCCTTTTAGCTGTGTTTTTGCACCTTTTCCTCCGCGTTTTTGCAAGCTTCAGTCTCGACAAAGACAGATTTTTTTCCGGAAAGCTTAAGCTCCGTCTGCTCGGAAAGAAGGTAAACCGACTTTATGCCGTCTCCCTTCCTAAGGCTCATGGCACAGACGCCTCTTGCGGTCTTCTTTTGCACAGGAAGCTCTTCTACGGGGAAACGCAGGAAGAAGGAATCCTCCGACTCCAAAAACCAGTTGTTCCTCCGCCTTTACGGGAAGAACGGCTACCAGGCTGTCGTCCACAAGCTTCGTTGCCTGCACCAAACGGTTTTGCGTATCGAATTCACTCCCCTCTACCCGCTTTCCATAGCCGTTTCTGCTTAAGAACAACAACGATTCATGTAGAAGCTCCGTTTTTGCAAATACGGAAAGCACAACTTCCTTATCCGAGGAGAACTTACAGAGATTATCCAAGGGGATACCCTTATCCTTAAATTTTGCCAAGGGATAGTCCAAAACCTTAACCTGGTGAAGATTTCCCTCAGTCGTAAAGAAGAGTAGGCGATCCGTATTCTTGCAGGAAAGAGCAAAGGGATAATCCGCCTCTATGCTTTCCTTATTTCTCTGATAAACCTGCGGCTCCAAAAGCTTTCCATAACCGAAGCGATCCTGCACGAAGAAAAGATCCATTTCTTCAATGGCATTCTCATCATATACGGCTTCTTCCGCGTTCCGAATCTCCGTCCTTCTCTTTCTTCCGAACTCTTCCCGGATAGCAAGGAGTTCTTCTTCAAGGTGCTTATACAGTACTTCCCTAGAGGACACGATTGCCTTATAGTTCTTAATATTTTTCAAAGTCTCCCTATAGGACTTTTGCAGAGACAAAATCTCAAGACCGATGAGCTTCGAAAGCCGCATGTCAAGAATAGCCTGCGCCTGCACCTCGCTAAAGGAAAAACTCTCAATATCCTTTAGGAAAATAAGGTCTCTGTCCTTTAGCTGCAATACAGTACTGTCCCCCTGCATCAGGGCAATCTTTGCTTCCTTTTGGCTCTTTGCACCGCGAAGAAGGGCAATGATGGCATCAATCACATCCACCGCCTTAATCAGTCCTTCTTCTATTTCCTTTTTCTTCTCTTCCTTTTCCAGAAGCTTTCCGAACTTGGAATGAATACGCTCCTCTTGGAAGGAGAGATACTCTTCCAAGACACGCTTTAAGGAAAGGGTTTCCGGCCTGCCCTTTGCAATAGCCAGCATATTGACCGGGAAACTGTCCTCGAGTTTGGTTTTCTTGTAGAGAATATTTTCAATCTTCTCTATGTCCGCATTGCTCTTTAATTCAAGAACGATGCGAATCCCCTGCTCTCCGGACTGATTCGATATATCGGTAATATCCGTAATCTTCTTCTCATCACAAAGACTTGCGACATCCTGCATAAACTTACTGATTCCGGCACCCACCATCGTATACGGAATCTCCGTGATAACAAGCTTATCTCTGTCGTTTTTCCCTTGTTTTTTCTCGAAAACGAGCTTTCCGCGAAGGCGAAGCTTTCCCTGTCCCGTAGCGTAAATTTCCGCTAAATCATCTTTATTGGCAACCATTCCGCCGGTAGGAAAATCCGGTCCCGGCATGATACGAAGCATTTCTTCCAGGCTCATCTCCGAATTCTTCATGTAGGCGAGAATCAGGTTGATCAGCTCCGCCAGATTGTGAGAGGGAGTAGAGGTGGTCATACCTACCGCGATTCCCTCGGAACCGTTTAAAAGAAAATACGGAATCTTTGCGGGAAGCACCTCCGGCTCCATAAGCTTACCGTCATAGTTTGGCTGAAAAGGCACGGAAAGGCTTAGATCCTCAAGCATGGCTTTTTCCGTAAAAGCCTCCAGTCTTGCCTCCGTATACCTTGGAGCTGCGGCAGAATCACCTTCAATGGAGCCAAAATTTCCCTGCCCTTCGATAAGCGCCTGCATACGCTTAAAATCCTGCGCCATAACAACTAAGGTTTCATAAATCGAGCTATCCCCGTGCGGGTGATATTACCCATGGTATCACCGCAGATTCTAGCGGACTTTAAAGTCGGGCGATCATGGAAGACGCGAAGTTCCCCCATATCGAAAAGTACCCTTCTTTGCACCGGCTTTAAGCCGTCCCGGATATCCGGAACGGCTCTACTCGTTATAACACTCATGGAATAGTCTAAGTAAGACTTCTGCATCTCCTCGGAATATTCCGTGCTTAAGATTTGTTCTGCCATATTTTATCCTTTATTCTATGTATCGATTTCCGCTTCTCTTGCGTGCGTAAATATAAATTCTCTTCTTGGTGCAACCTCAGCCCCCATTAACATAGTCGTAACCTGGGAGGCAAGCTTTGCATCCTCTATTTCCACCCGCTTTAAAACACGATTTTCCGGATTTAAGGTAGTGTCCCAAAGCTCCTTCGGATTCATTTCTCCAAGTCCCTTAAAGCGCTTCAGATCATAGCCTTCCGTGCCATGTTTTTTCTGATACTCCGTCAAAGCTCTTTCATCATAGAGATACTGCGGCTTCTCCGTCTTTTTTTGCGGAGTCACAAGGTAGAGTGGAGGCATGGAAACATAGATATGCCCTTCCTGAATAAGCTCCGGCATAAAGCGGTAGAAGAAGGTCAGGAGCAGGGTATCAATATGACTACCGTCGACATCGGCATCCGTCATCAGAATGATTTTATGGTATCGAAGCTTTGTAATATCAAAGTCATTGCCGTACCCTTCAGAAAAACCGCAGCCGAAGGCATTGATCATGGTTTTAATTTCCGCATTGGCAAGAACCTTATCCATGGAAGCCTTCTCCACATTTAAGATCTTGCCTCGTAAGGGAAGAATAGCCTGTGTATGACGGTTTCGGGAAGTCTTTGCAGAGCCTCCCGCACTGTCTCCCTCCACAATAAAAATCTCACATTCTTCCGCGTTTTTGGAAATGCAGTTTGCAAGTTTTCCGTTCGAGTCAAAGCTGTACTTGGACTTGGAAAGAAGGTTGACCTTGGCTCTTTCCTCCTGTTTTCTGATTTTGGCCGACTTTTCCGCACAAGTAAGAATTGCCTTCACGATTTCCACATTTCGGTCAAAAAAACGCTCGAGCTCCTCTCCCTAAATCTGGGAAACCTCTTTCGCCGCCTCTAAAGAAGCAAGCTTCGTCTTCGTCTGTCCTTCAAAAACAGGCTCCGGGTATTTCACGGAAAGCACGGCTACCATACCGTTTCTGCTGTCCGCCCCGGTAAAATTCTGGTCCTTCTCTTTTAAAACACCAAGCTGTCTGGCATAGCCGTTCACAAGCTGCAAAAACTTTGTCTTAAAGCCCACGATATGTGTTCCGCCCTCTACGGTGTAAATCCCGTTACAAAAGCCCAGAATATTTTCCTCAAAGCTGTCCGTAAACTGAAAAGCACACTCTAGCTCGGTCTTCTCACTCTTCCCTTTAAAATAAATCACAGGAGTCACAGCCTTATCGGAATCCTTTACCAGCTCTTCTACAAAGGAAACAATACCATTTGGCTCGTAATACTCGATTTCTACAGGCTCTTCTCCTCTTTCATCCCTAAAATAGAGATGCAGATTCGGATTTAAGTAAGCCGTCTCATGCAGACGGGATTTTAGCCAATCTTCTTTGAAGCGTGTCTTCTCAAAAATCGTATCGTCCGGAATAAAACAGGTTTCCGTTCCCGTCTCTCTGGTCTTTCCGACTACCGGAAGAAGGCCGTCCACAAGCTCTTTCGTAGGTATGCCCCTGCTGTATTCATCCTCATAGATTTTTCCGTCCTGAAAGACCCGAACACGCATATACTTCGATAAAGCATTGACAACGGAAGACCCTACACCATGAAGACCTCCGGAGGTTTTATAACTTGAGTTGTCAAACTTTCCGCCGGCATGCAGGGTAGTCATCACGATTCTTTCCGCGGAAATTCCTTTTTGATGGCGGTCTACCGGAATTCCTCTACCCTTATCACGAATCGTACAGGAGCCGTCTTTTCCCAGTGTGACATCAATTTCCGTTCCATATCCGGCCAGGTGCTCATCCACGGAATTGTCTAAAATTTCGTAAATTAAATGATTTAAGCCCCGACTCCCTATAGAACCGATATACATTCCCGGTCTTCTTCGTACAGCCTCTAAGCCCTCCAAAACCGTAATACTGTCTGCATTGTAATTCTTTGCCATCTTGCTCCTTTAACTATCCAAACTGCTTTTATTTTGATTTTAAAAAAATGGTATTGCTCCTTAGGAAAATGTAATGAGAAATGGGATAAAAAAATAAAAATGACGTTTTTAGTGCTATGGAGGTCTGTTGCGGGGTAATCTGAGCCCGTGGGTACTTGCGAAAAACAAATAAAATGCTGTTTTTCGCTTAGTATCCCCTACGTGGCGAGGTTAGCGAGAGCGTGCCCCGCGACGGACCTCCATAGCATAAAGAAATTTTTATTTTTTTACAGATCCATTTATCATTGCATGTTTAGGAAAGACTTGCAATAAATCTTCTGAAGCCTTCCTTTCCCGCCTCATCTTCCTTAAAGATTCCGGCATCACGAAGTACCTCCAAAAAGACCTTTCCGACCTCTGCTCTTAGTATTTCCTCTACCGTATCCTTCGTAATATTCTTGTATTTCTTCTTAATTTCCAAAGAAAATGCATGATGCTTTCCAAGAATGGGGTCAGAAGAAATGTCCTTATTTTCCAAAATCGCTTCCCCAAGATCGGAAAGCTCCGTACGAAGTCTGGCCGGTAAAACGGCAAGGCCCATAACCTCTATTAAGCCGATATTTTCCTTCTTGATATGATGCCACTCCTCATGGGGATGGAAAAGTCCCAAAGGATGCTCTTCCGTAGTCCTGTTGTTTCTGAGCACCAGATCCAGCTCAAAAAGCTCTCCGCGCTTTCTCGCTATCGGGGTAATCGTGTTATGCGGTGTATCTCCCGTATGGGATAGAATGGAAAGGTTTTCATCGCTATAAGTTCGGAATCGATCTAAAATAAAGCTTGCTGCCTCAGCACAGCGTTCCTTGTCTTTTCCGTTTAAGCGGATAACGGACATCGGCCAGTTGACAATCCCGAAGTGAAGCTCCGGGAATTTGTCCAAGCTAAACTCCTCCCGTAGCCCCGCCTTCTCCATAGGGAACGAATAGTTTCCCCCTTGAAAATGCTCATGGGAAAGAATGGAACCGCCCACAATCGGAAGGTCTGCATTGGATCCCAGAAAATAGTGCGGAAATTGCTCCACAAAGGAAAATAGCTTTCCAAAAACCGCAGAATCTATCTTCATCGGCTTATGCTCTTCGTGGAAAACAATGCAATGCTCGTTATAGTACACATAGGGAGAATACTGAAAATAAAAATTTTCTCCTGAAAGCTTTACGGGGATAATTCTGTGATTTTCTCTTGCCGGGAAATCAAGACGCCCAAAATACCCCTCACTTTCCCTGCAAAGCATACAGGCCGGGTAAGAATGAGAAGCCGTCTTTCCAAGAAGAGCGATCTTCTTCGGATCCTTTTCAGGCTTACTCAAGTTAATCGTGATATCCAGTTCCTCGTAAGGACTCTCTACCTTATAGCGGATATCCTTTTTGATACGATAACGGCGGATATAGTCATTATCCTGACTGAACTGATAAAAATATTCGGTAGCCTCCTTCGGAGAAGATGCATATTTGTCCCAAAAACGCTTTCGAATATTGGAAGGTCTGTCCGTAAGAACCCCCATAACCCGTGTATCAAAAAGATCCTTTGTAATTGTACTGTCGTCTTCCATGATGCCCTTTACCAAGGCATAGTCCAGAATCTCTTTTAGAACTTTCTCCAGATATTCTCCGGATTCCAACTCTTCCTTCTTGATATTTTTTATTTCTTTTTCAATTCTTTCTTCACTGCATGCCTTCGGCTCGAAAGAAAGGAGGCCTGCCAGACTGTTGTAGCAGTAAATCGTATCTTCCTTCTCTATTAAACCGGTATATAGTCCATACGCTAAAAGCTGTTCTAAAACTTCTTCCATTTCTTCTCCTTGCCGGTAAACGTATAGAGCGCTTATGCACGATACTGCTTATAATTGAGATATCGCACGCCTTAAGCGCGATATTCGTTATGCATGAAATACCGCTGTGCAAAAAGCGATGCCTCTATGCATCACATATCTTTCTTTTCCTTTTAATCAACGTTCTTCTACACAAAAAGACGCGGCCTTCGCCAAAAGCTTTCCGTGAAGGCCGTCATTCTTTTGCATCCACTAAATTAAGAATTATAGCCATTCGGATTCCCGGACTGCCAGCGCCATGCATCCCGACACATTTCTTCAATGCCTCTTTCCGCACGCCAGTTCAGTTCCTTCTCCGCTTTCTCCGGGCTGGAATAACAAGTTGCGATATCTCCTGCCCTTCTTCCGTCGATGACATAGGGAATCTCTTTTCCGCATGCCTTTTCAAAAGCATGAATGATTTCTAAAACAGAGTATCCGTTTCCTGTTCCAAGGTTACAAACGAAGACACCGTCATTCTTTGCCAATCTCTCTATGGCTTTCACATGGCCCTTTGCAAGGTCCACTACATGGATATAATCGCGAACTCCGGTGCCGTCCTTTGTATCATAGTCATTTCCGTAAACATGCACCTTCTCCAGTGCACCGGAAGCAACCTTTGCCACATAAGGAAGGAGATTGTTCGGAATCCCTTTAGGATCCTCTCCGATTTTTCCCGAAATATGGGCTCCAATCGGATTAAAATAACGAAGTAAAATAACATTCCACTCCGGCTTTGCCTTCTGTAAATCCGATAAAATCTGCTCCTGCATCCACTTCGTCCAGCCATAAGGATTGGTACAGGTACCCTTCGGACAACTTTCCGTAATGGGAATCTCTGCCGGGTCTCCGTAAACGGTTGCGGAGGAAGAGAAAATGATATTCTTACAACCCGCCTCGTCCATCACTTCCACAAGATTTAAGGTTCCGAGAATATTGTCATGGTAATAGAAAATCGGCTTTGCCACAGATTCTCCCACTGCCTTCAATCCCGCAAAATGTATCGTTGCGGAAATATCCGGATGCTCCTTAAAAATCTTTCTCAGGGCCTCCTTATCCAGCATATCCGCCTCGTAAAAAGCAAAATCTTTCCCTGTAATTTCCTTAACTCTCTCAATAGCCTTCGGGCTGGAATTATAGAAATTGTCAAAGGCTACTACATCATAGCCACTTTCCAAAAGTTCAATCAGTGTGTGGGACCCGATATAACCGGCTCCTCCGGATACTAAAATCTTCATCTTCTTCTCCTTTTCGGACTTTTTGCATTCTCCTACTTTACTTTGATTGGGCAAAGCCTTAAACATATTCTTTACCTTGTCAAGAAAAAGCTTGCTAAGCTTTCAAAATCCCTATTTTTCATCTCTGAAAAAGCCTATAGTTCTCTCGGACCATCCGCAATCTCCGCCTCATAGAAGCTGCAGGGATAACCTATTTTCGGCTCGTATACCTTCTGAAGTTCTTCTTCAAAGTCCTTTATTTTATCACGCTTTACTAAGGATACGGTACAGCCTCCAAATCCGCCTCCGGTCATACGGGAACCCAAAACATAAGGAAGACTCCAAGCGGTATCACATAGCAAATCAGATTCCTCGCAAGACACTTCATAATCATCTCGAAGAGAGACATGAGAAAGATTCATAAGCCTTCCGAACTCGTGATAATCCCCTTCCTCTAAGGCCTTCTTGGCTGCAATAGTACGGTTATTTTCCAGTACGGCATGCTTAGCTCTCTTACGGATAATCGGATCTTCCAGTTTCTCTTCCAATTGGAAGAATTCTTCGTCCGATAAGTCACCCAAAGTTTTAATCTCTGCAAACTTTTGTAAAATCTTTAAAAGCATCCTCGGATTCTCTTCTTCTATCATTGTAAGCGGAACCGATGAGCTTATGCTTCTTGTTTGTATTGGTAATAATCAAGGCATAATCGGTTAAAACAAGCGGTGCATAACTGAATTCCAGAGTCGCCGTATCGAGGAATATGGCGTGGTCTTTCTTTCCCATCGCAGAAGCAAACTGGTCCATAATGCCACAGTTCATCCCATTATAATTGTTTTCACTGTATTGACCGATTAAGGCAATCTCCGGGAAACTCACGCTTAAACCGTACATCTCTTTTAAAATACTGCCCATAAGAACTTCCAAGGAAGCGGAGGAAGACAGTCCTGAACCGTTTGGAATATTCCCGTATAAAACCAAGTCCAATCCTGTCGGAAAACTGACTCCTCTTTTTTGAAATGCCCAAATTACCCCCTTTAAATAGCTTGCCCACTGCTTATCCTCTAAAGGCTTATAACTATCTTCATCCGCTGTAATGACTCCGGCACTTTCTACATTCAAAGAGTAAAAACGGAAGAGTCCGTCCTGTCTTTTCTTTACACAAGCATAAGTTCCCATGGAAAGGGCACAGGGGAATACATGCCCTCCATTATAGTCGGTATGCTCTCCTATTAAATTCACTCTTCCCGGAGCAAAAAAGAAACGGGCATTTTCGCATTCTCCGAAAAGCTCCCGAAATTTCTCCTTTAATTTTTCTTTAATTTCCAAATCCTTCATCACGCTCTCCTTCTCCGTTTTTGAAAATTTTCTTCCTAACTATACAAAAAAGAAGGACAGAGTGCAATCCTTCCCCTTCGGCTTTCTTTTTCTAATTCCCTCTTTTTATTGAAAAACACGCATTATGATAAAACGCGGAAGAACTATGATTTTATAAAAAAGATACTCATTTCTTTCTTCTTAGTACATGGCTTACTAAAAGATTCGGTTTCCGTCTTACTCTCTTCCGTTTTTTCGACTTTCCTACTCCCTCTTCTTCCGGGTATTCCCTTTTCAAAAGCTGTTCGGAAATTTCCCGATCCAATACTTCTTCAGAAATTCTCTCTTAAATAAGAAAAATTGAAACTTTTTAGACTTTTTGTTTATATAGCGGATAGGAAAAATTTTTCAAGAATGGAAACAAGCTCGTCCTTCCATAGCAGGCTCCTTTCTTTGCATAATCCCGAAAGGGATTCCGCTCTTCTCTTCTCCAAAAAAATAAAAAAATCGGGTTTTCCTTCTATCTCCTCCACCGTAATAATTCCCCAAAAAGGGAGGTACATGGTCTTTTGCGCTATGAGCATGTTTGGTCCCTACGACAAGAATATTGTAATCAAAAAAATCATTATAATTTTTTTACTTGGGATGAAAGTCTTTGATAGCTGTCATGATCAGACTTGATTTCTACACCGATAAAAGCGGATTCCGTGATGAGAACACAATCCGCACGTGCTTTTCCTATTACTTTTTCTTCAATTACCCGGCATTTACCGAAACGTTCTTCCAGGAAGAAAAAAATAGCTCTTCTCGAATGTCTTCATCGTACATTTTCTTCCTCCGACTTCTCTAGTTCGGAACATTATCGTAAATTCCAATGACTTCTTCCGAACTTTCTACCAGTCCTTCTCCACTCTTCTCCGTTTTTTTACCGTCGGAAGAAGATCCACTGTCCGAAGCGGTTCCGGGTTCACCGGTCTTTTTCCGGACTTGTCTCTACGGCAGTTTTCTCAGCATTGGTGACAGCAGGACTTTCACTGCTCTGAGCAGCAAAGCTCTTCTGTCTCGGAAGGGCTGTTTTCTACTTCCGGAAGAGCCAAAAGCAACACCGTTCTTTAAGCCCTTTTCAAGGGGAATCGGCGAAAGATAATACAAGCATTTAAAATTATTCTTCTCTTCTTCCGTCTCAAAATTCAAGATTAACTGCCTTCGAATATTGACATCTCCGGATAAAATCCCAAGATAGGAATCTCCTGTCAGAGAATAGTTCCCTCTAAAATCCCGTCCACATAAAAATTTCCCTTATTTTCTCCTTCATGTAATGCTGAGGAAAGTGCAAAAATACCATGTCTTCCCTTCAAGGAAAGTTTTTCCAAGTCCTCTTCCGATAGACTTAATGCTGTCATTCCATAGTCAGACCACATTTCTTTAGGAATTGCAATGCACTCTCTTGTTTCCTCTAAAATGGGATTAATTGGGGTAGCCGTTTTTTCTCCTGCCTTTATCGTTTCCATTGCAGAAAGAATAGAAGAAACGAAGTATTTCTCCTGAAAGGTTTGAAACTGCTCCTTGCTTTCCAAAACGCTTTCCGGATGCTCCTCTTTTGTGGCAAGAACCGCTGCAAGATTCAAAGTATCCAAAGAGTAGTGCTTAGCAATATTATCTAATGCTGTAGCATTTAACCTGCTTTGCCCTTCCGGAAGAAGAGCCTTATAAGAAATGAAAGGAAGCAGAGGAGTATCCGGATACTTTTCTATAAGAGTACGAAGAAGAAGTTCGTAGTAATAAGGAAAAGTAAAGCTTTCATCATTTTCTCCAAAAGAGAAGAAAATTAAATCAGGCTTTGCATTTCCTTCCAATGATTTATCCGCTTCCTGAAGATAAAGATAGCCGGAAAGCGCTGTAGCACTGCCGGGGAGCTTCGCCTCTTCATAAACTATCTTCCCGCTGTATTCGCTCTCCAGCAGTTCCTTTAATTTACTAAAATAAGCAGAGTCTGCCCGAAGACTTTCATCTCCAAGAAGAAGAATGTGCAATTCTTCTCCTTTTTTTAATTTTGCAAAGACTTCTCCTTCTCTCTCCTCTACTGAGGAAGAAGCCGCAGCCTCATGAATCAGAGCCTTGTTATGCCTGTCTCTTCCCTCTATCACCTGTCTTCCATAGCGATAAACAAAGAGCGCAGCAAGCGCACCTAAGATCAGAGGAAGAAAAGTCAGGAAAACGCCGAGCGGACTTTTTCTTTTCTTACCATAAGACTTCTTCTCTTCCTCATTATGTATTTCCTGCATCTCCTGCATCCTTACCTCTTCAAATACAATTCTAATAGTGACAAACTACAGGAATTCCCTGATATACCTTCTGATATAAATTTTGAGCGCTGTTAAAAGGCAGATTAATGCACCCATGCGAACCGGCATTCCGATAAATACTTCCACCAAAACGGTTTCTCCAAAGAGCATCATGAAAACCGATTCCCCGATTAAAGGGCATCCAATAGTTTACCTTCGCCTCGTAATCCGGTCCTTTTAACGTTGCATTACGTGCTTTATAGGTTAAAGAATAGATACCGTCCGGAGTACCATGCCTTCTTGCTATATTTCCCGTTACACAATCGGAGCTGAGTAGCTGCACTCCATTTTCAAAATAGAAAATCTTTTGGCGTCCGATATCCACCTCAACATAGGTATTTCCGATATCGTCAGCGCCTCGAGATGCCGCAACAGTCTCATAATCCGCATCACGAACGATATTCTCCTTTGCTAGTAGATTTTCACTGAGTTGCTTTACCTCTTTTTTTTCCGAAATGGAAAAACCGTACTTTCCGCCAAGAGACAAGACTCTTCCGTCTTCTGTCAGGAAGCTTCTTTCCTTTCCGCTTGTATCTGTATAGGTTTTCAGATTTTTTACATACTCTTTAACCCGCTGATTATCCAGTTTCGACCCATCCTCAGTAAACCAAGATAATGTTGTATCACTGTTCAACTCCACAATCTCTCCGGAAAAATTATAACGAACGGTTCCGGGAAGACTCTTGTTTTTCTCATCCTTAAGGCTTTCCAGATTTTCCCGTTTTTCCGCTTCCTCATAAACTCCGGCATCTTCCAAACGAACAAGATTTTTTCCTTCCTGAATTGCATTTTTAATTGCATTTTCCAAGACTTCTGCAGAAATCTTTCCTCCCTGTTTTTCTTCCCCGATTAGATATCCCGCTCCGGGTACATAAGCGCTTAGAAAACCTGCTCTGGGACTTTCATCCGTGCTATGGGAAGCGGCATACTTTTCTACAAAAGAACGCAATAAACTCTCATCATAGGCAAGACTTCCTTTTAAAGGATAGTCCTTCTGCTTTCCCAAGGAAAAAAGCATAAGAAAAGAATCCGGTTTCGGTATAGCGGAAAAATCAGGAGCATATCGTAGTTGAATCTCTTTACCGCTAAGAAGCTCGGTATTTCCTTCTTTATCCACTAGGCTTAATCCAAACTCCTCCTGCTTCCAATTTGAAAAATACTCCGCCGCCTCTTCTCTTTTCATAAGGGAAAGATCAACTTGATTTACCATTGTTCCGGGAAAAAATCGTCCTTCCATAAAGGTTAAAAACAACAAAAGCAATGATATAATCGTCAGCACCGATACTCCAAGTGATATTAAAATCTGTTTCTTCAAAAACGTACTCCTTCTACTAATCGTATTCCACCTTCATTAGGCAAAGTCCCTTTGCCGGAGCGGTAAATCCCGCCTTTGTTCTGTCTTTGGCAAGCAGAATTTCCTCTACCTCTTCTACTCTTTTTTTATGGAACCCCACCTCCAAAAGTGTACCTACCATAATCCGAATCTGATACTGTAAAAAACCGCTTCCATGAAAGTAGAAACGAAGAGTACTTCCCGTCTTTCGGATTTCAATATTAAAAAGTTTTCTCACTGTCGACTTTTTCATCTTCGGGTTTCCGCAGAAGGATTTAAAATCCTTTTCCCCGATAAGATAGCTTGCAGCTTTCTGCATTGCTTCTATATCCGGTTCTTCTTCCAAATGATAAAGATATTTTCTTTCGAATACTTCCTTATTTTTCCCAATATGGCAGGAATAACGATAAATCTTTCCTGTAGCAAGGTATCTGGCATGAAAACGTTCGCCGGCTTTTTTAACAGAATTCACTCCGATATCTTCCGGAAGGTATTGATTGCAATAGTCTTGAATTTCCTCTTCAGTCAAATCCGTATCCAAAAACACATTGCAGCACATTCCTCTGGCATGTACGCCTGCATCGGTGCGTCCTGCGGAAAAGCTTTCAACAGGCTCTCTATCACTTCTTGGCATTGCCGTCAGTACCGATTCAAGCTTTCCTGTATAGTCAATTCCTGCTCCTTTTGCCTTTTCAAAGCCATAGTACCGAGAACCGTCATAGCTTAGTAAAAAGCTTATAATTTTGTTTCATATTCCTCCCAGCACTGCCCAATCATTTCAAAAACAAAAATCTTGCTTTCCCTACGACATCCTTTGATTTGCTATTATATGATTTTTCTCTTATCCACATGATTTTGAATCATTTGAATAAAACTTTTTGCCCTCTTACTCAGAGGATAGTTGGAATTGCTGACCATATAAATCTTTCTGAAATATCCGCCTTCCTGTAAAGGAAAAGCCAATACATCCCCATTTTTTATTTCCGCCCTTGCAGCAAGCTTCGATACAACGGCAACTCCAACACCTTCCTTTACGGAAAGCATAACAGCACCGGTATTTCCAAATCGTGCTACCACCTTCATATCTTCTATCTTCAGACCGTTTTGCTGTAAGATTTTTAAAGCTTCCTGCTTTGTTCCGGATCCCTGTTCACGCATCACAAAATCAGCTTTAGAAAGAAAGGCCAAATCATTGCTTTCTTTCATTTTCTGATAATAGGGTGTGTTGGGCGTTACAAGAATCAGCTCATCTTCATAAAAAGGCAAAAATGTACAAGCCGTCTTCGGAATAATCGTTCCGCAAAATCCGATATCCGCTCTATGCTCAGCTACATCGGTAACGGCTCCCTTACTATCCGTTTCATGAATGCGAAATTCCGTATTGGGAAAGCGCTTACTGAAATTTGCAAGCATACCGGGAAGCAAGTATTGTCCCGGAATACTGGATGAAGAAATCACAATTTCATTAATGTCATCCTTCGGCTCTTCTTTAAAAGCATTTCGAATCTTATTGGAAAGATTGACTATATCTTTTGCATAAAGATAGATCTGTTCCCCCTCACTCGTAGTATGCACTTCCTTTGTTGTTCTTGTGAAGAGCTGTACTCCGAGATCCTCCTCCAGACTACTGATATAAGAACTGACCGTCGGCTGTGTCAGGTAGAGTTCTTTTGCCGTTTGTGAAAAGCTTTTATTCTTTACAATTCGAACAAATGCCTCTAATTGTTTAATATTCATCCTGTCTCTCCTTTGCTGCCGGTATCTAAACACTTAGATTCATAGTCTGTCTCAAGATATTTGAAGAATCTACATCGTCTTTAGTTACTGCAGAGCCCCTAATCTACAATGATATTTTTTTCGGAAAACGCAAGTACTTCTCCAATGCACGCGAATCGTGTTGGCAGTCCTGCCCTATCCATTGCTTCAAGAACCGCATCCTTTTCCTCCTTAGGAACACTGTAAAGAAGTCCTCCTGAAGATTGTGGATCAAAAAGAATATCCTGAAAGCCGGTATCTATCCCTTTGAATTCAATCTTTTCTTCTTGAAACTTTCTGTTTTCATGTGCACCTGCAGGAACCAGACCCATCTCGGCGTATTCTTTACTCTCCTTGATATAGGGAATGTCTTTCTTGTGCAGAAGAAAGCTTACCTTACTTGCCTCTGCCATCTCCAAGCTATGTCCCAAGAGTCCGAAGCCGGTAATATCCGTACAGGCATGGACCGTAAAATGATCCATTACTTCCTTCGGTTTTCTGTTTAAACTAGCCATCACGGTCGTTGCCTCCGCAATCGCTCTCTCATCCGCCAAGGAAACCTTTGCAGCGGTATTGATAATTCCCGTACCGATTTGCTTTGTTAAAATCAAAACATCTCCCGGTTTAGCTCCAAAGTTTTTCTGTACCTTAGCGGGGTGTACCAAGCCGGAAACACAAAGCCCGTAGAAAGGCTCATCATTTTGAATGGAATGACCTCCAATCAAAATAGCACCTGCTTCCTTCACCTTATCTGCTCCCCCTTTCATAATCTCAGAGAGCACATCAGGGGACAGGCAGTTTGGAAATCCCACAATGTTTAATGCCAGTTTGGGGATACCGCCCATAGCATAAACGTCGGATAGGGCATTTGCCGCGGCAATCTGTCCAAACATATAGGGATCATCTACTATAGGGGTGAAAAATCCACCGTTTGAATCATAGCCAAGTCATCCGTTACTGCATAAACTGCAGCATCATCAGAGGTATCAAGGCCAACCAAAACCTTCGGGTCAAAATCGAATTTGGGTAGCTTACTCACAACCTGAGCAAGGGTCTTAGGACCTATTTTGGTCGCTCAACCGGAAAGCTTCGTCATCGATGTTAATTTAATCTCGCTCATTATTTCTCCCTTACTGATTATTGAAAAAAATAGCTCTACAGTTCTCTTTTATTGTACTGCGTGGAAGATATGCCTAATTTCGAGTCTCTTTTAGAAATCGCAGCATGATACATTAGAGTCATTATGAATGAAGAAAAAAAGTTAAGAAAATAATCCTTTTCACTTATTTCTTTTTCAAATAACTATTGTACTTTTCTAATAAAAAAAGTCAACATCATGTCTTATTGTACGACTTATTTTTGTAAAAAGAACAGTATTCCTTCCGAAACCGAAAAAGGAAAAAAACTATTTTTTTAAGAAAAAAATAATTTCACTCAATCTTTACAGTCTAAAAATATTTTTTTACAAATTGCATCCCAAGACAAGAAGGAAATGGATACCATGTTTTTATAAGTATATTCCGTAGCCTTCCTTATGCTTTCCTTTAATTTTGTTTCAAAAGCAGCCATATCTTCTTTTTTCATTTCATCCTGATTCTGCATTTTAGGAAGCTGTACAAAAAATACGGGAGAGGCCGGAGTATTTTCTTTAAAGAAATCCTCTAAGCCTTCCAAAGCGGTGAGCACCACCTTATTCCCGCAGGCAAGCGCTTCCAAAACTGTGAGAGGTACCGCATCGAAAAAACTCGGCAAGGTAAAAATATCCGAAAACTGATAGAATTTCACAAGTTCTTCCTGTTCCAGTCTTCCGAGAAAATGGATCGGATACGAACAGCTTTCAGCCAAACGATACACGGCTTCTTTTTCCGTAAGATTTCCGTTATCTCCTGCCAAAAAAAGGCGTAAAGCGCTCTTTTCTTTTTCCTCATGAAAAAGGGATTCTACGGCACGAAGTAGGGAAAATACTCCTTTCTTCTCTCCCAGCTTTCCGGCAAAAAGAAGATCCAAAGCCTCTCCTTTTTCCAGTACTTTCTCCATTCGGAAGACGGACCGTTCTCCTTCTCGGAATTCCCTCTCTATAGATAATATCTTCCTTCGGAAGTTTAAAGCGTTCGGCATTATAACCTATGGCAATGTTTCTTATTTTATCAGGTTCTACTCCGTAAACACGAATTACCTCTTTTTTCTGCGCCTCTTTAGGGCGTGAAAATTCGATCAAGCTTACGAATATTCTCCCGAATAAATTCTCTTTTTAGACCATGCTTTTCCATCTGTCGAAGATCCGTATTATGACAAAAACCGTATATAGTAAGACCCGGAAAAGCTTCTCGAACCAAGGCCGTGAGAAGATAAAGGTGATGACAGAGCACGAGATCGGGTTGAAATTCCTGTACCGCTTCCCGAACTCTCTTTAAAAAAGCCAAACGAAAAGCCTCGAGCATTTCTTCCGTTAAATCTCTGTATCTAGTGCTCCGGTAAGGCATTTCATCACTCATTCCGAGAACCGGAAAGGGCAGATCCGTGGACTCGTAATATACCGGATAAGCCTTCACCCCCGAAAATTCCGGAACCTTATCTTCTTTTGTTATGCCGTAGACTACGGCCTGCTCTTCCCCCATTTTCCGGAAGCTTTTCAGTACTTCCGTGAGATAAATCCCCGAACCGGTACTGCTCGGCTTTTGCGCCAGAATACTTAATATTTTCATGTCGACCTCAATTCATTATTGGAAAATTTCCTTCATTACAGCGAAGAAATCTGAATATAAAAAAGCTGCCCAAAAGGACAGCTTTCATAACGGTTTATACCGGAATCTTTGGCGAAGGTGTGTGAGAATCGAACTCACCTAGGACGCTCTACGCGCCCAACACTGGTTTTGAAGACCAGGAGGCTCACCAGGTACCTATCCACCTCCAAAGCGAACGGGTATGATAGTAACACAGTAAAAAAGAACTGTCAAACTTCATCGGATTTCAAAATAAGCTATCCCACGTCTTATATACAATACTCAGCATATCATTATATCTTATGTACAAATACTCAGCATGAATAGAAGCATAGAGAACGATAACCGGTAAAAACTATCTGCATGAATCGCTAAAAAACAATCTCATGAACGGACGCCGGCTTAAGACCCTCTTCTTTTAAAACGGATAGTGTTAAGTCCTTATTCTCCGGTTCCGTAGTCCATGCCAGCCCGCAGCCTGCGGAAATCACGGAGGGAAGAGGAATGAGTCGTCCCGAAAGTTCTCTTCTTTTCCCTATCTGCTCCATCTCCAAAGCATCTACGGTATTTAAAGCTGAGTATACATTGTAATTTCTTCTCTCTCATTACGGCTTAATAATCTTCTGGGACTGCATCTGTGTATCTACAATTTCGTACATATTGGAAATGATACCGACTCCCAGCTTCTCCTTTATCTTGTAATAATCTGCACAAAGTCCACAGGTCATAATCTTTACCCCCGCCTTCTCTAAGTTCTTTAGGTCAGAAAGAACCGGAGAATCCTCGGAAGTAAGGAAAGCCCCTCTATTATAGAAAACCATAGCGGTCGGAAGAGGATCCACATTGCTTAAGGCAAAAACAAAGGACTTAATCAAGGTCTTTCCCAGTTCTTCCTCTCCTTCGCCCATCTTATCGGAAGAAAATACCACAGTACAAGTTCCTTCCTTCTTTCCTTTTAATGCATGCTCTTTCTTGACTTCCATTTTTACAAGAAAATGGGTATCGGAAAGACTTTCACTGGCTACCGTAAAATCATATTTTCCTGCCAGACGACGAAGATTTTCCACACAAGTCTGATTATCCACCTCAATCTCCAAAATACCGTCTTCCTGCATTTCCTCAATTGCCTTCTTTGCTTCTACAACAGGAAGCGGACAAGCCATTCCCATACAGTCCAGTTTCTTATTCATTTGCTTTCTCCTCTCAAAAAGATAAAAACTAAAAATTCAGGTAAATCCTATAAAACTATAGCCATTTTTGTAAGCCTTGTCTAATGTAAAAAAATTAAATAAATAATCCTTTTTATTTCTATCTTCTATGAATGCATTTTTCTTATTTATTTTCTTATTTATTTGCTTATTTATTTGGTCATTTATTTGGTCATCTAGCTGTTTATAGCTTTATTCCTCTTTTTCAAGCTTGCCCACCTTAACTCTCTTGGCTTTCCACAGTTATCCCGCCTTGATCTAAATCGAAATGGTCAGCCTTCTTCTGAAAGAATCCGAATACATTCTATCGCCTGATTCACTTCCTCCTCCGTATTAAAATGGGAAAAGCTGAAACGCACGGAACCTTGCTCCACATTGTTTAATGCCTTATGCATAAGAGGCGCGCAATGCCCTCCCGGTCTTGTAGCAATGTTAAAGCGAGTAAAAAGCTCATCACTGACCGCTCCCGAATCATAATCATAAAGATTTAAGCTTAAAACAGGACAACGCTCCTTCACCGAAAAGTCACCGTAAATCCGGATTCCCGGAAGCCCCCTCACAGCATCATACATTTTCCGCATAAGAAAAAGCTCCTGCTCCCGAATCTTCTCCATACCATATTCTTTAATGTATTCCACACCGGCGTGAAGCCCTGCAATACCGTGCGCATTTAAGGTTCCCGCTTCAAGGTGGTTCGGATTTTCCTTAGGCATATCATGATTATACGTTTCCACCCCGGTTCCGCCATAGGAAAGCGGAGCGAGAGAAACATCTTCCGCGATAATCATCCCCCGTTCCCTGCGGTCCGAGTAAAGACTTATGCCCCGTAAAGCAGAGTACGGAAATTCCCCACTTTTCGCAGTCTATTTCATACACTCCTGCAGTCTGAGAGGCATCTACAATAAAAAGAAGTCCATGCTTCTTTGCAAACGCTCCCATTTTCTCTAAATCCACCATATCTCCGGTCAGATTAGACGCATGCGTACAAATCAAGGCCTTGGTATTCTTTTGTAGCAAAGTATCCAGCTCTTCATAATGCAAGCCTCTTTCTTCGCTGTAAGAAAGGTAAGAAAGCTCCACCCCTCTTTTTTCCATGGCATAAAGAGGGCGAAGGACGGAATTATGTTCCATTACCGTTGTGATAACATGGTCGCCCGCCGCTAAACTCCCCTGAATCGCAATATTTAAGCTCTCTGTAGAGTTTTTTGTGAAAATGCAATTCGAAGCCTTATTTCCATGAAAAAACGCAGTAAGCAGAGTTCTTGTCTCAAATACGGTCTTTGAGGAGCTATGAGATGCGCCGTAAGAAGAGCGACCGGCATTTCCCATATTTCCCATGGCATAGAGCACCGCATCATAGACTGCCTGCGGCTTCTTTTGACTCGTTGCGGCATTATCCAGATAAATCATTTACGCCTCCGTTTTCCGATAAAGAGCATGACCGCTCAGTTTTTAAAAAAAGTAGATAGAGTTCCATTTTGATAAAAAAACAATTTATCTCTCCGTTCAATAGAAAAATAAATTAGCTCTCCATTCGATAGAAAAAAACAAATCAACCTTCTCTCCCTCTGAGAATGGTGCCAAAGAGGAAAGCTTCACCTTAATTTCCTGCCCTCCCATTTCACTATATACTGCTTCATTATAGCAAGAAATTGGGCAGAAACCACTTCTCCATTAAGAACAATCCGAGTCTCCTCTTTCCCTCGTACTCCGGATAGTGACTCCACTCTTCCCTTTTCATTTTCCATTCCCCACTCTTCCGGTCTTAAGGCATAGCTCTTCCCGTTCACGATAATCCTTGCACTTTCTCCGAAAAAGTCGCGGACATAGTCGTTTACCGGTCTTCGATAAAGCTCCTCCCCGCTTCCGATTTGCAGTATTTTCCCCTTTTCCATAATCCCGATGCGATTGGAAAGCCCCATAGCCTCCTCCTGATCATGGGTAACAAAGAGCATGGAAAGTCCCAGACTTTTTTGCAGTCTTTTTAATTCATCCCGGATGCGAAGTCGCAAACCCGCATCCAGATTGCTGAGAGGCTCATCCAGAAGAAGGAGCTTTGGTTCAATCGCAAGCGACCTGGCAAGAGCTACTCTTTGCTGTTGTCCCCCGCTAAGTTCCGTTACCGCTCTTTTCCGAAAGGCGGAAAGCCCGACCATATCCAGATACTTTCCGGCAAGCTCTTCTCTCTCTACTCGCCTTACTCCCTTTTGCTTTAGTCCGTAGGAAACATTGGCAAGAACAGACATGTGCGGAAAAAGGGCATAAGACTGAAACACCGTTGCCACAGGTCGTTTTTCCGGAGGCAAATCGGTATATTCCTCTCCTTGAATTAACACTCTTCCTTTATCCGGACGTAAAAAACCGCCGAATACCTGCAAGCAAGTGGTTTTTCCACAGCCCGATTCTCCAAGCAAACAAAAGATTTCCGACTCCTTAATTCCCAGAGTGAAATCCTCCAAAATATTGGGCTCTTTTTTATCATAGCGTAGGGAAATACTTTCCAGCTTGGCAATCCATTTCTCTTCCATTTTATAACTCCTAAAACAATTTTTTCTGATATAGTACTCTACTTCCCTCCAAAAAAAGATAAAACGCCAAGGAAAGAAGAATCATAATTCCGGAAATCAAGGACGCTACATTGTAATTCCCACGGTTTACGGCATCAAATAAAGTATAAACCAGCACCTTATACTTTGCGCTAATCAAAAAGATAACCGCTCCCATAGTGGTTAAGCTCTGCGTAAACTGATTATAAACAGAGGATAAGAAACTAGGCAGGAGCAAGGGAAAAATAATTTCCGTAAAAACTTTAAGAGGATTTCCGCCGAGGTCTCTCCCCGCCATCTCCAGGTCCTTCGGTAAATTACTCAGCGCTGTACTTGCCATACGACTGCCAAGCGGAAGCTGACGGAAAATCATACAAAAAAGAATAATCCAAACCGTACCGGTGAGTCTTAAAGGCGGCTTATTAAAGGCCAAAATATAGGCAAGACCGAAACAGGTTCCGGGTAAAAGATAAGGCAGGGAAAGAATAAAATCCGGAATCTTTCTTCCGATAGGCAGTTTTCTTTCTACAATATAGGAAAGCACAAAGGCAAAGAAGCTTCCGACAAATCCTGTCACAACCGATAAGAAAAGAGTTAAAAAGAGAGTAGAAAGGTTGTATGAAAAAAGCTCCCCCATATTCTCTAAAGTAAAGCGCATATGTCCCTTTTCAAAACGAAGAAATCCATAGAGAAAAATACAAAGATATTGCAGGATTTGAAAAAGGAAAAAGAGAAGTAAAGACAGGTTCAGTACTGCTTTAATCCAAATATTTTCCGGAAACTGAGGCGAAATCTTTCCTTTTTGCCCCTTATTACGCTTCTCACTTTCCTCGATAGCATAACGATAAAGAAGGAAAGAAAGAAACGCCGGAAAAAGAAGCAGTATATTCATGGCTGCCGTCTTTTGAAAATCGGAATAGCCGATAATCTGTAAATAAATTTCACTTGCAAGCGTACTGTATCTTCCCCCGATAATAATCGGAGTTCCAAAGTCGGAAAGAGCCCTAAGGAAACTCAAAAAAAAGCTGGCCAAAAAAGCAGGACGCAGTAAGGGGAGCACAATATCCTTCATAATGGAAAAAGGATTTGCTCCGAGGTCTCGTCCGCTATAGAGGAGCTTTCCGTCCATGGAACGAAGGGCATGCAGAAAAAAAAGAATGTTTAAGCAGGTAAAATGCAGACTCTGCATTCCGATGACACCGTACTTGTTATAGGGATCGAGGCTTAGTCCTAGAAGCCTGTAGCTAATAATGCCCCTTCTTCCGTACAAGCTGATAAAGGAGAGGGAGGAAATAAATGGCGGAGAAACAAGGCTCATCGATAAAATCATCATGCAGAATTTTTGCTTCCAACCCTTTAGCCGTACTATCCCATAGGCCAGAATAAAGGCTGTCACTGTCGAAATAAAAGCGGACAGAAAGGAGCTTTCCATACTGTTTCGTAAAGCATAACGATATTTTTTCAAAATACCGGCAAAGAGGGAAAGGCTATCCCCTCCCTGAAATGCCCGAAGAAATAAGAGGGCAATCGGATAAAGAATAAAGAGAAAAAGAGGAATCAGCAGAAAAAAAAGAAAGATACAGAAAAAAAGGGTGGACAAAGCCACCCCCTTTCTTCTTTTCGTGAATCCTAAAGCCAAATCATGAGAAAAGTCCTTTTCCTTTTTGGAAATCATGAATTAAGCCTCATTCTTGCTTCCGGCAAGAGTCTCCCACTTTTCAAGAATACTGTCTCTCTGTGCACCGAAAAGGGCTAAATCTTCTTTCATAAGCTTTCCTGTATCAAAGGAAAGCTCAATTCCGGAAAGCTTCGGAAGAACGACCTTAATGGTATTCTTACCGTCAATTTCAGCCAATTCCTTTAAGTGATCCTCACTGTTATAGAGCCAGTTTAAGAATTCCTTTGCCTGCTCTACATTGGCAGCACCCTTAAATACGGCAACGCCCTCCGGTACATAGGGGATACCGTCCTCAGGATAAACCAAAGAACATTTCTGCTCGGAAGCAAGCTTTTCCGTCTTCTTATCCATCGGGGTAATACCGATAGCTACTTCTCCCTGAGAAGTTTTCTCTCTGGGATCGCCGCCTCTCTTGGAGTAATACTTCACATTCTCATTTAAAGCAGTGAAATACTTCCATCCTTCCTCTTCACCCTTCTTCTGCAGAAGAGCATTTACCACACCGTAGTTGGTGCCGGATACGGCAGGATTGGACATCAGAACTTCGTCCTTATATGCAGCGTTCGTAAGATCATCCCAGCTCTTCGGAGCCTCGATATTCTTTTCCTTTAAAATGCCGTCATTTACGATAAAACCTACAACGGTAACTCCCTTGGTATACCAGTAATGGTCCGGATCAATATAGCCTGTTGCAAAATCATCCGCAGCATCAAGGTCTATCTTCTCGAGTAAACCGTTGTCCTTCGCGCTCATGAACGCATCGATTCCGCCGCCAAACCAAAGGTCTGCAGTCGGAGTACCGCCTTCCGCCTTAGCTTACTGATTACCTCACCGGAAGACATGGAAAGTAACTCTGTCTCAATTCCGGTATCCTTGGTGAACTCATCAAAGAGCTTCTTGTAATCCTCGGAAGTCGCCACAATGGAAAGCTTTCCGCCAACACTTGCCTTCTCGGATTCCGCCTCGGTTTCCTTCACCGTTTCTTTTGCGGTGCTTGTTTCTTCAGCCTTTGCCGTCGTTTCCGCAGCTTTCTTTCCGCCGCAGGAAGCAAGAAGAGCTAAAGAAAGAATTGCTGCTATGCTCATTGCCAGTCTCTTTTTCATAAATACCTCCTCATTGTCTATACTCAGAACCTGCCTAGTATAACATATTTTTCTAAAAGATAAATTATTATTATCAAAAAAATCAATTTCAATAATTTAAAATTTGTTTTTATATTTTGAAAGAATTTTAAATTATTAGTGCATACTTGACAATTATCAATAAAATTCTGCAGATTAAAAGCATCATGAAACTCTACTAGGTAATAATCATCCGAAACCCCACAGCCTAAAAACAGCCTAAAAATCAAGATGGCAAAGCCGTAGATTAAATCATCAGAATAAATTTATAGATTAAAAATCATCAAGATAAAACAAAGGAATCCAACAGCTTCCGATAAATTTTTGTACAGCGTTCCAAATCATCAATCTCCAGAAATTCATCTCGTTGATGCGCTACCTTTAAGCTTCCGGGACCGTATGAAAGAGTGTTTTTATTTCCCAAAATACCTGCGGCTACTGCAGTATCGGTATATCCCGGAAAGGGCAGGACCTCCGCCTTATATCCGGACTTTTCGATTGCATTCTTTAGTAAAGGTAATAAAGCATTGTCCAAGTAATGCGGAATAGCCGGGCGATTGCCCTTAATTTCCACATCCAGTCTTAAACCCGGATATTTTTCCTTTACCTTCTCTCCCGCTTTCAATAAAATCTCCCTTCCATCTTCCACCGTATATGGTGGCACTAATCGCATATCTACCGAGCACTCCGCTTCAGCAGGGACCTGATAGGGATGAATCCCGCCCTTACACTGGCCGAAGCAGATTTTGGACTCTCCTAAGAAAGAATCAACTTTAAGCTTCTCGACTGCCTCTTTTGCATATTGCAGAGTCATTCCCATACATAAAATGGCATCTGTTCCCATTTCCGGTTCTGAGGCATGAGCCGCCTTCCCATGAAACAAAACTCGATACCAAAATCTCCCCTTATGAGCGGTTTGAATACTCCCGTCAGTAGGCTCCGTATCCATAAGTAAGGTATCCTTCGTAATCCACTTCCGTTTTATCGCTTCTTCTACCCCCTTCATTTCCCCTTCTTCATCGTATGTAAAAATAATCTGAAGTCCAGAACTAAGTCTTTTTTTCTTGCACTCCTTTTCAGTTGAAGCGAAGTCTCCCAAGAACGATAAAAAGGCAGCAGAAGCCGAAGCCAAGCCGGCCTTCATATCGGAAGAACCTCTCCCGTAAAAACGATTCCCTTCCAATTCTCCGTAAGGATTTTTGCTCCAGTTTAAACCAATTGGCACTGTATCCATGTGGCAAATAAAGCTAAAGCACTTTTCCCTGTCTTCTCCCGGAAGAACAAAGCGAAGAATAGGACGATTTCCCTCACAGTCTATTCGCTCATAAAAGCCGCCAATCTTTTCAAAAGGCTCTCTCAAAACACGAATTAAATAGTCTGCCACTTCCCCCTCTCCCTTCCCGGGATTCGTGCTGTCAATAGAAACCAGATCTTTTAATAAAGTAAATGCTTCCATTATCTTCCTCATTTCTTAACGCCATAACGCTAATAGTAATCATTACAAAAATAATCCATAACTTTAGACAAGAGAAAAAAAGGCCAAGTAAGTAAAACTTACTCAGCCTTTTCCAAAAAAATTCTTACTTTATCTGTGCAGCAACCTCTGCAGCGAAATCTTCGTTCTTTTTCTCCAGTCCCTCACCGGTCTCAAAACGAACGAAACGAACTAAGGAAAGCTCAGCGCCAGCCTGCTTAGCCACGCTCTCTACATACTGACCTACGGTCTGCTTTCCGTCCTCAGCACGAACATAGACCTGATCCACAAGACAAACTTCCTTCAATTCCTTATTCAGTCTTCCCTCAACAATTCCGAGTAAAACCTTCTCAGGAGCGTTCGGCTTCTCATTCTTTGCAGCGGCAAGAAGGATTTCTCTCTCGTTCTTCAGATAGTCCTGATCTACTTCAGCACGAGTAATGTACTTCGGATTTAATGCAGCAATCTGCATAGCTACGTTCTTAGCCATTTCCTTAACAGCGTCGTTTACTACGGAGGACTTCACCTGAAGAAGCACACCGATTCTTCCGCCGGAGTGAACATAGTCCTGTACAAGACCGTTCGGCTCTTCCAGCTTCTCAAAGCGACGGATGTTCATATTCTCTCCGATTACGGAAATCGTTGCTGAAAGCTGCTCGGAAACAGTCTTAGACGGATCAAGCTCCCACTTTTCTGCAAGAAAAGCGGTAATATCCTTAGCGTTGCTATTGAGTGCCTGTGCAGCAACTTCATCTACGAAAGTACGGAATTTCTCATTCTTTGCAACGAAGTCTGTTTCTGCATTAACTTCTACAACAACACCACGCTTTCCATCGGAAGAAAGCTTAGTAAAGGAAACGCCCTCGGCAGCGATTCTTCCTGCCTTTTTCTCCGCTCCGGCAAGTCCCTGCTCTCTCAAGTGCTCGATTGCCTTCTCCATATCTCCTTCCACAGCGGCAAGTGCCTTTTTACAAGCCATCATACCTGCTCCGGTTACTTCTCTTAATTCTTTTACCAATGCAGCTGTAATCTCTGCCATTTTACTTTCCTCCTCTATTTCTTTATACGAGAATATTGCACGCCATTCGCACAATATTTCTTCATAAAAACAATCCCTTCTGTCCAAAGCTTAAACAAGAGGTTCCAGGCTTCGCCTGCGCCACTTGTTAAGAATTAAAGCACAAAAGGGAGGTTCAATATCTTATTCTTCCTCTTTGGAGAAGTCTTCTTCGCTACTTGCTAAAGCGGCCTCTTCCTCAGTCATGTCGCCCTGCTTTGCTTCAATAACGGCATCTGCCATCTTAGCAACAATCAACTTAATAGCACGAATAGCATCATCATTACCCGGAATGATGTAATCCAACTCTTCCGGATCAGCATTGGTATCGGCAATACCGAAAAGAGTAATTCCTAAAGAGTGTGCCTCCTGAACGCAGATCTTCTCTTTCTTCGGATCGATAACAAAGATAGCATCCGGAGTCTTCTTCATATCCTTAATTCCGCCTAAGTTAGCCTCAAGCTTAGCCCACTCCTTCTTTAAAAGAGTAACTTCCTTCTTCGGAAGAACATCAAATGTTCCGTCTTCAGCCATCTTCTCAATATCCTTCAGTCTCTGGATTCTGGAACGGATGGTCTTAAAGTTGGTAAGCATACCGCCAAGCCAACGCTCATTTACATAGAACTCACCGCAACGAAGTGCCTCAGACTTCACAGCATCCTGCGCCTGCTTCTTGGTTCCTACGAAAAGAACGGTTCCTCCGTTTGCTACGATCTGAGAAAGAGCATTGTAGGAATCATCAACGAGCTTTACAGTCTTCTGTAAATCGATAATGTGAATTCCGTTTCTCTCTGTGTAGATGTAGGGAGCCATCTTAGGGTTCCATCTTCTGGTCTGGTGTCCGAAATGTACACCGGCTTCCAATAACTGCTTCATTCCAATTGCACTCATTTTATACCTCCTTGGTTTACCTTCCCTTATATGCTGTGTGCAGACCGAAATCATCTCGAAAAGACACCGTCGGTTTTTCATATAAGGTGATCATTTATTGACTGAATAATGCACAAGGCATAATCCCTCGTCCGTCCTAAAATAGGCAGTAAAAAACTCGCCATAAAAAGACGCAGAGACTACTATAGCAAAATAGTCTCTGCTTTGCAATAGGGATAAGAACATAATCTATTCTTATTTTTATGCCATAATCTCCCCTTCTTTTTTCTCTCCGCTTTTCGCATCCTTCGGCTTTTGCCAAGTCATATAATCACAGTCCGGATATCTTGAGCAGGAATAGAAAATTCTTCCCTTTTTACTTCTTTTCTTTACACACTCCGCACCACAGGTCGGGCAGAGAAAGCCTGCATATTCTACATAGGGCTTCGTGTTCTTACAATCCGGGAATCCGGGACAGGCAAGAAACTTTCCGTGAGGGCCGTATTTCAAGACCATCTTTCTACCGCATTTATCACAGACTACATCTGTTTCCTCATCCTTAATGCTTACCTTCTCAACCTCTTCCTTTGCCTTTTCCACTGCTGAGGAAAGGTCCGGATAGAAATTCTCCACAATGGTTTTCCAAGCGGTCTCTCCGACACTGACGGAATCCAAAAGGGATTCCAAATTCGCCGTAAATTCCTTGTCTACAATTCCAGGGAAATTCTGAGACATCATCTCATTCACCGCATTTCCCAGTTCCGTAACAAAAAGATTTTTCTTTTCTTTCCCCACGTATCTTCTTAATAACAAGGTACCTATTGTCGGTGCATAGGTAGATGGTCTTCCAATTCCGCCCTCTTCCAGTGCTTTAACAAGAGAAGCCTCTGTATAATGTGCCGGAGGTTGGGTAAAGTGCTGTTCCTTCAGCCATTCTTTTACCGCAAAGCTGTCTCCTTCCTTTAGAGGAGGGAGCGCAATATTCTTCTCATTTTTATCCTCTTCCGACATATACACCGCAAGAAATCCTTCAAAGCGAAGTCTGCTTCCATTAATTGTAAAAATATAATCCTTCGCGGATAGTTTTATGGTTTCCGTTTCATATACCGCACTTTCCATTCTGGAAGCCACGAAGCGCTTGTAAATCAGCTGATACAGCTTGTATTCGTCTTTTCCCAGACTGTCTTTTGCTTCAAAAGGAGTAATTTCCAGATAGCTCGGACGAATTGCTTCGTGAGCATCCTGTATCTTTCCTTCTTTCTTTTCTTCAGCCTGCTTTTTCTGACAGTACTCTTCTCCGTATTCTGCGCGTATTTTTTCCAAAACAGCCCGGTGCGCTTCATCAGAGATTCTTGTGGAATCGGTTCTTAAGTAAGTAATCAGTCCTACTACACCTCTTCCCTTAATCTGTACTCCCTCATACAAACTCTGGGCAATCCGCATGGTCTTTTGTGTCGGAAAAGATAACAGCTTTGCCGCTTCCTGCTGCAGGGTTGAGGTTGTAAAGGGAAGAGGAGCCTTCTTTCTTCTCTCTCCCTGCTTCTTTTCCACAACAGTCAGCTTGCTCTTTCCAATCTCCTTCAAAATAGAAGCAACCGTTTCCTCCTTATCCAAGGGAATACGCTTATCTTTCCCGTAGAATGAAGCGGTAAGTTCTTTCTTTCCAACAGAAAATAAAGCATCTAAACTCCAGTATTCTTCAGGAACAAAGGCTGCAATCTCCGCCTCTCTGTCACAGATCATTTTTAATGCAACAGACTGCACGCGTCCCGCCGAAAGACCTTTCTTGATTTTCTGCCAAAGTAAAGGACTAATCGTATAGCCCACCAAACGATCCATTACCCTTCTGGCCTGCTGCGCATTGACCAAATCCATATCAATCTCTCTCGGATTTTTCAAGGCATTCTTTACCGCATTTTTAGTGATTTCATTAAAACTGATTCGAGAAATCTTATCCTCGTTATTGGCATCCTTTAAGAGTTCCTTTTGCAAATGCCAGCTGATTGCCTCTCCTTCTCGATCCGGGTCAGTTGCCAGATATATTTTATCCGCTTTTTTGGCTTCTTTTTTTAACTTACTTAAAAGGTCTCCCTTCCCGCGTATGGTAATGTACTTAGGCTCATAGTCATTTTCCACATCCACACCCAGGGAACTTTTTGGCATATCAATTAAATGCCCCATTGTGGCATCGATGGTATAGGATTTTCCCAAAAACTTACTGATGGTTTTTACTTTGCCGGAGACTCTACGATAATTAAGTTATTGCTCATTAAAAAGCTATTCCTCCTGTTCAGAAACGAACATTTCTTTTTTTAAGACTATTCGCTGAGATTTATAAAATTGTCGTCAATATAAACGATGAAGAAAAAAAATGCAAGGCTTAGATTTGTTCGTCAAAATTTTTTCTTTCTATAATAGGAGCTTGAAAAAGATTCACAGTACCCTTCTATTTCCATTTTAACCAATACACTATAAAGACTTTGCAAGGGAATTCCAAGTTCCTTATATAAAGCATCAATATGCTTCCCTTCTAGATCCAAAGCATTATAAATCCGTTTTTCTTCTCCCTTCAGATTCGGCTTTTTTTCATTATCCTTCCCCGCTTCTATAGAAAAACATGATAAGATATCTTCTTTTGAAAGGCAGAGGCTTGCTCCCTCCATCAGCAACCTATTGCAACCTCTGGATAAAGGATCCGTAATTCTTCCCGGAACAACAAAGACCTGCTTCCCTTGCTCCAAAGCTCTATCCACCGTAATAAAAGTGCCGGAACGTTCTTTTGCTTCCACCACAATCAAAATATCGGAAAGTCCGGCAATCAGACGATTTCTTGCCACAAAATGATGCGGTAAGGGAGGGGAACCTTTCGGATACTCACTGATTATCCCCCCTTCTTCCTGAATTTTAGAATACAACTTTCTGTTTATTGCGGGATAGCAGATATCCACGCCACATCCCAGAACAGCATAGGTTTTTCCACCTCCCAAAAGCGCTCCTTCATGTGCTGCGGTGTCTATTCCGTATGCCATACCGCTGATAATACTGATTCCGTATTCTGACAGCTCTTTAGCCAAAGTTCTCGCTACCATTTTTCCGTATTCCGTACCGTCCCTTGCACCAATTATTCCTACCGTCATCTCAACCGGATCCGGAAGTCTTCCCTTTAGGTATATACAGCCCGGACTCTCCGGAATCTCTCTAAGACGCTCCGGAAAGCGAGAATCAAATGCCGGAATTTCTTCTATTCTGTTCACTCCAGCCCCCTTTTAATACAATTTTTCTTCCACTGTACGATAGCTTACTGCCTCCGAAAGATGAGGAATTCCGATTTTCTCCTCTCCTTCCAGATCGGCAATGGTTCTGGCCACTTTTAAAATCTTGTGATACGTCCTCATGGAGAGATTTTTTATGGCAAAAATTTTCTTCATAAATTCCTCTTCTTCCTTCCCCAATGTACAATATTTTTCAAGTTCACCCACTCCCATCTGACTGTTCCACTCTATTTTTTCTTCATGCTTAAAACGTTCCTTCTGTCGTTGCATTGCCTGTTCCACTTTCTTTCGTAAATCATCGGAACAAAGCTTCCCCTCTTTTCCCAGAGCATCCTCAATGGAAACAGGCGGAAGTTCCATGGAAATATCGATTCTTTCTAAAATAGGTTTAGACAGACCTTTTTGATAAGTCCGTATCTGAGCAGGGCTACAATTGCATCGATTTCTATCCGGAAAAAAACCGCAGGGACAGGGGTTCATCGCAAGCACCAAGATACAGTCTACATCATAGGAAAAAACCTGTTGCAGACGGTGTAAGACTACTTTCCTCTCTTCCAAGGGACTGCGTAGAGCTTCTACTGTCTCCTTTCTAAATAGGGGTAACTCATCCAAAAAGAGAACTCCCTTTGTTGCTAAAGCAAGTTCACCCGGTACGAGATTTCCGTGCACCATTCCCCCAAGCAATGTATTTTGACTGATGGCAGAATGCGGTGCTCGAAAAGGCCTTTCCTCTATCATTCCATATTCCGAAGAAAGACTCCCTGCTATAGAATAGATCTTGCTTATCTCCAGCTTCTCTTCTTTACTAAGCTTAGGAAGAATAGTCGGTATTCTTTTCGCCAGCATACTCTTCCCTGCACCTGCAGGTCCTGAAAAGAGAAGCGCATGCTTACCGGAAGCGGCAATAAGGCATGCACGAATCCCCGCTTCTTGTCCCACAACATCCTGAAAATCCTCTACTGCCTTTTTTCCCTTGCTTTTTTCTCTTTCATCTTGTAAGCCAATCTTGATTTTCTTCTTAGAAACAGATTCTTCCTTTTTCTCCGCATCGAAATCGTTGCATTTTTCTTTCTCTTTTTTCCATTTTTTCAAATATTTTTGCGGTAATAAAAGAATAAAATCTTCAACCGAGGAAAGGGCGGTTACTTTTATATTTTCACAGTTTCTTGCTTCTTTTTCATCTTCCTTCCCTACAAATACACCTTCTATTCCGGCCTCCTTCATAGCCATGACCATCGGAAGCACTCCGGGAATATGCTTTATCTCTCCATCTAGACCCAATTCTCCCAAAAAAGCATGATTTTTATAGGGGAAATCCTCTATCTTCTGTGTAGAAAGCAACATTCCGACTAAAATAGCAAAATCAAAGGAGGTCCCTCTCTTTCGTATATCTGCCGGTTGTATGTTTATGGTTATCTTCTTTGGAGGAAGTTCTATTCCGATATTTTTCAGAGCTATCTCCGCTCGGTCGAGCGCTTCTCTAACCGATGGCGAAACATTCCCGACAATCAAAGAACGAGGTAAACCGTTCGACTCATCCACTTGTACCGAAAAAAAGATAGGGCATTTAACCCTATCAGACCGGCAGAATATACATTGGCCAGCATAAAAAAATCCTCCTGATTGAAAAAAAGAATAAAAATAAGAATTTGAAAAAAATCCAAGAAAAAAATGAATTAAAGTATCTTAAAGATATAAACAGAATAAGCAGTGTTTTTCAATTGAAATAAAGATGAAAATAAAAGAATTTAGATTTAGAGAAATTTGAGATACTCGTAAACTCGAATATTTGAATATTTAGATATTTAAAAATTTAAATTCTCGAAATTTTAGCTATAGGAAATTTTAGATATTACTATTCCTATTTCAAACAATACAAGAATTATATACTATATAAATTATTTTGTGTCAACATTTCCGTTTACGAAAATTTCCTCACAACTTTTTACCAGTGTTTGAAAAATCCTCCGGGCATAGGCAAAATAAAGTTTCTTTCAGACAAAGAAGACAAAATATCTTCCTTTTCTATAGCAGGAAAAGAAAGAGAATAGGCATGTAAAAGCTGCCTCTTGATTCCCTTATTTTTTTGTATAGCTTATTCATCTCCCGATTTCCGTATTTATCATCTCCCAGAATCGGGTGCTGCAAAAAAGAAAGCTGAGAACGAATTTGATGGGTCTTTCCGGTTAAGAGCTTAACAGAAAGCAAAGTGAAAATTTGATTTCCATCCCTATACTTATGAAGCACAGAAAAAACAGCGGAAATCTTTTCTCCCTCTCCTTCCGTCTTCTTATAGACCTTATTTTCTTTTTTATCTTTTTGGATAAAGCTTTCCTGTAGTCCTTCTTTCTGAAAATCCCCTGTAACCAAAGCATAATAATGCTTTTCTATCCTATGCTCCTGCATCATTCTTCCGAGACTTTGCAAGGAAGCAAGATTCTTTCCGAACAAAATCAGACCGGAAGTATTTCGATCCAGACGATTGGCTATACCTGGCCGAAAGGTTTCACGCTGCTTTGTACTCATCTCCCCTTTTTCCAGTAAATAAGAAGAAAGGATAGAATTAACCGAAAGGGAAGAGCTTTCATCATTCTCCGACAATAAACCTGCCGGCTTTGCAAAAAGAATCAGATTCTCGTCTTCATAGTGAATGTATTTTTTGTAGGAGCTATCCCAGTGTTGTTCTATTTCTTTTCCGGCGGAACTTAAGTTCTTCAAACTTTCTTCCGAAAAATATAGTTGTACCTTGTCTCCTATTGACAAAAGTTCCTTGCCGCTTGCCCTTTTTCCGTTCAGTAAAATGTTTTTCTTTCTGAGCATCTTAAAAAGAAAGGAGTCTTTTTGTCCTTTGAAAAACTTTTGCAATAGCTTTATAAGCTTTTGCTCCTTTTCATTTTCAGAAACCAGAATTTCTCGCATATAATCAATCCATTTCTTTTCCAGCCTTGGCTGTTTTAAAGTTAAGTATAGAATTTCCTTAGGAACTTTATCAGAATAAAATCAGGAATAACCCGACTCATAGCATAGAAAAGCTTCATGGAAAAGCCATAAACAGATACGGGTCGCTTCAATACGCTATCCATCAGTGCCTGCATGGCAACTTTTTTGGGCTTTGCCATAAAGAAGGACTTTGCGAAACGAAGCTTCCCTTCATTTCCCGCCACCTTGAAAAATTCCGTATCCACAGGTCCCGGACATACTGCGGTGACACCAATCTCTCTTTCCCTAAGCTCTTCTCTTAAGGACAAGGAAAAGGAGTAGACATAAGACTTCGTTGCAGCATAGACCGAAAACTCCCTTTGCGGTAAAAATGCCGCAGCTGACGCAATCTGAATGATTCTGGATTTCCTCCTCATAAACGGAAGCGAATATACGGTAAAAGCAGTCAATGCTTTACAATTTAAATCAATCATCTTAAGCTGTTCCGATTCGGAAAGTTTCTCCGTCTCCCCCAGTTTACCAAAGCCCGCAGCATTGACCAAAAATAAAATTGAGGGCTTATCCTTCGTTAATGCGCTGCGGTATTCCTCTATTCCTTCTTTCTCTGTTAAGTCATAAGAAAAGATTCGAGTAGGACAAAACAGTTGATTCGCAATCTTTTGCAGTTCATCCTTTCTTCTGGAAAATAGCCAGAATTCCTCTACAGCAGGAATTCTATCCTGTATAGCAAAACAAATCTCTTTTCCAATTCCCGAGCTTGCTCCTGTTATTACCGCTATGTTCATACGCCACCTCTTTTAGATATTGATTTTTCCGTCTGTAAGTATAACTCTCAATGCACAAAAGCTGATTCAAATATAAAAGAAAAGCCTAAGAATCATATGCACTTAAGCTTGATTCCTAGACTCTTATCATGCTGCGGGAGATGGGACTTGAACCCACACGCCCAACCGGACACAAGATCCTTAGTCTTGCCTGTCTGCCATTCCAGCACTCCCGCACAACAAAAGGTATACTACCATAATGTTGCGCAGCATGCAAGAACTTTTTCAAAGAATAAATGTCTTAGTTGGAATCATTCTCCTTAGAATCTTCCTTTACTTCCTCTTCAACCTGTTTTTTTCTTGACCTGCTCGGCCTTCTTCTACTTTTTTTCTTTACTTCTATATTATTGTCCGTTTTCTCCGTTTCCCTTTTTTCTACATCTTTTTTAGTATCTTGCGTTTGCATATCTTTTTTATCGGTTTCCGGATTTTGAGAGTCTTTATCCTCGGAATCTTTCTTTTTCGAAACCTTCTTCTTTAGATTCTCCCTCTTTGGATTTTTCCTTCTTCGGATCTTCCTTTTTCGAATCTTTCTTCTCCGAATTTTCCTTCTTAGGATTTTCCTCCTTTGGATCTTCCTTCTTTGGATCTTCCTTATCTGACCCCTGGTTTTTCAGGATTATTCCCCGTCAAAGAACCCCCTTATCCTTTCTGTCCTTCGGAGCACTTTTGCTTTGTTTTCTTCTCTATAGCTCCTTTTTCGGGAACAAGAGGTAACTCTGCCTCTCCGGAAACTTCTTTATTGTCTTTACTTTCTATCTTTTCTTTACTATCTTTTACTTTCTGTTCCTTCTTCCGTCTTCTTTCCACTATGCCTTCTTCGGGAGTTTCTTCTTCTCTTCTCTTTCTTTCCTTCTGTAATATCATTTTCCTCTTCCGCTAACAATGTGCTTTCCCCAACAGAAGACTGATCCAAACTTCCTTCTAATTCTTCTTCCACTTTTATCATGGCTTTTTTTACAGCATCCCATACATAACGAACTTGATTTGGTGCCGCTTTGAATGTTTGTGCAGTTTCCGGTTTTGGTAATTCTTCTAAGAGTACACTTCCGTTCATGGAGGAAGATTCTTCCTTTTTCACTTCTTCCTCTGCAATAGAGTTTATACTGCTCGGCAGGTTTGCTTCAGAAAGCAATCCATTTTCCGGAAAAGATTGTTCTACATTCTTCTCCGCTAATGTTTTATTCTGATTTTCACCATCCAACTCCGGTGAACTTTCAATCTCTACTACGTCTACTGAATCTTCCTTCGCTATAAGATTTTCCTCTTCCAAGAACTCCTTTAAATTCTCAAGCTCGTTATCTGTCAGTGTATATTCCTCCTCTTGAGAAGGTTTAGCAAGAGGATTCGGGAGAATTTCCACAGGATTCAAATGACTACTCAAATCGTAATTCACCTGTCTGCCTCTCCTCCAGAATCGATTTCTACTCAAAGTAGGTCTTGTAGGGATATTGTTCATGGTTTCAAAAGCCTCCGTAAGAAGCGCTTTCTGACTTCTTTCCTTGGCTCTTCTGATTCGTTCATCATCATTGGCAATGGAATGGAGGAAACACTCCTCAATTGTTTCTCCAAGAAGAATTTCCGCTCCTCTTAAGCTGTGCCAGAAATCTCGAACCGCTGCATAACCCTTATCCTTGGAAACAATGCAAATCTTTTCCCCCGTATCGAGAAACATGCCCGTTGTAGACGCAATATACATATCTAAAGCATTGCTGTGTTGCTTTAGAAGCTTCACCATCCGCACATGGACGTTCTTTGCTTTTAAATCGTCCACTACTCCCTTATTCACAGCAGAATTTCGTCACTATAATACACCACCAGAGTGTCCTGTTCATTGAGATATTCTACCCCCTGAAACCCGCTGGCATGCGTATTCTCAAAATCAATTAAAATAATCACTTTTTTCTCCTTCCGGGAAGCATAGCATATCAAATAAACTATGCATTCCTATCCGGATTATCTCCTGTCAAAAAACTATAGAAATCACCATCATCTAATTTTCTTAAAATGAATTTTGTTTTTTCCAAAGGATAAGGTACTTCTTCTTCCTTACAATACAGAATTTCCGAAATCATCACCACTGTTTCCGCATTTTCCTGTCTGCTACTTGGAACCAATACAAAGTCTCCTACTGCCAAATTATCTTCCCTACTCCTATAATAATAACTTTTCCCATTCGGTTCAAAAATACAGGAAAGATAAATATGTTCATCTTTTTTTACTCCGTGATGATATAATCCGGAATCAAAAATGGTTCCGAACACGCCGTAATAGGCCAGCGTTTTATGAAAATCCTCCAACAAATCATCCCAGTCATCCGGCAGTCCATAACGATCATACGTTCTTCTAAGTACTTGCCTTTTTCCATTTTCAAAATACAGACATATTGTTATCTTTGCAGAATCATCCGCCTCTTCCTCCGGCAAATCACTTTCACTGAAATTGGTGAAATACCGTTCTATATTTCCCAAAAGATAATCCACTATATTGGGTATATTGTACTCGTGCTTAACCGTGAAAACACCATTGGTAAATTGTTGATACAGGAGCTTCTTGCTCTCTCTGGAAACAGATAAAAAATCTCTGTATTCCACCTCTACACAATTCTCTTCCCTACTGACAGGATTCCAAAAAATCTGCTCCCGAATGTCTTTCACATCCATGGTAAATTCCATAAGGCCGTTAAAGCGTGAATGATCCATATCCACCGTAAGCTTCGTAATGGCCTCCATCAGTTTCTCCCAGTCCTTAGGAAAAACATTGGATCCCTGAAATTCTTTCGCTTCTCTGTTTTTTTCTTTGTAGAAAAGATACCAACGAGAAGAAAGCTTCTGTTCTTTCGAACGGTCCTTCTTCTCTTCAAAATACTGTTCTTTCCACCGGTAAAGATGCAAGTTGTCCAGGCTTTCTAAAAAAGAGGAGGCTGAATCTCTGGAAACATTTAAAACAAGGGAAGGGTCCATTGTCATACTCTGTTGAATCATAGGAGTATTTTAATCTTCCATTTTTCATCCATATATTCAGAGAACTCTCTCCCACACCCAGACCGTCCAACTTTAGGTTCAGATATTCCAGCATGTGCTTCCTCCTTTCTCCTGAATAATTTTATTATACAATATTTGGGATACTTGAAAAAGAAATATATTGGAAAAATTGAAGAAATTGAATCAAAAAAATAAAATAGCACATTAGAAAAAACACAAAGTTTTTCTATTTTGCTTTTTCTTAGACGAAAAAAGCTCCAAATCCTTATATCCATAAGAATCCAGAGCCTTTAGCGACGAGGATGGGACTTGAACCCACAACCCACGGACGTGAGCACCAACTTTCCAGGCTGGCCGACTACCATTATCACACCTCGTCAAAACAGCTTGTTCACTTTACCACAGGAGAGGATAAAGTGCAAGCCTTTTTATTTAAATCTTTAAATTTTTTTCTCAACACTCATTTAGCTGTTTTTCAAGTAAAAATCTTGTCAACAAGCTCCAAAAACTCTTCTCTTCCAGACTTTGTTTCCGCAGAAAACGGAATCATGATACAGTCTTTCGAAGCCCCTAGTTTTTCACGTATCTCTTTTATCGCCTTTGCGTGTTGAGAACGCTTCAGCTTATCCATCTTAGTAATGATTACAATTGGTTCATAACCTGTTGCGGCAAGAATCCACTGAAACATCTGTAAATCCATTTCATTCGGAACTCTGCGTGAATCCAGAAGAAGAATTACCTCTTCGATATCCTCTCCTTCTGAAAGATACCGTCGAATTAAGCGATCCCACTTTTCCTGTTCTACCGGTCCTGTCTTCGCATAGCCGTAGCCGGGTAAATCGACCAGAAAAAAAGCGTCATTTACAGCATAAAAATTAATGGTTCTGGTCTTACCCGGTGTAGAAGAAGTTCTGGCAAAAGACTTTCTCTGTATCAAGGCATTTACAAAAGAGGATTTCCCTACATTGGAACGACCTGCAAGGACAAATTCCGGTTTTCCTGTCTTGGGAAGTACAGACTTAACTCCACAAACATAAGGAAGGTCAACAGAACGAATCAGCATATTATCCCCTCTTTTTGGAGGCCTTTTTCTCTTTCAGGCCATCCTGATTATTGGATTGGAACGACTCATAGCGTTCTCTTCTCTTTTGTGCATCCATGGTAAGACGCGGTTTCGCATGTTCCTCCACAACTTCCTTTGTTATCTCCACATCGGAAATTTCTTCATCAGAGGGAATATCATACATGATATCCATCATCATGCCTTCCATGATAGAACGTAGACCTCGAGCTCCTGTTTTTCTCAGTACCGCCTTTTCTGCAATAGCAGTCACTGCATCATCCCTAAAGGACAGCTCTACACCATCCATCTCAAAAAGTTTCTGATATTGTTTTACCAAAGCATTCTTTGGAACAGTCAAAATCCGCTTTAAACTCTCCGTATCGTGACTGGATAGCTCTACATCCACAGGAACACGACCGATAAACTCCGGAATTAAGCCAAATTTTGTTAAATCCTCCGGTTGAACCTGCTTTAATACATCATCATAATTATCCTTGTTTTTCTCTACAATTTCCGCACCAAATCCAATAGATCCGGAAGCAATACGCTTTTCAATGATGTGTTCCAGACCGTCAAAGGCACCTCCGCAAATGAAGAGAATGTTGGTCGTATCAATTTGAATCAGCTCCTGCTGAGGATGTTTTCTTCCACCCTGCGGCGGTACGGATGCAACGGTTCCTTCCAAATCTTTAGTAAAGCCTGTTGTACACCTTCACCGGATACATCACGCGTGATAGAAACATTCTCCGACTTTTTGGTAATCTTATCAATTTCATCAATGTAAATGATTCCAATTTCCGCTCTTGCCACATCGTAATCCGCAGCTTGAATGAGCTTCAGTAAAATATTTTCTACATCCTCTCCCACATATCCTGCTTCTGTCAATGCTGTAGCATCTGCAATAGCAAAGGGAACACCCAGGATTTTTGCAAGGGTCTGCGCAAGATAGGTTTTTCCCGTACCAGTCGGTCCAATCATCAGGATATTAGACTTTTGCACATCTATATCCCGTACCTTGGAAGTGATGCGTTTGTAGTGATTATAAACCGCAACAGAAAGAACCTTCTTCGCCTCCTCCTGCCCGATAACATATTCATCCAGAAAATCCTTGATTTCCTTTGGTTTCAATAGATGCAACTCGGAAACATCGCTGCCACTCTCATCTCCCAACATTTCCTCATCAAAAATCTCCTGACAAAGCTCAACACATTCATCACAGATATAGGTATTGTTTAAGCCGGCAATCATTTTTCTGACTTGCTTGGAAGATTTTCCGCAAAAGGAGCATCTTACCTTATCATCCGGTTTCATAGCCATCTCTTATTTTTTCTCCTCTATCTCACTACGTTTTTTGAAAATATGGTCAACAAGTCCATACTCCAGTGCCTGTTCCGCAGACATCCAGTGGTCTCTTTCTGTATCTTCCATAACCTTTTCCACAGGCTGATTACAATTTTCCGCAAGAATCTTGGCAAGGTTTTTCTTTGTACGGAGAATCCACTCTGCCGTAATCTGAATCTCCGTTGCCTGACCTTGCGCACCGCCGGAAGGCTGATGAATCATAACCTCCGCATTCGGGAGAATCATTCTCTTCCCTTTCGCTCCGCCGGCAAGAAGAAAAGCTCCCATAGAAGCCGCCATTCCTACGCAGATCGTGGATACGTCACACTTAATGTACTGCATGGTGTCATAAATTCCCATACCTGCAGTAACGGACCCGCCCGGAGAATTGATATAAAGGAATATATCCTTATCCGGATCCTCCGACTCCAGGAAAAGAAGTTGTGCAATGACCAAAGAAGCCGTATCACTGTTTACTTCATCTCCAAGAAAAACAATACGCTCATTCAAAAGTCTTGAAAAGATATCGTAGGAACGTTCTCCTCTACTGGTAGACTGAATAACATAGGGTATTGTCGTTATATTATGTGGAAATAAGTAATCTTTCATCTGTTACCTCCTAATAGACCTTATTTTCTCTTATATTAACACAGAAATTTATCTTTCCGTTTAAACCGTTGGTTTAAGAAACTGTAAATATTTTGTGAACTGAAAGAGCGGTGTTGTGATAACACCGCTCCATAGGATTATCTACATTATCCAAAAGAATAATTCTCGGATGAGTCCGAAATAGAAGTAAGCCATACAGATTTATACTTTTACTTATGCTTCTTCCTTCTCCGCCTTTTCTTCCTTCTTTGTCTTCTTCTCAGCCTTTACAAGCTTTGCCTTTTCAACCAACGCATCAATAGTAGCCTGAATGCTTAACTCTCTCTTGATAGAAGCCTTCTGAGAATCTGTGATAGTCTTTACAAAATCTTCTTTCTTCATACGATACTGATCGCTGATTCTCTGTAATTCTTCCTCAAGTTTTTCATCGGAAGCCTCAATTCCCTCTTTTTTCTGAATCGCATCCAGCACCAAAGAAGTCTTGATATTCTGTACAGCAGATGCTCTCATCTGCTCTTTTAAGGCCTGCTCTGTAAGCCCGGTAATCTGCATGTACTGTTCCATCGGAATGCCCTGCTGTTCCATGCGTCTTGCATAATCATAGAACATCTGATCAAGCTGTGTAGCCACCATAGGCTCGGGTAGTTCTACTTCCGCATTCTCGACCACCTTGGCAATAACGTGATTCTCTACCTCAGATCCGGCTCTCTTTTCCTTCTCTTCCTTAATCTGCTTCTTAATGTCCTTCTTATACTCATCCAAGGTATCGAACTCGGAAACCTCGCTGGCAAACTCGTCATCCGCCTTCGGAACCTGCTTCTCTTTAACAAGCTTTACCGTAACTTTGAAGAGTGCTTCCTTACTGGCAAGATCCTTTGCTCCGTAGTTCTCCGGGAAGGTGACCTTAACATCTACATTATCCCCCGCTTTAGCTCCGATTAACTGATCCTCAAAGCCGGGAATAAGGTACCGGAACCGATAGTAAGAGGATAGTCCTCTCCTCTTCCGCCTGCAAACTCCTTGCCATTTACAGAACCGACAAAGTCAATAGTAGCAATATCGTTCTTCTTAATGGCGCGGTCTACATCAATCATTCTGGAATTCTTTCTCCAGCTCTCTATTCAATCTCTCGGTAACTTCCTTGGCAGAAACGGATACATCTGCCTTTTCAGCTTCTACACCAAAATACTCACCCAGTTTTACTTCAGGACGAACGGCAACAGAAGCGGTAAATACCAAATCCTTGCCTTCTTCAAGCTCTTTGATTTCAATTTCCGGACGAGAAACAATATCCAGACCCGACTCGGCAGCTGCTTCAGGATAATGACGATCCAATACTTCATTTAATGCAGCATCATAGAAAACCTGTGCTCCGTAAGCCTTTTCAATCATCTTTCTTGTTGCTTTTCCCTTACGAAATCCCGGAACATTATAACGAGATTTTGTTCTCTGATAGGCACTTTCCACTGCCTTTTCAAATTCTTCCGCAGCTACCGTAACGGTAAGCTTTGCCATGCTTTTCTCAAGATTTTCTACTTTTACGCTCATTGCGCATACCTCCAAAAATATTCTTTCTTTACGAGCCCTGCGCAACTGCTACAAGATCTCATTTTTTCGGGCTCCGTTAAAGCAGAGCCTACGAGGGACAAGTATAGCATTTCTCTAAGATTCTTGCAAGAAAAAGAGGAAAAATCCGCCTCCTGTAAAGGAGGAGAATCCAACCTTCGCTTAGTCCTTCCCTTTAATTTCTAAAAGCCAGATCCGCATTGCTATTTCCGGGTTCTTCCGTAAGTTCTCGGTTGAACCACTCCGGTGCCGAAAAGTTCTCCGCTTCTTCTTTTGAGGGAAATTCCACTTCGGCATAAATCAAGCCTTCCAGCTTTCCTTTAAAAATATCCAATTCAATCTTATATTTTCCGAACGGCAAAATGTAACGTCTCTTTTCAATAAGTCGCCCTTCTATCTTCCCTTTTAGGCTCTCGTATGCCTCAGCTGTAAGAGGAAGATTATACTCCTCTCTTTCTAAAAGCCCCCTCCCTTTATAGGAAAGCATGTAGTGGCTCTCTCCACTCTTTTTTATTGATTTTCGAATTCGTATAACCGGAACAGCACAGAGATAGCCCTGGCTAATATCCCGATAGTCAAAAATCCTCCAGATGAATGCAGTCTTGCTTTTTTTAAAATTTCTTCCTTTACCAGCCACTTTCTCTCTATTTCCAGTCCCATTTATACTCCTCTGTTTTTGCTATAGCATTGCATCCATATAAAAATTCCCCAGACTAGATCTTCAAATTTTAATCATGAATATCTACATGGTTTGATTATGAATATCTACATGGTTTGATTATGAATATCTGCGTTGTTAATCATATCGTGTATTCCTCCTATATACTACGCCTTCTCAAGGATTATGAAAAGTACAAAAAAGACTGAGCATAGCTCAGCCTTTTTTAATATATTTCTTTAGCGAAATAAAATCTTCAAACTATTTCTTCGAAACGAAGATTTTTCATTGAGAACCGCTTCAAAGACAGATTATAGAATTATTCCTCTTCGCTTGCAGCAGCTACATCTACATCAGCAGTATCCTGCTCATCTTCCGGAAGAAGTGCCTTGATGGAAAGAGAAATCTTGTGATTATCTACATCAAGATCAACCACTCTTGCCTCGATTTCCTGGCCCGGCTCAAGTACATCGGACGGCTTGTTTACATGATCCTTGGAAATCTGAGAAACATGCAAAAGCGCATCGATTCCCTTATCCAGCTCGATGAATGCACCAAAGTCGGTCATTCTTGCAACTTTTCCCTTTACGATCTCACCTACAGCGTACTTGCTCTCAGCATCCTTCCACGGATTCTCGTTCGGGAACTTTCTGGTAAGAGCGATTCTCTCTCCGCTGATTTCCTTAACCAAAACTTCTACTTCCTGTCCCGGCTTAAAGAGCTTCTTCGGATTCTCGATTCTTCCCCAGCTCATCTCGGAGATGTGAAGCAGTCCATCTGCTCCTCCAAGATCGATAAACGCACCAAAGTCTGTAAGGTTCTTCACTACACCGGTACGAACATCGCCTTCTGCGAGCTCAGAGAAAAGCTTGTCGTGCTGCTCCTTCTTCTGTGCAGACATAATCTGCTTTCTGTCACCGATGATTCTTCTCTTGGCAGGATTAAACTCTGTAATTACAAACTGGATATCCTGTCCCTGATATTTATTTAAATCTCTCGCAAAGCTATCGGATACCAAAGATGCGGGAACGAAGATTCTTGCTCCGTCAACTTCTACATTCAGTCCGCCCTTTACTACCTGCACTACTTTTCCGGTAAGGATAGCATTCTCTTCGAAAGCCTTTCTTAATTCCTCGGAAGCCTTAGACTGTAAAGCATCTCTGTGAGAAAGAACGACCTGTCCTTCTCCGTCGTTAACCTTCTTAACCTTACACTCAATCTCGTCTCCTACCTTTACAACGGTAGTAAGATCCAATTGGTTGTCTGCACTGTAATCACTTCTTGTCATGATTCCATCGGACTTGTATCCGATATTCAGTGCAATTTCATCCGGCTTAACATTGATTACCGTTCCTGTTACGATTTCTCCTGCATGAACCGACTTTAACGATTCTTCAAGCATTTGTTCAAAACTCATTTCTGACATAAGTTAGAACCTCCTCTATAATTTCTTTTGGGGTGCTTGCCCCTGCTGTGATACCTACGTTGCGAATCGCTTCATCCGAGTTGAATTTGAGATCTTTCACCGTTTGTATCAGCTGGGTGTTAGGACAAATCGCCTTGCATATCTCATATAACTTTTTTGTGTTAGATGAACTGCTTCCTCCGATAACCACCATGGCATCGGACTTACCAGCTAATTCCCTTGCTTCTGACTGACGTTCGAAAGTTGCGTTGCAAATCGTATTGATAACAGAAGTATGATACCCCTTTTTTTTAAAAGTTTCAAGAACTACTTTGAATTTGTCAATATTGAAAGTCGTTTGCGCAACGACAAAAATATTTTTACCTTCTCCATCAGGAAGTGCTTTCACATCTTCCAGACCCTTCAATGCTCTGACATCGCCTTCTCCCCAACCAAGAATTCCCTGAATTTCCGGATGCTCCGGGTCTCCCATAACGATAACGGATTCTCCTTTTTTACTGTGTTCTGCAACAAGTTTCTGAATCTTTCGTACAAAAGGACAGGAACTGTCTACCATTTTCAAGCCTTTTTTTTCCAAGCTTTCATAGATTTCTTTCCCTACACCATGTGCCCGAATAACCACTATGCCTCGTTCAAGCCCTTTTAATTCCGAAAGGCTCGTCAATACTTGTACACCGCGCTTCTCTAATTCTTCTACAATTCTTTCGTTATGCACAATCGGTCCATAAGTATAAATTGGAAGCCTTTCGGCGAGTTCCTTTTTCTCTTCCTCTTCCAATACTCGATAAACGGCCTCAACCGCACGATCCACACCAAAGCAAAAGCCGGCACTTTTTGCAAGGACAACCGCCATATCATGCCTCGCTTCCCACACAGTAACTAAGGATACAATCCACGACCTCATCTATGCTTAAGTTTGAGCTGTCAATTAAAATTGCATCTTCGACCTGTTTCAAAGGCGCCACAGCGCGGTTCATATCTCTCTCATCTCTTTTTTTTACTTCGTCTAAAATTGTTTCATAGTCTGCAGACTCTCCCTTTTCCTGAAACTCCAGTGTTCTTCTTTTTGCACGCACTTCACAAGACGCGGTCAGAAAGAACTTTTTATTGGCATGGGGAAGTACTACGGAACCGATGTCTCTCCCGTCCATCACACAGGAATGTTGCCTTGCCACATTCCTCTGTAAATCCAGGAGCTTCTCTCGAACGGAAGCATACTGTGAAATCACGGAAGCCCCCTCGCCTATTTCCGAAGTACGAATATAGGCACTGCAATCCACGCCGTTGGAAAGAACCTTTTGTACACCGTCCTCATAAAGAAGCTCAACATCTATATTCTTGATTTCTTCTTCCACTGCCTTTTCATTCACGAAAGGAACTCCTTTTTGCAAAAGCCCGAAGGCCAATCCTCTGTACAAGGCTCCTGTATCCACGTAATAATAGCCCAAACTTTTTGCTACAGCCTTGGCAATCGTGGATTTACCAGCCCCTGCAGGTCCATCTATGGCAATTGAGTATGGCATAATATTCTCCTTTTTCCCTTTGATTTTGCGAGCTTTTTATACGATTTGTATTTCCTGCTCCTTTTATGTTTTTTTGCTCTTCTTTTATGTTTTTTGCTCTTTTTTGTGTTTTTGGTTTTTTCGTTATGTATTCTGTTCTTTCTTCATATTTACGCATCTCTTTTTGTCCATGTATCCATTAGTCCGGGTATCCATATTTCACAATAACTATAGGGCAAGAGACTCACCCGCAGACTTTCCGGCAAGATATCCTGTGGAAAAGGCAATCTGCATATTATATCCCGCCCGTATAGGCATCCACATCGATGACTTCTCCTGCAAAATAGAGTCCGGGAACCGACTTCACTTCCATGGTTTTCTTGGAAAGAGCCCTTGTATCAATACCGCCTATGGTAACAATGGCTTCCTTATAGTCTCCTGTAGCGGCAATCGTAAAACTAAAAGCGATGAAAGAGCTTTAAAATCTTTTTTCGTTCCTCTTTTCTTACATTCAGAAGCCTTTTTTTCCAAAGTGACCCCTTCTTTTTCCAAGCGTTTTAAAAAGGTCGGAAATAGCTGCTTAGGGAGCTTCTCCTTGATCAAATCTTTGATACTTTCTTTTCCTCTTATTTCACATTCCGCTAAGAAAGAGGAATCGAAATCCTCCATTTCTCCCTTTAAATCAATGACTATCGTGAAACTCCCCATAGGAGATTCATGAATCGCCGGGGAAAGCTCTGCAGAAAGGGAAAGAACGGTCGGACCGAATACGGAGTCCTTTTGAAAATAAAGTTCTCCCTTCTTTTTCCCATATACCTTCCCTTTTTCATCTTCCACGCTAGCCACAATATGCTTTAGCTTCAGCCCGGAAAGAGAAAAAATATCCTCTTCCAAAACTTCCATTTTTACCAAAGACGGATAGAGCTTTGTAACCGGAATAGACAGTTCTTTGGCAAAACAGTAGCCGTCTCCGGTAGAACCGGTAGAGGGATAAGAAAGACCGCCTGTAGCAAGAATAAGCTTTTTTGTATCAATTTCCTTGTTCCCAATCCGGCACAGGAAGCCTTCTTCCTTTCTTTTGATCACTTTCAAAGTCTGATTGCATTCCACCTTAACGGCGTATTTTTTTAAGGCGGATTTTAATGCATCGGTTAACGAATAGGCCTTATTGCTGACAGGGAAAATTCTTCCTCCTCTTTCTTCTTTTAAGGCACAGCCGTTTTTCTCAATAAAGTCCATCAAGTCTCTATTGGAAAGTGCTCGAAAAGCAGGATAAATAAAGCGAGGATTTCTCAAAAAATGCGAAAAGAACTGCTCTTCTTCACAGCTATTTGTCAGATTCCCACGGCCTTTTCCGGTAATAAAAAGCTTTTTTCCTAGCTTCTCATTTTTTTCAATTAAGAGAACTTCGGCCATTTTATTTGTTTGCCTCGCGGAAATCGCTGCCATCATTCCCGCAGGCCCACCGCCAACTACAATAATATCCACTTTTCTCCCTTTTATATCGACTTTGTTTTCCCAAACTACTCACTTTCACAGCTTAAAATATTGAGAAGCTCCCTCTATTTTTTAGCAGGCAATGCAGAAAGTACAAACATATTATATATGGCTTTGATAGCCGCCTCAAAGTTTTCATTCTTTACACCGATGATGATATTGTACTCGGATGAACCCTGGTCAATCATCTTGATATTAATGTATTCATGGGCAAGAGCAGAGAAGATTCTACCTGCAACACCGCGAGAAGACTTCATTCCTCTTCCCACAACCGCAATCAGAGAAAGATCCGATTCCAACTCAATAAGATCCGGATTCACCGCTCTCTGAATCCCTTGCAATACCTTTTGCTCGTGAGACTCCAGCTCCTCCTGATGAATAAAGAGTGTCAAGGTATCAATTCCGGAAGGCGTATGCTCTACGGAAATACCATTCTCTTCAATAACGGAAAGAACCTTTCTGATAAAGCCGATTTCCGCATTCATCATTGCTTTTTCAATATTAATGGAACAGAAATTCTTCTTTCCGGCAATACCGGTGATAATAAAGCGAGGCTTTTTCAGTGTATTGGCCACAATCATAGTCCCATGATCCTCAGGAGCATTGGTGTTCTTAATCTGAATGGGAATTCCCTCTTTTCTTACCGGGAAAATCGCGTCTTCATGCAAAACCCCTGCCCCCATATAGCTTAATTCTCGAAGCTCTCTATAGGTAATATAATCAATAACCTCCGGATTCTCTACGATATGAGGATCAGAAACTAAAAATCCGGAAACATCGGTCCAGTTTTCGTATAAGTCTGCATAAACGGCTGCGGCAACAAGAGAACCTGTCACATCGGAACCGCCTCTACTAAAGGTTACAACTTCCCCTTTTTCATTGACACCGTAAAAACCGGGAATAACCGCATATTCCAGAGAGGAAAGAACGGACTTCGCCACCTCCTCTGTTTTTTTGAAATCACAGGATTCTCCGGAAAAGAAATTAAGTCTTCCGCATCAACAAAAGGAAATCCCAAGTATTCCGCCATAACACGTGCATTTAAATATTCTCCTCTGGATGCAGCGTAGTCCAGGCTGGCCCCCTCTGTAAGCTTTCCCACTATTTCCGCAAAGTCTTCATCCAAAGAAATGGATAAAGACAAATTATCAATGATTTCCTGATAACGCTTCTTAATCTTCTCTACAATGCTCTCTACTTTTTTCTTTTCCTGTACTGCCCCATATAAAGAAATAAAAAGGTCGGTCACCTTAATATCCCTGCTATCTCTTTTCCCCGGTGCGGAAACCACGATGTATTTTCTATCCCGGTCAGCCATCACAATGTTTTTTACCTTTTCAAACTGTTCACTGCTCGCGCAGGAGCTTCCTCCAAATTTTGCCACTTTAAGCATATATTAATTCCCTTTCACTAAAAAACATCTAAACATGATACACAAAAAGAATGGGAAAATTGTATCATTTTCCCATTCATGAAAACAAGACAAGATTTATTCTTCGCAAATATCTGTCGCAAAAACCTTCTTTTGCTTTAAATTGTACGACTTAAATCCTATTTGCAATTTATTCATTTCGTATTGCCGCAAGCGGACTGAGCTTCATGGCACGCACAGAGGGGAAGTATCCCGAAAGCATGCCCACAAGCATCGCAAAGACGATGGCAAAAATCGCCAGCCAAAGCGGAATAGTGGAAATATTTCCACCGCCCCCGCCGGTATAGCTGTCCACCATATCTCCTCCGCCGGTAGCCAGCATATTGATGATTAGAGATACTGCATAGCTTAGAACAATACCGACTATTCCTCCGAGGATTCCGATTAAAGCGGATTCCGTCAGAAACATATTGCGAATATCTCCCATATCACAGCCCAAGACTTTCATCACTCCAATTTCCTTGGTTCGTTCAAAGATGGACATCATCATGGTATTCATGATACCGATTGCCGCAACAAGGAGAGAAACCGCACCGATTCCGCCCAGTACAAGCTGCGTTGTCTTAATCTGCTCCTGTGCCTGCTTTAGCCACTCCACCTGCGAATAACAGGAGTAGCCCATATTCGTAATCTGCTTCTGTACATCGGCTACATTGTTCATATTATCAACAAAGACATAGGCCTGGTCATAGGAGTAGTAACGTAAGGGCTTTCCGTTTTTTCCGGTCTTCGGATTCGGTACTAAACTTTTCTTATAAATCTTTTTCAGGAAGGCCTTTAAACTATCCAAATCGGCATATACATAGCTTGAGTCCTCGCTATAGTCCTCTGCGCTTCCTTCCATTACTCCCACTGTTTTTATGATGTATTTTTTTTGCGGCTTATCCTGGCCGCCTTCACTCTGCGTTGCACCGTTTTTACTCGTATCCTGCACTTCCGGGAAAATGTAGAAAAGCGTATCCTTCATCGGATCTATTGTGTAATTCTTATCCCAGTTGTTTCCCCTGTGGAAAGAACCTGCTACGGTATTGCCGTATATCAAACCGAGTTCGGCATCTCCCTTCTTTGGAAAGGCACCTTCCTTCAGCTTCATTTGTTGAAAATATGCCTGAGAAACACCGCGCACACTGAAATCTCCCTGCAGAGCACCGACCTTCGCCGTAACATAAATCTCAAGTGAAGGAGATGTACCGGTAACATGCGGAATAGATTCAAAGGACTTAATACTGTCATCGGTCAGTTCCACTTTGTTTTTCGCATTATTTCCCATACCGCCATAGTTCGTAATCGTAATCATCGTAAGAGAACCGGCACTCTGAAAAGAACGCAAAAGGTTTTCACTCATACCAAGACCGAGACTTACCATGACTACGATAGAAGCTGTACCGATAACTACACCAAGTACCGTCAGTAAGGTTCTTATCTTTCTTCTTCTAAGATTGGATAAAGCCAGAAGAAATAAGTCTAGTAACTTCATTATTTTTTCTTTCCTTTATTCTTTTTCACAAAATACGAAGCTGCACCAACTGCTGCAACTGCCAGAATCACGCCTGCTACCGGTGTCGGGAAGGAGGACTTCGGCTCCTGGACATCCATTTTATCCATATCATCCGTAGCCGGTGTTTCTTCCTGTTCCGTAACGGTCAGGTTAATCTCCGTTTTCTCAGTGAATTTATTCCCGTTTACATCCTCATACTGAATTTCTACCGGAATTGTATCATCATCCTCTGTGGCCTTAATAGCGGAAAGCATGACATCCACATTACCCGTTTCTCCGGGTTTTATATTTCCCACATAGGAGGTCGCTTTCTTAATGTAATCACTTTGGAAGGTGGCTGTTACATTATAAAGAATCACCTTTCCGGTGTTATTGATTCCAAACATGGCATTGGACTCACTGCCTACACTTACCGATTCCGGTGTTACACTGAAATTAGAAAATCCCATACGAGCAGTCTGGTTTACCGGAATATCGATATCCACCTTCTCCTCCGCATTCTTAAAAGCGGGAGAATCGTATTTTTCATTAATAGTCATAACATAGGACTTGGGGTCTACACCGGAATTGGCTTTCACATTTAAAGTAAGTTCCGTTTCCGCTCCTGCTGCCAAAGAATTCACCACAAAGGAATTGGCTCCGTCGGCAATAGCAAACACAGCCGAATCCTGACTCTTCTCCGAGGTTAAAGTAAAGAGAATATTGCTTGCCGCAATAGAGGTGGACGCGTTTTTCATCGTCAAGAAAAGCTTAAATTCCTGTCCTGCATAAACCTTCTCGGGCTCTGTTCTATAAGAGCTCACAATCAGTCTTGCCTTTGTTCTGTCATTGACATTAAAGTCTCCGAGCTTTTCCTGATCTGCCTGAATCATAGTAGCATTACGAATATTGACATAAAAAGAATAAGTATCGCTAATCGTAACATTTCCTCCCGGTGCAGACTTATAGCTCACTGTATAGGAAAGCGGATAATAGCCGCTTGCAGTATTGGATTTAATGGCCATAGAATATTCCGGGCTGATGGTTTCACCCGGATTTACCACGGTAAAATCTCTGTCATAATTTGCCTCATTTATAGCAAATGGAAAATCCTTTTGTGCGTCCGACTTCGGATTTGCCGTAAGCTGAACGGCATCCTTCTCGGAAAGAGTAGTATTCAGCTTTACCTTAACGTCATAAAGAGCATTTCTGCTTTGATTTCTGAAATTAACAGAAAAGTTCATTACAGCAGGATAATTTCCGCTCGGAGTCAACTGATTCTCTCCAACAATAAAAGTCTTTTCTACCTGCTTGGTTCCGGAGTCCTTTACCTCTCCGCTCTCCGTAATAAAAACATTGACAAATTCGGTACGGTTCTGCTCCTGTCCGTTTCCATCAGTATACCAAATAGTAAAGGGTACACCGAAGTATCCGTCGCTGCTATTTCCCGCACTGTCTTTCATCTTTAAAGCATCCGAACGAACATTTACAGTAAAGCTGAGTTCCTGATACTCTCCTTTTTTCAGACTGGACAAGGTCTTTTCTTGTGTAAATAAGGAAGCATTTACCTCAAAAGGATAAACACCGCCGTCTACCGGATATACGTAATTTAATCCGTTTTTATAAGCGTTGTTCTTTCCTGCTTTATATCCCTCGTCCCATGCGTCCTTTTGTGCCTCTCCCTGCTCATCATCCTCTCCGGCATTTTTGTAGGGATTATCCTTATTCGTTCTTGAAGGACTGTTCTTCGTTGTAAGGTAGCTTTGGTCGTTGGAAAGACGAACACGAACATTCTTGATCTCATCCGTATTGGGATTCGCCAGTCCGTTTACACCGTTATAACCTACACGCACCTTTACTTCCATCTGCTGTCCGGGATAGCCTGTAGGGATATTTTGTACATCATGAAAAAATGTATTTAAGTTGGTATTGACGTAAGATGCATAGGACTTCTTCTCCATAAGAAAGACAAAGAGCATGGAAAAACTTAAAAATAAAAGAAGCGTCCCTCTAACTGTCTTCTTCAAAAATCCGTTTTTCCGCCATCCCTTACATTTTCTCTATTAACTGTGTTTTTCATCATTCTCTTCCTCACTCTTTTTCTCTGTATTTAAGGGATGCACCACCGTAAAGGGTCTCTCCCCGTTTTTTTCTAAAATTTCTTCCTCTATCTTACTGCCTTCTCTAAGTACTGTTTCCACGATTCTTCCGTCCACGATTCGAAGCTGCCTGTCCGACCAAGATGCAATATGGGGATCATGCGTTACCATAATCAAGGTTTTTTTCTGCTCCTCTACTATCTTTCTCATGAGAGTAAGCACCTCTTCCGTGGTATGCGAATCCAGATTTCCCGTAGGCTCATCCGCAAAGATGATTTCCGGATCAATGACGAGCGCTCTTGCAATTCCTACCCTCTGCTGCTGTCCGCCGGACATCTGATTCGGTGTATGGTTTGCTTCCTTCGCAATATTCATAAGCTCCAGATATTGAAAGGCCGCCTTATTTCTTTCTTCTTTTCCGACCCCTCGAAACATCAGAGGCATGGCAACGTTTTCCACGGCATCCAAAAAAGGAATCAGATTATAGCTTTGGAAAATGAATCCGACATGATTTCTTCGGAAAGTAACCAGTTCCGACTCATTCATCTTCTCTATCTCTTCTCCAACGATATGAATTATTCCCTCACTGGGCTTCTCCAGTCCGGCCAACATATTTAAACAAGTAGATTTTCCTGAACCGGAAGTGCCGACTATAGCTATAAACTCTCCCTGATATATATCAAAGTCCAGTCCGTTTAAGGCCGGAACTTTGTTGTCTCCTATGGTGAAGATTTTCTTCAAATTCCGCACCGAAATGATGGGCTCCATACTAGTCCTTTCTAAATTTCCTCTGCAAGTTTCTGTCATGAACGACGGGACTCCGCGCTCTCTTTCTCAGCTTTCCCGCTTATTTGGTCTCCTCTGGTCTTTTCGTAAAAGTATAGAGGATAGCAATAAATTTATCAACGAAAAAAGCCGTTCTCTTTGTATGACAGAAAGAACGGCTTCTTCGTTACATCTATTTTTTCTTTTAAAAAGTTTCCATTTAGAATAATTCTTCAAAACAGCAGTTAAAAAAGAATCTTACTCCGCTTTACCTGCTTTTTCAATGGAATTGTACTTTGGAACTAAAACTTCCTTTCCTCCCATGTACGGTTGTAAAGCCTTCGGAACGGTTACACTTCCATCTGCCTGTAAATGATTCTCCAAAAAAGCAATGAGCATTCTGGGTGGTGCTACACAGGTATTGTTTAAAGTAAAGGCCAAGTGGTTCTTTCCATCCTCTCCCTTTACACGAATCTTTAGTCTTCTGGCCTGTGCATCCCCCAAGTTCGAGCAGGAGCCTACCTCAAAATACTTCTTTTGTCTGGGGAGACCAGGCTTCTACATCACAGGATTTTACCTTTAAGTCAGCCAAATCTCCGGAGCAGCACTCCAAAGTTCTTACCGGGATTTCCAAACTTCTAAAGAAATCCACCGTATTCTGCCATAGCTTCTGATACCAATTCATTGCATCATCCGGCTCACATACGACAATCATTTCCTGCTTTTCAAACTGATGAATGCGATATACGCCCTCTCCTCAATTCCGTGAGATCCCTTTTCCTTACGGAAGCAGGGGAATAAGAGGTCAGGGTTAACGGCAGGGAAGCTGCCGGTAAAATCTGATCGATAAATCTTCCGATCATAGAATGCTCCGAAGTACCGATAAGATAAAGATCCTCCCTTCAATCTTATACATCATGGCATCCATTTCCGCAAAGGACATTACACCGTCTACCACCTTGGATCGAATCATATAAGGAGGAATCACATAGGTAAATCCTCTGTCAATCATAAAATCTCTTGCATAGGAAAGTACAGCAGAGTGGAGTCTTGCCATATCTCCTACCAGATAGTAGAAACCGTTTCCGGCAACTCTTCCTGCAGCATCCATATCCAGTCCGCCAAAGCTTTCCATAATATCTGCATGATAAGGAATAGGATAATCCGGAACAAGCGGTTCTCCAAAACGCTCATTTTCCACGTTACAGCTATCATCCTTTCCGATAGGCACACTGGCATCAATCATATTGGGGATGACCATCATGCGCTTCATGATCTCTTCCTGCAATACCGGTTCCTTCTCCTCCAGTTCAGCAAGTCTTTTGGAGAAGGCGGCAACTTCTTCCTTTATCTTCTCCGCTTCTTCCTTTTCTCCTTTTGCCATGAGGGCACCAATCTGCTTGGAAACCTGATTTTTCTTGCTTCTCAGTTCATCCGCCTCCATCTGCACTTTTCTGGCTTCCACATCCAGGCCGATAACCTCATCCACAAGATTTAATTTTTCATCCTGAAATTTCTTTTTAATATTTTCCTTCACCAATTCAGGATTCTCTCGTAAAAATTTAATATCCAGCATACTGCCCTCCATTTCTCTAAGTCAAAACGAGCAGTATCCACTACTCGTATAAAACATCTTTCCTGTTTCCATTTTTCTTCATTTGATAAATATAAACGGAAGTTCACGCTTTTTCAAGACAGCCAAGCCTGAAGAAGCATTATTTTCTACCTTATCCAAAACATGATCAGGGCTTAATGAAGCGATTAAAGGCCTCCACCTTCTCCGTAATTTTGTCTTTTTCAGAAAAAACGGAAGAACCTGCAATAATGAAGTTCGCCCCTGCATCCAGTACAGAAGCAATGTTTTCCAAGCCGATTCCGCCATCCACCCCTATTTCCAATTCCAAATCTCTCTCCTCAGCCATCTCCCTAAGACGACGAAGCTTGTCAAGGCTGTACGGAATGAACTTTTGTCCTCCAAAGCCCGGATTCACACTCATAAGAAGTATGTAGGAACAAACAGGAAGCAATTCCTCCACTGTAGAAAGAGAAGTGGCCGGGTTCACTGCAAGTCCCGCTTCCATATCAAGCTCCTTTATGGCATTTAAGGAACGATCCAAATGCGGAGTTGCTTCTACATGAAAACAGATTCTGTCTGCCCCCGCCTTTTTAAAAATCGGAAAATAAAAGTCCGGATTCTCCACCATCAGATGTACATCAAAAAAAGCTCGAGAATCATTTCTAAGAGCAGAAACTATACTTGCTCCATAAGAAATGTTCGGAACAAAGTGGCCGTCCATAATATCAAAGTGAAAGCTCTCCGCCCCCGCTTCTTCCGCTGTTCTCAAATCTTCTCTCAAAGCTCCGAAATCCGCCGCCAGGACGGATGGAGACAATCTGTTTCGCATTTTTTTCTCTTTCTTTTCTATAAATTTTTACAACTATTGCTTTCTTTCCTCTATCAGTTCCAAATACAGCTTTTTATAGCTCTCATAGCGCCTGTCGGAAATCATCCCTGCCGCAACCGCCCTCTTTACTGCACAGTCCGCTTTTCGTTCTCCAATATGCACACAGCTGTTATAGTGACATGTTTCTCTATATTTTTCAAACTCGGGATAAAAATAGCGAAGATTTTCCGGTGATATCTCCGGAGGAAAAAGGGATGTAAAGCCCGGAGTATCAAGGACATAGCTGTCTTCAGCTATTGCAAAAAATTCCGCATGTCTCGTTGTGTTTTTCCACGAGAAATCTTCTCGAAAGCTCCCCCGTTTCCATACGCTCTTCTCCAAGAAGAAGATTGATTATCGTAGATTTTCCTACTCCGGACGGTCCGGAAAATACCGTCGTCTTCCCCTTTAGAAGAGAGAATATCGCCTCTTTATCCCTCTCTGTATTCCCTTGAAAGAAGTATACGGGGATTTCCGCCTTTTCATAAATGCACTTTATCTCATTAACAAATGCTGCATCCTTCTCTTCCAAAAGATCCTTTTTATTAAAAAAGATAAGACAAGGAATCTCTCGCACCTCCAAATGCAAAAGAAAGCGATCGATTAAGGGAAAGGAAGGATCGGGACTCTTTAAGCGAAAAAACCAGCACAGCCTGATCAATATTACTAACCAAGGGACGAATCAAAGAATTCTTTCTTTCCAAAATATTTAAGATCTGTCCGCAATGTTCCTTTTCACTATCCGGAACAGGACAAAGCTCCACCATGTCCCCCACCAAGGGTTTTTCTTTTTTATTTCGAAAGAGTCCCTTAGCATGGCATTCATAAACGCCGGACTTTGTATGTACATAATAAAATCCACCTACGCCTTTGATGATTTTTCCTACCATGCTAGCCCTCCGGGTGGAAGTCTAAATCATAAGATGCTAAAATTCGATCATTTTCAGCATCCACAACCTCAATGGTTCCCTTGGAAACACCACTTGCTCCGGCAATTCGATTTAAACTTAGCTGCATTTCACTCCCCAATGCATAGGTTCTTGCAGACTGTAAGGTAGTATAACGGGTCTCTCCGTTAATATCCTGTTTAAGATACACTACAACCAATACCGTACCGGAAACTCCCGGACCGCCACTACCGATACTCACACTTTGATTGATACTCGATACCCAAGCCTTTTCCTGTCCGTTTCTGGACTTTCCTTCCGAACCGGAGCTTACACTAAAAGAAATAGCCTGACCTGTTTCCACATAGGTTTCCGTTGGAACACTTTGACTTATTACATATCCCTTTTCCACTGTATTGCTGGGAATATAACTGATATTACCCAGAGTAAGCCCTTCTTCTTCTAATACGCTAATAGCCTCTTCCTCACTAAGATAAGTCAAATCAGGCATAAGAACAGGCGCTGTACTTTGGCCGCTGCTTACCGTGATAAGTAATTCCCCGGGCTCCTTGGTACTGGCTTTATTGGTACGGATGATATAGCCCTTTTCTACCGTATCGGAAGCTTCTTCCACAACCGTATAGGCAATTTTTCTATCCTTTAACTTGATTTCCAAGTCGGAAAGACTCATCTTTTGCAGTTCACTTAAATCCGAAGGAGCACTCGGATCATAAAAGCGGATATCTTTCGGTCCCTTGGAGAGGGTAACATAAAGACGACTGTGCGTACTGTATTTCCCGCCGGGATAAGAGATAATCTGTCCCTCTTCATATTGATCGGAGTATTCTTCCTTTTCCGGATAAATATGGATATCATAATTCGATAAAAAATCCTCCGCTTCCGACACCGTTTTTCCTACGATTTCCGGAAGAAGATTGTCTAAGGCGGAAATGGTAATGGCTACCTGCGTACTTTCTTCCGTCACTTTCATTGCTGTTTCCGACTCACCTGAAATGCTTTTTACAGAACGAAGAACCCCTACCACCTTGTAGCCGAGGAAGAGAAAAACTCCTGCGATCAAAATAACGGATGCAATCGCAAGCCCCTTGTAAAGATTGCTGATGCCTTGGTCCATTTCCTTTCTGCCGAAAATCCTGCTTCCTTCCTCTTCTCTTTCCGAAAGGAAACTGCCTTCCGGATCATCAAGGGCAAGCTGCAGGTCCTCTCCCATATCGGAAATATTCTGATAACGAAGAGAGGCCTTCTTTTGCATTCCCCTCCATACAATATAATCAATGGCTTTCGAAAGCTCTTTTACACTATCCCTTACTCTTGGAATAGGATCTTCCAAGTGCGAAATACCACAGACATGGAATCTTCTCCTGCATACGGCACCTTCCCCGTCAACATTTCGTAAAGTACGCAGGAGAAGGAATAGATATCCGAGCGGGCATCACTGATTCCCCGCTTTGCCTGCTCCGGAGATATATAATGAACCGATCCCATAACAGCCGTATTTGCCGCTTCCTGACTGGCAACTCCTGCTATACCGAAGTCTGCGATCTTTACTACCCCTTCCGTACTGATAATAATGTTTTGCGGTTTTATATCACGATGAATCACACCCATCTTATGCGCAATATCGATTCCGTCAATTAACTGTAAAGCAATTCCGATGGATTCTCTCTCGCTAAGTCTTCCCTTTCTCTGAATAAAATTCTTAAGGGTAACGCCTTCTACAAGTTCCATAACGATAAAATGAAGATTCCCTTCATCTACCGTATCAAAGGTGGATACAATATTTAAATGATTCAGTTTTGCCGCAGACCTTGCTTCCTCCTGAAATTTACTGATAAATTCCTTATCTTCCGCATACTGTTCTTTCAGCACTTTAATGGCAACGATACGTCCCAATTTTTGTGTCCTTTGCCTTATAGACATAGCTCATTCCGCCTTCCCCTATAAGACCTTCTATTTGATAACGCCCTTGAAGCAGGGCATCCTTCTCTATCTTCATCTTCCCTGCTCCTTTCCAAACGGGTTGACTAAAATCAAAGCAATATTATCTTTTCCCCCATTGATATTGGCCAAATCAATCAGTGCCTGTCCTTTTTCTTCCAGACTTACCTTTTCCTTTAAAATCTGTGCGATACTTTCGCTATCTACCATATTGCTTAAACCGTCAGAACAGAGAAAAAATAAATCTCCTTCTTCCAGCTCTTCCTCAAAAAAATCCACTGCCACTTGCCTCTCCGCTCCTACGGCACGGGTAATGTAGTTTTTATGCGTATAATATTCTTTGGAACCGCGCACCATTTCTCCGCGCCTTATCTTTTCTTCCACATAGCTGTGATCCTTCGTAAGCTGCTTCAATCGGTTTTTACGAAAAATATAAGCTCTACTGTCCCCAACATTGGCAAGAAAGAGAACACGATCCTCCACAAATGCCGTAACCAGGGTACTTCCCATTCCGTGCAGGTTAACATTATTTTGAGACAAGGAATACAATTCAGCATTGATGCGTTCTATTCCTTTATCCAAGCAATGCACCGGACTTTCTCCCGAGCTCTCTGTAACATAGGAGGCAAGACTTTCCACTAAATAGCGAGACGCATAATCTCCCGCCTTATGACCTCCCATCCCGTCCGCCAGCAAAAACAAATTTGGAAATACACCGAGAGCTTCCTTTGTCGCAAAAAGAAAGTCCTGGTTCATTTTTCTCATTTTTCCCTGATCGGTCTTCGCAAAAAACTGCATCAGTCTTCCCTTTCTTCCAGCTCTGCATCCCTTCTTAGCTGTCCGCAAGCGCCGGAGATATCGCTTCCCATTTCTCTTCTTATAGTACAAGCAATGCCATTTTTTTCCAAGCCTTCTTTAAAGCGCTGAATTTTTTTTCGATCCGGTGCGGTAAAATCTCTTTCCTTAATCGGATTCACCGGGATTAGGTTGACATGAGCAGGAAAATGGACTCCCTTTTTCTTTAAAAGCTTTGTAAGCGCAAGTACATCCTCCTCGCCGTCATTTATGCCGAGCACCAAAGCATATTCAAAGCTGACTCTTCTTCCCGTCTTCTGAAAATAAAAGCGAACCGCATCCATTACATCGGAAAGAGCATATCGATAGGCAATCGGCATAATTTTCTTTCGCTTTTCATCCGTGGAGGCATGAAGACTTAAAGCCAAAGTGATTCCCAGCTCTTCTTCAGCAAGCTCTCGAATCTTCGGCACAATCCCGCAGGTGGAAAGCGTTATATTTCTCTGAGAAAGATTTCTTCCCGTTTTACCACTGATTAAGCGAATAAATCGAAGTACCTCGTCATAATTGTCTAAAGGCTCTCCCGATCCCATAAGAACCACATTGGATATCTTCTTGCCCGTTATTTTTTCCATGGCCACAATCTGCCCAAGCATCTCTCCGGAACTTAGATTTCTTGCCAGACCGGATAGAGTTGAAGCACAAAAAGCACAGCCCATCTTGCAGCCGACCTGCGTGGAAATGCAGGCGGTATTTCCATGGCGATATTCCATAAAGACGGACTCGATTCGATGTCCGTCCGACAATTCAAAAAGGAACTTTTCCGTACCGTCGATTTGAGAAACGTAACGACGATAGAGCCTCGGGAGCGTAAGAGTGAAGTCCTTGCTGAGTTTCTCCCTTAAGTCCTTAGGGCAAATTCTCCATCGCCTGAAAGTCCTCGACATCCTTTTCCTGTACCCACTGAAAAATCTGCTTAGTTCTGTACTTTGGAAAATGCTGTTCCAGCACCCATGTCTCTATTTCATTTTCTTCTAAATCCCTTAAATTTTGCATTCTCCTCTTCCTATATGGACATTGCGTAAAAAGCTATCTTTATGTTGATAATGACTTTTTTCTTTTTAAACTCTATGTATTAAACTCTATTTTATATCTTTGCTTTTGATTATGCTTTGGCTTTTTTTATAAAGCTCGCATAGTAAAATCCGTCTCCGGGCTCTCCCGGATAAAATTTTTTTTCTTTCTCGAGTTTATAAGGAAAATGAGAAAGAATGTAATCCCTGTTTTCCTCATTTTCCGCCTTGGAAAGCGTACAGGTAGAGTAAATCAGCTGTCCTCCCGGCTTTACATACTTCTGCACCGTAGAGAGAATCTCTCTTTGCAATTTTTGAAGAGACTTTACTCCTTCCTCTGAAAAATGCAGACGTAAATCCGCTTTTTTTCCGATTACTCCAAGTCCCGAACAGGGTACATCGCAAAGAACCAAATCCAGACAACCTTCTCCATTTTCCAAAAATTGAAGATCCTCCACCCTGGCATCCCAGGCTTCTATCCGCATATTCTTTAACCCCAGACGTTTTTGATTTTCTTCGATAAGGTAGAGTTTATCCTGCTTTTCATCCCTTGCGTAAACCACGGCACTTTCTCCAAAAAGACTTGCAAGATGACAGGCCTTTCCTCCGGGAGCACTGCAACAATCCAAAATCTTAGCTCCTTCTTTCAGATGAGCAAGCTTCGCTACCTCTTGAGAGGATAAGTCCTGAATAGTCACATCGCCCGAAAGAAAACGCTCTTCTTCCATGATATTTCCGGAAACCCTCTCTCCTTCTCCCTTTTCATTGCGGATGAAAAAGCCTCCTTCCTCAGAAAGGAAAGCCTTTGCAATTCGTATGGTATCCTCTAAGCCGTAGTCCTTCTTTAAGAATGAAAAAAAGTGCATCGGGTAAGGCAAGACCAATCGCATCCTCCCTGTGCTTGGACTGAAGTTTTTCGAGTAATCGCTCTTTATCCTTATTGATATTTCGTAAAACTGCATTGGCAAAAGGCACAAGTCCCTGTAATTTTCTTTTCTTTAAATAATTTAAGCTCTCATTAATGGCCGCATGAGGCGGAATCTTATCCAAAAAAAGAAGTTGATAAACGGAAAGGCGCATTGCCTGCAAGAGAATAGGCTTCATCTTCTCAATAGGCGTTTTCGAATAAAGTGAAAGAAAATAATCCAGTTGAATATATCGTTCCACTGTTCCATGACTAAGCTTGGTAATAAAGGCTCTTTTTCGAGTATCAAAATAGGGAGCTTCCGCAAAGAGCCTCCGTAAAGCCAAGTGTAAAAATACACCTTCTTCAAATACGGAATAAAGCAGCTCTATCACTGCTTCTCTTTCCGTTTTCTGCTGAAGAACAGGCTCACGATGAGCTTGCCCTTCTCCTGTTTGCCGCTTTTCCCTCCGAAAACTTCTTTTTTTGTTTTTATCTCTTTTTTCCGTCTCCAACTACATATCCTCTTAAGAACTCTGCGGCAGGCATCCTATTCTTTCCTTCTACCTGAAGCTCCTCTACTTTTAAAAGACCTTTTCCCGTAGTTACAAATAGTTCCTTTTTGTCCTTTGAGCTGAAAAACTCGCCTCTTCCCTCTTCCGGAATATAGGCTTCCTGCATCTTTTCAGCCAAATATTTTTCAATATCCTCTGTCTGTATCTTCCCCAAAGAAAGTAAGGCTTCTCTCTTTTCTTCCGCTACATCCGCCTTCCAAATCTTAAAGCTCTTCCCATTGGGAAGAATACTGATTGCATTGGGCCAGGGAATATAGCCTCTCACCTTTCTCTCTATTACGATTGCTTCCAGATTCCAATTGATAAAGCCGTCCTTTTTCTTAATAATTCCTGTATAGCTTGCTTCTTCTTCCTTTTGCGGAATAGGACTTATTCCTCCCTTTTCCAGTTCTTCCAGAGTTTATGATAGAAGATCGAGATAGTGTCCCTAACTTAAGAAAGAGACTCTCGGCAGTCTCTCCGGGCTCTAAGTTCAATTTATCCTGTACAAGAATATCTCCCGTATCTAACCCCTCTGCCATACGCATCGTCGTAATACCGCTTTCCTTATCCCCCATGAGAACAGCCTGCTGAATCGGGGACGCACCTCTATAGCGAGGAAGCAAAGAAGCGTGGACATTAACGGGGGCGATTCTTGGAATATCGAGTACCTCCTTCGGTAAAATCTGTCCGAAGGCTGTAACAACTATACAATCCGGAGCAAGACTTCGGATTCGCTCTATACAGTCTCTATCCTCCCTTAATCGCTTGGTGGACAGAACGGGAATGCCTAAGCTTTCCGCAGCTTTTTTAACCGGAGTCTTTTCTATAATTCCCTTTCTTCCTTTTGCCTTATCCTCCTGGCTTACAACCATGAGAATCTCATGACCTGCCTCATGAATGGCTTCCAGGCTTTCCACAGCAAAATCCGGAGTACCCATAAAGACTATTTTCAAATCACTTCCTCCTCGTCCAATTCCTCATAAACTACATCCTCCAGCTCTCCCTCTACTTTCTCGGTATAGAGAATTCCGTTTAAATGGTCATTTTCATGAGAAAAAGCCCTTGCCAAAAAGCCGCTTGCTTCCAGCGTATATTCCTGCATATTTTGATCTAAGGCCTTCACCTCGATCTTCATCGGACGGGTAACAATTCCCTCCTTTCCCGGAACGGAAAGACAGCCTTCTTCTCCCGTCTGTACCTCTTCTCCCAGAGTTCGAATCTCCGGATTAATCGCAACATAACGGTTGCCATCGCCGATATCCACCACAAATATCTGTTTCAGAATTCCCACCTGAGGAGCGGCAAGACCCACACCGTTTGCATCATACATAGTCTCAAACATATCGGAAATCAATTCTTGAAGACGTTCTGTCATTTCCTTCACCGGTTTGGTTTTTTTCTCCAAAATGGAATCTCCTATGGTTCTGATTGTACGAATAGCCATTTTCTTCCCCTTTTTCTTCTCTTTTCTCGTCTTTTTTTCTTTATTTCTTTTGTATTATTTTTTTCTTTATTCTTCTTTTTTTATTCTTCGTTTTTTTCTTAATCCGAAATATCTCTATTTCCACCTAAATAATCCTGTCTTAGTCTAAACTGGAATCCGTTTTTTTCGGTATTATAGGAGATCAAACTGCAATAAAATCAAATTCCTTTTTATCTACCTTTTTTTAAATCTTGGATAAAACTGTTCCCTTAATTGCAGAATTATATCATGGGAGTCATGCTTAATATAGATGATTTTTCTAAAATTATCTTTCAGTTTATATACTGTAGCAGGAAAGGTCATAGATTTCTCCCCCGCTTCCTCCGTCTTCCCCTGAAATCCTCGGAAGCAGTTTTTCAAGGATCAAATCAAGATACGCTTCCTCCGTATAAATACATTGAATGGCCAACATTTTGGAAAAAGGAGGGTAGGAAAGCCTTTTTCTAAATCTTTTTTCTTCCTCATAAAACTTTATATAGTCTTGCTTAACAGCAAGTTTGCAAAGTGGCATTATCAGGCTGATAGCTCTGAATGATGACTTCACCCTCTTTCTCTCCGCGCCCCGCCCTTCCGGAAACTTGCGTGAGCAACTGGTATGCCCATTCTCCCGCCTGAAAATCCGATTGCAAAAAAATCTGATCCGCTGCCAAAATCCCGACTAAAGTAAGGTTCGGGAAATCATGTCCCTTTACAATCATCTGAGTTCCAAGAAGGATATCCGCCTTTTCCTCTGAAAATTCCTGTAAAATTTCTTCGTACTTTTCCTTTTTTTCGAGTCGTATCCCGATCCATTCGTAAAATTTTGGCTTTCGGAAACACGGCATGGCAGATGCTTTCCAGCTTTTCCGTTCCTACACCGAATGCCGCCAAGTACTTGCTTCCGCAATGCGGGCAGTTCTTCGGTAAAATACTTTGGTAACCACAATAGTGACACTGCAAAATTCCGTTTTTATGTAGGTTCAGACTTACATCGCAGTGGGGGCAGCGCAGAGCCTCTCCGCATTTTCTGCAGCTTACAAAAGGAGCGTAACCCCTTCTATTCATAAAGAGCATAGTCTGCTCCCCTTTTTCCAAGCGTTCCCGAACCGCTTTTTCTAAAGCTCTTGAAAAAATGGAACGATTCCCGTCTTCCAGCTCTTTTTTCAAATCCACGATATGGATTTTTGGTAGCATGCTCCCACTCTTAGCTCTATTCTCCATTCTAAAACAGGGAAGCGCTCCTTTCTCCACCTCTGAAAAAATCTGTACGGAAGGAGTTGCCGTACCGTATAAAACTTTTGCTTTTGAAAACTCCGCCCTCTTTCTCGCAACTTCTCTTGTTTCATAGCGAGGAGTCGTTTCCGACTTATAAGAACGATCCTGCTCCTCATCCATAATAATGAGACCAAGATTGGAAAACGGTGCAAACAGGGCAGAACGAGGCCCCATAAGAATCTTCACTTCTCCTAAACGACATTTCTCCATGCTTTCCGCTCGTTCTCCCTGGCTCATCTTGGAATGAAGAACGGAGAGCATGCCTGGAAAGCGCTGTTCTATACGGGAACGGGTCTGAAAGCTTAAGGATATTTCCGGAATCAGGAAAATCACTTCCTTTCCTTCCCGAATATAGTCCTCCATAAGCTGTAAATAAACCTCTGTCTTTCCCGATCCCGTCACGCCAAAAAGTAACGCGGAAGTCCCGCCTTTGGAAAAATTGTTGCGAATCCCTTGAAGGACACCCTTTTGTTCCTGATTAAGCTCTACAGGAGCTGTCTCTCGCTTCAAAAGAAGTTCTCCGGTCTTTCCTCTTTTTTTTGTTTTCTTTTTAACAGGAAGAACCGTTTTTAAACACTGGTTTAAAGTGCATCCGTATTCCCTACTCATCCAAATCGCAAGATCCAGAAGCGTATTTTCCAAAGAGAATTCCTTTTTCAATGGGGAAATAATATCTCGGATTTTATCCTCCGGGTACTCCGAAGTATCACTCATCTTTATCACATAGGCTCTCTTTTTTTCCCTTCCGAAGGGAACTAAAACAGGATCCCCTACATGGAGTTCCATGTCTTTGGGAATCCTATAGCTAAAGCTTTTATCAATGGCCTCATGGCTGATGTCTACAATGACTTCGGCGTACAAAATCTCTCCTTGCTGTTCAATATAAAATGAAAGTTTCAATCCGTTTCTTTTATATCTGTTTAAATGATATCTGTTTAAATGATATCTCTTTAAATGAGAAATTACATGAACAAGTTCCGGAATTATGAACATATAAAAGGCTGAATTATACCTTATGTTTTTCTACGAGCTTGTCTATCACTTTCGATAAGGACAAGGAATGGGACGCTTTAAACAATACTACATCCCCGCTTCTAATTTCCTTTTCCACTGCACGCTGAAGCTCTTCCAAAGAAAGGAAGGTAAATCCGGGCATGGTTTTCTCTCCTAAACCCTTCCATATTTCTTTGGATTTCTCTCCTAAGGTAAATAAGCAATCAATGGAAAGTCCCCTCATCACTTCTCCGATTTCCCGATGACGAAGGAGCTCTTCCTTCCCCAGCTCATTCATGTCTCCCAGAACAGCAACCCTTCTTGTGCCTTTCTCTTCGGAAAGTACCTTTAAGGCTGCCTTCATGGAATCCGGGGAAGCATTGTAACTGTCATCCAAAATCAAAATGCCGTCTTTCGTAAGAATCTTTTCTCCCCTTCCCGGAAGACCGGAAAAGGCACAGACCGCTTTTTCAGCCGCCTTCTCAGAAATACCTAAGCGTTTCGATAAGAGGAGGGCAATGCCTGCATTTTCCTTCATATGCTCTCCGGGTACGGAAAGTGGAAGCTCCTCTTTTTCATAGAAGAAGAGCGAAAGAGCTCTCTTTCCCAAAAACCCCATGTCTTGAATTTTTTCTTCTGTCAGTTGAGAAAGAATCGGATCTTTTTTCGGTAGATAGAGTTCTACTCTTCCCGGATCTCCCATTAGAATATGCATCTTTTCAAAAGCAAGTATTCTCCTTTGTCTGCATATTTTCAAGGTGTGCATCACCGATATTGGTAAACACCGCCATATCCACAGAACACATCCGAGCGAGTCTCTCCATTTCTCCCGGAATAGATACGCCCATTTCGATTACACTTATCTCCTGTTTGGCTTTCGCCATATCAAAAAGAGTTATGGGAACACCGACCTGAGAATTGGCATTTCCTTTCGTCTGAAACACCTTTTTTTCGGAGGAAAGCGCAGCCGCAATCATTTCTCTAGTCGTGGTTTTTCCAACAGAGCCGGTCACACCGATAAGCGTGCCCTTATATTTTCTTCGACAAAATGCACCAAAGGCCTGTAAAGCCTCTAAGGTATCCTCGACAGAATAAAACTGTACATCCGGATATTTTTTTTGCAGTTCCGCACTATTCTCTGCAGTAAGAACATGCTTTGCCCCATGCTCTATTGCCATCGGAATAAAACGATGTGCATCCACCTTTTCACCCTTTAAAGGAACAAAAACTGCGGAAGTGCAATCCTCTTTGGAATTGATTACAATATGCTCTACTGCGGAAAATAATTCTTCAAAATCTACCATTTCTCTATCTCCAAAACACAATTTATTGCAGTTTGTTTTTTTCCTTTGCTTTCAACGAGATCCTGTATACTGCGCAAGAGTTACTTGTTAAGAATAAAGATCAATCCAGTTTTGCCGCTTCCTCCAGGATAACTTCCCGGTCCACAAAACGGGTAAACTCACCATTTACCTCATTGTATTCCTCATGACCTTTTCCGATTACGGCAATCAAGTCTCCTCGCTTAGCATGCTTTAAAGCATAGAAAATCGCCTCTCTTCTATCCGGAATAGCAATGTACTTGTCCGTCTTCTTTGTAAGTGTGGTTTCGATGTCGTGGATGATATCCTCCGTTTTTTCATAACGGGAATTATCTGCCGTGAGTATCGTGAAATCTGCCATTTCTCCCGCCACTTCTCCCATTCCGTAACGTCTTTCCTTAGAGCGGTTTCCTCCACAACCGAAAACCACGATGAGTCTTTCCTGGGATGGTAGGCTTTAAGTGTTTGCAAGAGATTTTTCATTCCCATAGCATTGTGCGCATAATCTACAATAACGGTATATCCGTTTCTTTGCAGAGTGACTTCCATTCTTCCGTTTACCTGAATCTTAGATAAAGCTGACTTTACCTTATCCATCGGAATCTTTAATAAGGATGCTATAGAAATGGCTGCTAAGGCATTATAAACATTGTACTCTCCCGGAAGGTGGTTAAAGATACTCTCCGAATCCTCGCCATGCACAAAATCGAAGCGAGTTCCGATAAAATCATCCTGCCGAAGATTTTCTATATTTTTAGCCTGAAAATCCGCTTTTTTTCTCTATTGCAAAGCCATGGCAGGGACAGGCGGCATTTTTCCAAAATTCATCTGCGAAATCGGCATCCATATTGATGAGTCCCTGCTTGGACTGCTTAAAAATCATGGACTTATAATACTTGTATTCTTGAAAATCCTTATGCTCATTTTCCCCGATATGGTCTTCCTCAATATTCGTGAAAATACCATAATCAAACAGGATTTCATCGGTTCTATGCATCTTAAAGCCCTGTGAAGAGGCTTCCATAACTACCGCATCACATCCGGCTTCTTTCATTTTCCGGAAAGTTTCTTGCAGAGTATACGATTCAGGTGTGGTATTTCGACTCTCTTCATGAATGCCGGCATAATCAATTCCCGTAGTCCCGATAAGACCTGTACGGTATCCGCCCTCTTCCAAAATGCTTCGCACCATACTGGCGGTCGTTGTCTTTCCCTTTGTTCCCGTGATGCCGATCATCAGCATTTCTTTAGCAGGGATAATGAAAGTAGCAGGCAGAAAGCCGTGCCAGAGCTGCACGGGCATTTTCCACCTTAATAACGGAAAGCCCCTCTGTCTTCCCAAGTTCCGCAGGAAGATCTTCTAATTCTTTTTCTACAACAAACAGTCTGACTCCCTTTTCTAAAAGCTCCGGAATCTTATCATGAGAGTCCAACTTGCTTCCCTTCATGCAAAGAAATAAATCTCCTGCTTCCGCTTTTCGAGAGTCATAAGAGATTCTCTTTAGCTCTTCTTTCTCCGGCTCTCCCAAAAGGACCTTGTATTCCTTTAATGCTTCTACCCACTCTTTCATCTCATCCTCATCTTTTTCTTATCTTTGACTCTGTTTTTCCTTTTTTACATAAGAGAATGGCCCCTTAAGGGGCCATTCCATATTAAAACAGTCCTACAGTTTTACCATCTACAACATCTATCTTCTCAGCAGCAGGAACCTTCGGTAATCCCGGCATGGTCATTACATCTCCGGTTAAGCATACCACGAATCCCGCTCCGGCTGAAACATAAACTTCTCTTACCGTAATGGTAAAACCTTCCGGTCTTCCAAGAAGAGTAGGATCATCCGACAAGCTGTACTGGGTCTTTGCCATACATACCGGATAATGTCCGAAGCCCAAATCTTCCAGATTCTTCAGTTCCTTCGATGCCTTTGCTGCAAACTGTACATCCTTCGCTCCGTAGATTTCCTTGGCTATCTTTTCTACTTTTTCCTTCAGGGATAAGTTTAAATCCTGAATCGGATGGAAATTCGCAGGCTTTTCCAGTTTTGCGAGTACTGCCTTCGCAAGGGCTTCTCCACCGGCTCCACCTTTTCCGTATACTTCGGATAAAGCAAATCCGACACCCTTTTTCTCGCAGAAATCAGCAATCCACTGTAATTCTTTTTCACTGTCTGTCGGGAAGCGGTTGATTGCTACCACAAGGGGAAGTCCAAACTTCTGTACATTTTCAATATGCTTCTCCAAGTTCACAATTCCCTTTTCAAGAGCAGCAATATTTTCTTCTACTAAATCCGTCTTGGCAACGCCGCCGTTATACTTTTAAAGCACGTACCGTTGCTACAATCACGGTGCAATCCGGATGTAAAGTTACCGAGCTGACACTTGATATCCAAGAATTTCTCCGCTCCGAGGTCTGCTCCGAAGCCGGCTTCCGTTACTGCAATATCTCCAATCTTCAAGGCATACTTTGTAGCCATAAGAGAGTTGCAACCATGCGCGATATTGGCAAAGGGTCCGCCATGTACAATCGCCATATTGCCTTCCAGAGTCTGCACAATATTGGGTTTAATTGCATCCTTAAGAAGTACAGCCATAGAACCTACAGCGCCCAGATCCTTGGCTCTAACCGGCTCTCCTTTACGGTTATATGCCACGATAATCTTGGAGAGACGTTCCTTTAAGTCCTCAAGGCCACTACTAAGGCAAAGAATAGCCATAATTTCCGAAGCTACGGTAATGATGAAATGGTCTTCTCTTTACCACTCCGTCTCCGGGGCCGCCCAGACCTACAATCACATTTCGAAGACACCTGTCATTCATATCCAGACATCTCTTCCACTGAATACGTTTCATGTCAATATCCAGCGAGTTGCCCTGTTTGATATGGTTATCCAAAAGAGCGGCAAGAAGGTTATTTGCCGCAGTAATGGCATGGAAATCACCGGTAAAATGAAGATTCAAATCTTCCATGGGAACGACCTGCGCATATCCGCCGCCTGCTGCACCGCCCTTTACTCCGAAGCATGGTCCAAGGCTCGGCTCTCTGAGGGCTACTACAGTATTCTTTCCCAACCGATTCAAGGCATCACTTAGTCCAACTGAAGTCGTGGTCTTACCTTCTCCCAAAGGAGTGGGATTGATTGCAGTTACCAGAACCAGTTTACCGTCCTTCTTGTCTTTCCTCTTTTCAAAAACGGAGGGAGAGAGTTTTGCCTTGTACTGTCCGTAAAGCTCCAGGTCATCTTCGGAAATCCCGTACTTTTCAGCGATGTTGACAATTTTTTCCAGTTTTTTCTCCTGCGCAATTTCCAGATCTGATTTCATTCTTTCACTTCCTTTCTTGTGCTAAAAAATCGTTAAGTTCTTCTATACTCATTAAGATCCGTCTTGCTTTTGTGCCTTCCTCCTCTCCTACGACATGGGCATCTGCAAGCTGATCCATGATTCGCGCTGCACGATTAAAACCAATTCTGAATTTTCTTTGTAAATAGCCGATACTGGCCTTCTCTGTTTCTATGACCGTCTCTGCCGCCTCATAAAAGAGCTCGTCCCGATCTCCTCCGACAGAAGACACGGACTCTTCTCCGCTTCCCTGCTCTATACTGCTTGTAATGGAATCATTATACTCCACTTCTCCCTGACTCTTCAGGAAATCCGTAACCCTTCCGACCTCCTCATCCGAAACAAAAGCTCCCTGCACACGAATCGGCTTAGGCAGGTTTTGCGGGAAGAAAAGCATATCTCCCTTTCCCAAGAAGCTTTTTCCGCTCCGTTCATATCGATAATGGTGCGGGAATCCACACCGCTGCTTACTGCAAATGCAATTCTTGAGGGTACATTTGCCTTAATCAATCCGGTAATAACATTGACTGAAGGGCGCTGTGTCGCAATGATTAAATGCATACCGCAGGCTCTTGCCAGCTGTGTCAGGCGGACAATCGCATCTTCCACCTCCTGCGCGGAAACCATCATAAGATCCGCTAACTCGTCAATGATAATGATAATCTGCGGGAGAATTTCCAAACCTTCTTCCTCCCTATCCGCTACGGACATCTTTTTCACTTTATCATTATAGCCGCTTAAGTCCCGAACGGAAAGCCTTGCAAAGCTTTTATAGCGATTTGTCATCTCTGCCACTGCCCAATTGAGTGCAGATGCCGCTTTTTTCGGATCCGTTACTACAGGAATGAGAAGATGCGGTATTCCATTATAGACTTGCAACTCTACAACTTTCGGATCCACCATAATCATACGGACCTCTTCGGGGACTGTATTTGTATAGGATAGACATAATCAGGGTATTGATGGAAACGGACTTTCCGGCTCCCGTTGCTCCCGCGACCAAAAGATGCGGCATCTTAGCAATATCGGTCACCACCACTTTTCCTGCAATATCTTTCCCTACTCCAAATGCCAGCTTCATTTTATTATCCTGAAACTCCGGGGAAGATAAAATGTCCCCAAGATACACAACCTGACTATTCTTATTGGGGACCTCAATCCCTACCGCAGACTTTCCGGGGATAGGAGCTTCTATACGAATATCCGCCGCCGCAAGACGCATCTTAATATCATTACTGAGAGATACGATTTTAGCCAGCTTTACTCCTTGTTCCGGCTGTAACTCATAACGTGTCACCGCCGGTCCCACGGAGACATTTATGATACTCACGGTAATCCCGAAGCTCTTCAATGTCTCCTGCAAGGTACGCGCATTCTTCTCAATTTCATTTCGCTCGTTTGCTCCTTTATCCTTCGATCTTTTCAGTAGAGACAGGGAGGGAAATGATAAGGAGCCGTTTCCTTAACGATACTAAGTTCCTCTTCTTTCTTCTCCGCAATCCTCTTGTGAAGCTTTTCCTCTATCGGATTCTATTCTTCCTCCGGAAGCTGTCTCCACTACCCTGGTAGAATTGTCCTTACTCAAAAGCCTCTCCTTGAGGTCCCATTCTTCATCCAAATTCTCTATCTGAACGGAAGCAGGATCTATCTCTTTTCTATACGCATCAGTCGTATTCGGAATGAAATCATTTTCCTCATAGACTATGTCACCGGCTTCACTTCCTTCCGGGAAAGATAAAGTTTTTCCTTCTTCCGTATGATCTTCAAAATGAAAACCATGTTCCTCTGACTCCTTAAAATCCTCCAGATGAAAGTCTGTAGCGGAAAAAAATCCACCCGCTTGCAAGCTGATTTTCTTTTCTTTCTCTTCTTTCTTTTAAGACTTCCCGTGCCGTTGTGGAAATTCGCTGAATATCCTCCTTTGCTCTTCTTCCCGCCTTTTCAGCCGTATGTACGGAATAGGATGCAAAAAGGCTCATAATCGGCTTCTCCGTAATAAAAACCAAAGAGAGAACAATCAAAAAGAAAAGAACAAATAAGGCCCCCAGTTTTCCAAGTAAAAGGGAAAGAAAAAACAAAACGGCATTTCCTATAGCACTGCCTCCCGCAATAAGAGCTGACCAATCCATAGGAATTTCCTTTCCCCAAAAAACGGTAGAAAAAAAACTCTCTGTAAGAAGGTAGCAAGCAATCATTGCTACAATCCTCCGCGATGCATTGTCCTTATCTTGACTGCTCATATAAAAAAACAAAATAAAGAGCAAGAGAAAAGGAAACAAAAAACTGAAGCTTCCAAATAAAACAAACTGTATATGCTGCAGTATTTCCCTACAAATCCGCAAAAATCCTAAATTACTAAAAAAGCAAAAAGGAAAAAAGGCAGATAAAAATCAATGCTACCTCTTTCCTTATCTTGGAATCCATCATTCGGTTTTCTGTATTTTGTTGTGTCTTAGCGCGTTTTCTCACACTTTGTTTTCTACTTCTTCTTGTTGCCATACGCTCCTACTCATTCTTTGTACTTTGCTGTTATTATACAACAACACGACAAAAAATAGAAGGATTGCATCCTGAAAACAGCACTAAGAAATTTCAATATTTTTCGGTAAAAATGTCTCTTCAAAACTTTCCTTCACGAAATGAAAATGTAAAGCGGGACGCCCATGACGAAGCTTTTTCTTTTCTTCCGATGAATCCCCCTCTTCTTTTCCCGGTCGGATGAGATTCAACGCAAGAAGCTTTGCCAAAATCCTGCTCGCAGATCGGGAGGTAATCCCCAAAAGCTCTGCAACCGTCTGAGCATTTAGGGCCTTTTCCGGGACCAGCTCATATAGACTGATTAATTTCAGAATGTTGTTCTCATGGATTCCCTGCGTCTTGGCAAAGTCGATAGCTTTTTCATTATTATAGTTTTTTACCAGCTTCACGTTCTGAGAGAGCGGTCCGACAAGCTTTCCTTCTTCTTCCATATAGAAAGCGTCGTTTCTGCCATAACGATTGCTTTCCATAAGAGCATGCTCTGCATAATAACGACTCCGTTCGTCAGAACTGCTTAAGCCGATTCCCAAGCGAAAGGGAAACCCCAGGTTCTTCTTACACTGCATTAAAATCTCTTCTAGAAAGAGGAAAAATTTCTGTATCCGGAGAGATTGCAGCACGAATGGCAAACTGATTAAAACCCTTTTCAATAGAAAAACGATAGTACCTTTCCTTGCGATACGTTGTAAGAAAATGATACACTTCCGCCTCTCTATACTCCTGTTCTTCCTTTTCCACCTCTTCCGTAAAAGGCAATCGAGTAATACGGAAAGACGCTTTTCCTCCGTGATGGAACTTAAGCGAAGCTCATCCAGTGCGTGCTGAATAGAGGCACGAATCATATCCTCATCCGGAAAAACTGCCACATAAGGTATCTGTAAGTCATCCAATGCTTTCAAATTGTTTATGCTTCTGGAAAGAATCATATCAATCTTCCCCTTATCCCAAAGTTTCTTCGCATACTCCGTTATATGCTTATAGTCATATCGCTTTTCCGTATAAAAATAAGGTCGTTCCGATTCAGAAAGATACTTTCCGACTTCCATATAGCGATTGGTTTCCGTCAGAAAGTCGCAAAATACCCTGTTTAAAGGAATGTTTTTATGATTCATTTGAAAATGAAGGAGAATAGAAAGAACGTCAATGGGTTCATACGCCGTAAAGGCACAGGGAATACGAATATCCGGGAACTTCTTCAGAATATAGTGATAACCCAATTCTCCTGAAAAGAAAATGACATCGCACTTTCTCCGACAATCTTCATAGATTCCGTCAATGTCACTGAGTTCTTTATAAATATAAGGATAAAATCGGCATTCAAAACTATTATCCTGTATAACCTTTTCAATCGGCTCAAGGGATTTCTCAGGACGCACAATGGCAACTGAATACATAAAACATTCCTCTCCTTCATCCAGTCTTCTCTATCTGAAAATTGTTATCACAACTTTAAGACAAAGTCAATTGTGTCTTTTATGTCTGAACTTTGATCTTTTAGTCTCGGCTTTATTTTTTTATGCCTCAGCTCTATTCTCTTTTTTCTCCTGCCTCTATCCTCTCCTGAAGTGCAGACAAATATTCCCAGCGTTCCCATTTTTCACTTAGCTTTCTTTCCACTTCTTCTTTTTTCAGTTGAAGCTCCTGCAGAAATACAAAGTCATGCGCATTCTCCACACTACTCTTATCCAGCTCATTGAGCTCTTCCTCAAGTTTTGCAATGTCTTCCTCTATACTCTCGTAATCCTTCCTCTCCTGATAAGACATCTTCAGCGCCCTTTCTCCACGCCATGATTTTTCCTTTTTCTCCGTTCCTTCTGTTTCTGCCGCTTTTTTTTCCGCTACCGGATTATTGTTTGCACTCTTCTCTCGAAACAATTCCACCTGATAGTCGGTATATCCTCCTTCAAATTGGCGAATCTGCCCATTTTCCTGAAAAACAAAGAGCCGGTTAACCGTTCTGTCTAAAAAATAGCGATCATGGCTTATAGTTAAAACGATTCCGGAAAAATGATCCAAAAAGTCCTCCAAAACCATGAGACTTGCAATATCCAAATCATTGGTCGGCTCATCTAAAAAGAGTACATTGGGTGCCGACATGAGAATACGCAAAAGATAGAGTCTTCTCTTCTCACCTCCGGAAAGCTTGGCAATAGGTGCAAACTGCATTTCCGGAGTAAAGAGGAAACGCTCCGCCATTTGCTCCGCGGAGATAAGCCCTTCCGTAGTGGGCAGATAATCCGCAATATCTTTAATACTGTCTATTACCCGCTCTTCCTCTTTCAATTCTTCATTTTCCTGCCGAAAATAGGCAATCTTTACCGTCTGTCCTATTTCCACCTTTCCGGAATCTACGGGAACCTCTCCCAGTATCGATTTCATAAGACTCGACTTCCCCGCTCCGTTTTTTCCGATAATCCCGATGCGGTCATTTCGCAAAAAATGATAGCTGAAGTGAGAAAACAGCTCTTTATCTCCATACTTTTTACTTAAATCATCAATAAAAATCGTTGACTTCCCCAGTCTTGTATAAATTGAAGAAAGCTTCAACTCCTCTTCTTCACTGGGGCCATGCATTTGAGAGAGTTTTTCATAACGTTCCAATCTGGCCTTCTGCTTTGTACTTCTTGCTTTTGCTCCTCTCCGAACCCATTCCAGCTCTTTTCTAAGAAGATTCTGTCTTGCTCTCTCCTTCGCAACAGCTATGGACATATGGTTCGCTTTCTCCTCCAGATAACGATCGTATTTACAATCATAGGAAATAAACCGATTTTCATCCAACTCCACTATCCTGTTGCAAACAGAATCTAAAAATAGCGATCATGACTTACCAAAAGAATACTTCCTTTGAATTGCATCAGCTTATTCTCCAGCCATTCCGCAATTTCTTCATCAATGTGATTGGTCGGCTCATCTAAAAGGAGCAAATCCGGCTCCGTATTTAAAACAGCAAGTAATGCCAGCTGTTTTCTCTGCCCTCCCGATAGAATCTTGCAGGGCGAATAATAGTCCATAAGACCGATTTCCTGCATGATTTTCTTCCCAAAGGCCTCTCCTTCCGCATCATCCATACGGATTTGAAAATGTTCCTTCAGTACATCTATAATTTTTTCTTCGTCCGGAAACTTTGTTTCCTGTCGAAGGTAAGAAATCTTTAAATTCCTTTTTTTCACTACCGTACCGCTATCCAACTGCTCTTCTCCTGCAATAATGCGAAGAAGAGTAGACTTACCGCCTCCGTTTTTTCCGATAAGAGCAACCTTTTCTCCCTCTTGCAGGTAGAAACTTGCATCGGAAAAGAGAACTTTATTCTGATAACTTTTACTGCCATTCTCTACATTGACAATGCTTAGTGCCATATTTTCTCCTTGCAAACGACTACATTAACCACTTTTTTCTTAATTCTTAATGAAAAATTCTCAAAACGCTGATCCCCACAAAACACAGATCAGCTCCTTACATCAACCTCCTTTAAATAATCGGCGTTCTCCCTTTCAATTTTTTTAAGCACTGGTAAAAAGCAGGAATCAAAAAAAGAATCAGCAAAAAGCCATGCCAAAGGCGAGGCAAAGCAAGCAGCAACATATCCAAAAATCGGGATAAAGACAAAAGCAACCAAAGATCTTGCAATCATCTCGCTCACTCCTGCCAGCATGGCAAAGCCTGAAAATCCCATACCTTGTATGGAAAAACGCCAAACATTGACAATGGTAAGCGGAATATAAAAAAGAGAATTATAGATTAAAAACTGCCTTGTCATGGTAAGCACTTCTGTCTCTTTGGCATCAATAAAAATCTTCGGAATTTCTCCACCCGCAAAAATAAGAATCACACAAATCAAAATAGCATAAAAAGCACCTAATTTTGTGGCTTCCCAAACCCCTTTTTTAATCCGATGATATTCTCCCGCACCTGCATTTTGACCTGCATAGGTCGCCATCGTTGCTCCCAACGCATCAAAAACACAACAACAGAATCCGCTGATTCTCTGCCCTGCAGCAATGGCAGCCATAGGGGATGCACCTAAGCCGTTAACCGCTGTCTGCAAAACAACGGAGCCGATTGCGGTAATGCTGTACTGTAGTCCCATTGGAATCCCCATAAATAAAAGCCTTTTATAATAATGTCGTTCCCAACGCAAATCCCCCTTTTTCAAATGTAAAATAGGAAACTTTTTCTGCATAAAAACTAAGCAGAGAAGTCCGGAAAGAAGCTGAGAGATAACAGTTGCATAAGCCGGTCCATCTACTCCGAAGCCCAAGAAATAAATACTAACAAAATCCAGAATAATATTTAAAACTGCAGCAAAAATCAAAAATAACACCGGTGTTTTGGAGTCACCCAGAGAACGAATAATGGAACTTGTCATATTGTATAAAAAGGTCGTGGGAATTCCCAAGAAAATAATAAAAATATAGTCATAGGCGTAGGAAAAAGTTTCTTCAGGTGTATTCATCCCTCGCAAAATAGCATTGGTTAAGAATCCTATAATCACCGTCATTATACCGGCAATAATCAGATTGAGCCAAAGAATATTTCCTACATATTTTCTTAACTTATCTTCCTGCTTTGCACCGAACTTCTGTGCAACCGGGATTGCAAACCCCGCACAACAACCAATTACAAAACCATTAATCATAAAACTGATTGCTCCGGTTGAACCCACACCGGCAAGCGCATTCAGTCCCAAAAGCTTTCCCACAATAATAGTATCCACCATACTGTAAAACTGCTGAAACAGCGTTCCCTAGTAACATCGGTAATGCAAATCGTAAAATCAGCTTCATGGGATCTCCCTTTGAAAGATCCAACATGACAGTCTTCGTTTTATCTTCTTTTGCTTCTACTTTCACTTTTGTTTTTACATCTTTTTTTATTATTTGTTTTACTACTTGTTCTACTTTTTTTGTTCTACTTCTTGTTCTACTTTTTCTTTTTCTTCTTTTTCTTCTTTTTGCTCTACCTCTTTCATCGCCCCTCCTTTCATAAAATTAAAAACCCCAGGTTTTAAGCCAATCGTGACTCAATTCCTAAGGTTTTCTGATAACAGGGGATGAGGGATTCGAACCCCCATCGGCGGTTTTGGAGACCGTTGCTCTACCCTTTGAACTAATCCCCTTTGCTGAAAAAACAACGTTGTAATTTTACTCTAGTTTTTAAAGATTGTCAACGCTTCTCTTATGTTTTTTACAGGAATCAATTCAATATCTTTACTGATATAGACATCCTTTTGAAAATGGTATGCAGGCAGAACAATCCGACGAAAGCCAAGTCTCTTCGCTTCTTCTATTCTTTGCTTGCTTTGGCTGACAGCCCTAACCTCCCCGGATAATCCCACTTCTCCGAAAACCATGATATCCTCTTTGAGCGGAATATTACGGTAACTGGACAGAAGTGCCAGAATAACCGCCAGATCTACAGAGGGCTCGGAAATTCGCATGCCACCTGTAATGTTAATATATGCATCAAATTTGGAGCACTCTATCCCCAAACGTCTTTCCATAATAGCAAGCAGCATATTCAGTCGATTATAGTCCATTCCGTTTGCGGTACGTCTCGGGATACCGAAACTCGTCGGAACCAATAGACCCTGTATTTCCATAAGAAGCGGCCTTGTTCCTTCTATACCGGAGGAAACTACAGAACCGGAAGACTCTACAGCCCTTCCGGAAAGGAGAAATTCGGAAGGATTTTTCACCTCCTCCAGTCCGTTTGCCTCCATAGTAAAAACTGCAATTTCATTGGTGGATCCGAAACGATTTTTCTGTCCGTAAAGGATTCTAAGCTGTGTATTCTTCTCTCCTTCAAAGTAAAGAACCACATCTACCATATGTTCCAAAATCTTCGGTCCTGCCACATTTCCATCCTTTGTAACATGACCCACAATGCCGATAGCAATTCCCTTTTCTTTAGCAATACGTAAAAGTGCAGCAGTACATTCCCTTACTTGGCTGACAGAACCGGGAGACGCAGCTATTTCCTCCAAGTACATGGTCTGAATCGAGTCAATAACCATAAAGTCAGCCTGTATTTCCTCTACCGCTTCTGCAATATTCTTTAAATTGGTTTCAGAAAGAAAATAAACCTCACCCTCCGCTTTTTGCATCCTTTCCGCTCTTAATTTAATCTGTTTCAGAGACTCCTCTCCGGATACATAAAGCACTTTTTTCCCTATTTTTCCAAGATACAGACTCATCGAAAGAAAAATAGTGGATTTTCCGATACCGGGATCCCCTCCCAAGAGAATAAGGGAGCCGGTTACAATACCGCCTCCCAAAACCCTATCTAGTTCACTATAGCCCGATGAAAGTCGGTCTTCTTCTCTCAAGATAATATCCTTCAGCTGCTTTACTTCTGCTCTCTGGGTACTTCCGATTCTGGAAAATGCCTTGTTTTTTTCCGAGCTTTCTTTCGGGGCCTCCACCATAGTATTCCAACTTTTACAGGAAGGGCACTGTCCAAACCATTTGATGGTTTCATACCCACACTCTTTACAAAAAAAACGACTTAGACTTTTTGCCATGCTTCCTTCCTTTTCCTATTTTTCTTACACTTTTTCTTTTCTAACAGCGGTTCTTAAACTCTCTCCGTTTTTATCTACACGCAGGTTCACCCTTTCTCCTACCTGCACATCTCCATCCAAAATAGCTTCCGAAAGCAAATTCTCCACCTCAGTCTGAATAGTCCTCTTCAAAGGACGAGCTCCAAACTTCGGATCGTAACCCTTCTCTATCAGGAAGTTTTTTGCCTTCTTATCGAGGTTAATGCCAAGGTTCATCTCCCCCTTAGCTCTCTTATATAGGTTCTTCAAAAGAATATCCAAAATCTTGGACATATCTTCCTTACTAATTGGACGGAAGACAATGATTTCATCAATACGATTCAAAAATTCCGGTTTAAACAAGCGTTTCAGCTCCTCTAAAACCTTATTTTTCATGTAATTATAATCTCCGTCAGCCCTGGTCCGCCGGAGAATCAAAGCCCAATTTCTTGGGGCTCATGATTTGCTCCGCACCGACATTGGAAGTCATGATGATAATCGTATTTTTAAAGGAAACCTTCCTTCCCTGCGAATCGGTAATATGTCCGTCATCCAAAACCTGTAAAAGAATATTCAAAACATCCGGATGCGCCTTTTCTATCTCATCAAAAAGAATAACGGAGTATGGGATTTCTTCTAACCTTCTCGGAGAGCTGTCCCCCTTCATCATAACCGACATAGCCGGGAGGAGAACCGATCATTTTGGAAACACTATATTTCTCCATATATTCGGACATATCTACACGAATAAGATTCTGTTCCGAACCGAAAACCACTTCAGCAAGTGCTTTGGAAAGTTCCGTTTTTCCTACACCGGTAGGCCCGAGGAACATAAAAGAACCGATAGGACGCTTTGGATCCTTTAATCCTACTCTTCCTCTCTTAATCGCCTGCGATACGGCATGAACCGCCTCATTCTGCCCTATTACTCGAGCATGAAGAAGGTCCTCCAGCTTACGAAGCTTTACACTCTCCGATTCGCTCAGTTTTTTAGCCGGAATTTTAGTCCATTCCGAAACCACATTGGCAATATCCGACTCCGTCACATGAAGCTTATTCTCTTCCGTGTCTTTCTTCCAAAGCTCCAGATCGTGATCCAGCTTTTTCTTCTTTTGCTCCTGTTTCTTCTTAATCTGAGAAGCTGCCTCAAAGTCCTCCTTCCGGATACACTCTTCTTTCTCCAGCTCCAGCTCCATAAGCTGTTCTCGAAGACGTTTAATATTTCTAGGCTCTCCGCTGTTCAAAATACGAAGCTTGGAAGCGGCTTCATCAATAAGGTCAATAGCCTTATCCGGTAAATAACGGTCATTAATATAGCGGGAACTGAATTTTACGGCAGCTAATATAGCACCATCATCAATGCTTACCTTATGATGTTCTTCATACTTTTCCTTAATTCCCCGAAGAATCGCAATGCTTTCCTCTTCACTTGGCTCTTCTACTGTAATCGGCTGGAATCGTCTTTCCAAGGCAGCATCCTTTTCAATATGCTTTCTGTATTCTTCTAAAGTTGTAGCGCCGATAATTTGCAGCTCTCCTCTTGCCAAAGCCGGCTTTAAAATATTTAGCCGCATCCAAGGCGCCTTCCGCTCCCCCCGCTCCGATTAGGGTATGAATTTCATCAATAAAGAGGAGAACCTCACCATCATTTCTCGCCTCGGAAATAACACGCTTAATTCTCTCTTCAAACTCTCCCCTATACTTAGAACCGGCAACCATCGCGGAAAGATCCAATGTAAGAAGTCTTTTCTTGGCAATAATTTCAGGCACATCGGAAGAAGCAATCCTGTTTGCCAAACCTTCCACAACAGCTGTTTTTCCGACTCCGGGTTCTCCGACCAGACAAGGATTGTTCTTGGTTCTTCTGGAGAGAATCTGTATCATCCTCATAATCTCCGCTTCTCTTCCGACCACAGGATCCAGCTTTCCCTCTCTTGCCAAAGAAGTCAGATCTCTGGAATATTGATCCAAAGTCGGCGTCTGAGAATTTCTTCCTGCACCATCCTTTTGGGATTTATTTTCCACAAATTGATCTCTTCCCATAGCGGAATTCAGCTGAGAATATATTTTCTGTGCAGATGCTCCCAAGGTGGAAATAATCCTGGAAGCCACGCAGTTTCCGTCCTTTAACATTGCAAGAAGTAAATGTTCTGTTCCTACCAAATGAGAGCCGCTTTCTTTGGCCTCCTGCATTGCCTGTTCCAACAGTCGCTTTGCGGAAGGTGTGTATCCGCTTGGATCGGCAATGGAAAGTTTACCATCCGTACTGATAAACTTGGCAATCATTTCTATAATTTTATCTTCCGTAACATTGTTTGCCTTTAAAACCTTTCCGGCAACCGCTGTCCCTTCCCGAACCAGCCCCAAAAGGATATGCTCCGTCCCGATGTACTGGTGGTGACATTCCTCAGCAACCTCAATTGCCAGCTGTAACGCTCTTTGGGCCTGTATAGTAAACTGATTCATCTTTTCACCCTATTCCTTTATACTTATATACGCAGAAAACCGTGACCCTTTATTCTTCTCAATAAAGACCTTCACAGTTTTATACGCCACCTTCATTACAGGCGGATTCCCTATTACAACTCTTTACAAATCTTCAATCTCTAATTCTGTATCTTCTGATTCCTCTTCCTTTTTCTTTGTCTCTTCTCTTCGCTCTACGGAAATGGCTCTGGTTGCACCTAAATCTTCGTCCTCCAAATCATCTTCTATAAGCGATTCCCGTACAGAAGTAATCATCTTTGTCTGATCCAGCTTCTCCTCATCCTTATCAAACGATTTCAAAGAAATACCCTCTACATTTGGACGCAGCTCTTTTTTATCGATTCCTATGTTATCCTTCTGGAATGCGATAATTCTCTTCAGTCTGTTTCTTTCCTGCCACAGGAATGCGGCAAGTACAACCGAAAGTAAGGCCAAAAATCCGAAAACACAGGAAAGAATAAACTGCGTATTAAACTTTCCCACCAGACTGTCGTATCGATTCAGAAGCTCGGGATAGCTTTCTGCGTTTTTCTTCTGCTCTTCCTCCAGAGGATCCTGAAAATATCTTTGAATGGTCTTCTCTTTTAAGTCGTAACGATAAAAGTTCAAGTCTCCGGCATCATTCATACCATAGATAATGATGTACTGGTGGTCAGACTCCGCCTTCCATACCCATCCCTTTACCTGGTGTCCGTCAACATCAATGGTACTCTCCAAAAATCCTGCCGGAACCTGTACGTCTGAACCGGGATTCATGATGGTAATGCTCTTATCCTTAGCGGTAAGCTTTACTCCTTCATTTACTGTTTCTTCTTTTTCTTCCTTGCTTTCCTCCGTCTCGGACGATGCACTCTCGGATACGGATTCTGTGGATCCTGCCTCACCGCCTGTTGCAGTTACGGTAGAAGCACCGACATGGGTTAGGTTTAACAAAGACTCGTCCTGCGTGTAAACCTCCTGCTTTTCCACGTTAATTGTAGAGGTCCCGGCACTCAATACTTTGAACTCCAAAATATATGCCAAGGTATTGCTTTCGCTTTGGTCTCCGCTTCCATGAACCCGAAGCGTTCCCGCTCCTCCATCCGTATCCGTACCGGATACAAACTGCAGGGCGTTGCCGTCGTAGCGCAAGCTGATATCTGCACGAGAAAGGGGAGTATCACTTTTTACTTTTAAATTCAAAGTAATGTTCTCTCCTACGTTCCCTGACGGATCGGAAAAGCTGAGCTGACCGTCTGCAGCAAAACAGGTGAAGGAAAATAGCATGCCCAGCATTAAGCTTATCAAGATTGTTTTCATTTTCATCATAGCTTCTCACTTCCCTTCCTTTATGACAAAGGAGCCTTTCCTACCTCGATAATTTCCACTCCGCTTTCATTTCCGCCACTTCCGGAGCTAGTCTGATTTGCTGTAGCACCGCCATAGTTAAGCTTAATCGTATAGTTTTTCTCGCTTCCGTTCTCCGCTTTTACGGTAATAACAACGCTATCTCTTCCTTCTACGCTCTGATTTCCATTTCCCTTAATCTGCGCCTTAGCATCTACCGCAGTTGCTGCAATATCTAAAGACTTCGTTCCATTGGACAGACTGATACTGTAGTTTTCATTTTCTCCACTAAAAGAGGGACTTAAATTGTATCCCGATATCGATAAGGAGGTAAGTCTGTTGTTGGGACTTCCCGTTCCGGTCGGAATAGCCGCTCTTTCAGCAGGCATATTTTCATAAATAGGAATATTAAAAACCAAGGCTTTTTGTCTCATCTCGGAAGTATAAGCCTAGCAAGCTTTGCCCCTTCCTCTGCCGCTCCTTGCACATTGGTCATATATTGGTGCTTATACAGATTGGCTCCTTGTACATTCCACTTCTTTAAGTACAAAGTATTCTGTCCCGCATTCAGATAGTTTTCTGCAAAAAACTGCGCCCCTCCAAGGATGGATTTTTCATGAGAATTCCACGGTCTTCCATAGGAACCGCTCTGCCCCGCGTACCATAAGCCTCTTTCTACAGCCCCCATACCATTTGCCGCGTAGGCTCCTATATTAAAATAGTTGTAGAAACCGGATGCACCGGAAACGGAACCGCTGGTCCCCTTTCCCTGTTCCTGTAAAATCATAGCTGCAAGGACATAGGGATTTTGCTTTGTAGTTTCCGCCGCTTTCATGAGAATTCCTGTATAGTCGATACCGGAACGCTTTACTGTGTCACCTCCGGTATTTTCACCGGAACCGCTTCCGCCGGACACAAACTCTCCCGGCCCCGCAGCTGAAACAATGACATTGTCTCCGGAAACGAAGGAAGATGAGTCATCAGCAGGAGCGACAGCTGTACTTTCCTGTTGAGAAATGCAGTACTTTCTTCCACATTTGAAGCAGTCGCACTTTCCATAAATGTGCCCTTTAACACGGAAGAAAGACCTTCTGCGGTCTGTTCCTCCGGATTATAATTATGTAACAAAAACTGGAAGATATAGGATTCATCCATAAAATTTCTCGGATCAAGATAATAAGCAGTTAAAGCTCTGGGAAGCCGCCACCCATTTGGCCCCGTCAAATCCCGGCCATGTTCCGCTGTTCCAGTCATATTTACCTGCATCGGTTGATTTCCAAGAGGAAATGGCATTTTTATCCACAAGGCTGCTGGTACCTTCCATCTCTCCATTCAACACCGCATCCCAATTCAGATTGGTCTTCATCCCCTGAAAGCGCCAGCTCGGAAATTCCGCATGAAGATTACGAAGTCCTTCCTTGTAGGACTCCGGAAAGCCTTGTTGATTCAATTCATTTTCAAAAGCTTCGTCTCTCTGATATTGCACCGGAAACTTCACAAAATCGGAACGGATATATCCTTGGCCTCCGGCATACTTAACCGGATACCAAGTCGAACCGTCACTTCCCTGCACCGGGTCATTTACGGTAATGGAAGCATTCGAAAAAAGATTGGTGACTTTACTGCTCTTCACAGTGGCCTCCGCACGAATATTCACCAAACTTCCTTTTACCAAGGCCGCCCTTTCTCCTGCCAATGCCGGCATAGACGCCATAGCAAAAGACAATGTTAAAGCAAGGGCTGTACAAACTTTCTTATGCATATCTTCTCCTCATTCTAGGGGCTTTATTCTCTTTTTAAGATTTCTACTCTATTCTTCGACATTTTCCTGTTTCAGTTTAATTTTTTTGCTATATCCCGTCAATGCATATACAAAGAATTCAGATAAAAGTAATGATTTAAACCATGACCTTGAGTAAAGAAGGATAAATGCCAAGTTCGCGGAGATCGAAACAGGTTTTATCCCCCATTCCAATCCCCGCGAAGATTCAATATGCTGTCTTTTTTTTTATTAAAGCCTAGACCGGATAAGCCTTATTGGCTTTGTCCGCACTGCTTAGTGCCACACCGCTCTTTTGTGCATCTCTGTATTCAAAGAAGTCCTTTGCAACCTGCGGAAAAAGTGCATAAGACAATACGTCCTCGGGCTGTCTCGTCCATTCCTTAGCTTCTTCCTCAAACTTCTTAAGCTGCGGTGCAATATGATCTGCGGGACGGTCTGTCATCTGTTTCTCGCCCTTTAAGATCTTCTCTACCACTTCCGGATTCATCGGCTTTACCGTTTTTCCGAATTCTCCGGCTACAAGCTTATAAGACTCCTTCGGCACCATCTTATAACGTTCTCCGGCAATAACGTTCATTACCGCCTGTGTCCCCACGATCTGAGAAGACGGCGTAACGAGAGGCGGCTCTCCGAAGTCCTTTCTCACTCTTGGCACTTCCTCCAGCACTTCCTGCAGTTTATCATCTTTTCCGGCCTGGTGAAGCTGAGAAATGAGGTTTGAAAGCATTCCTCCGGGAACCTGATACTTCAGTGCCTTAACATCCACACCGAGAACCTTTGTGGAAAGGAGTCCTGACTTAATACACTCTTCTCTGTACGGCTGGAAATAATTAGAAATTGCAATCAACTTATCGAGATCCAAACCGGTATCATATTCCGTCCCCTGTAAAGCGGCAACCATAACGTCCGTAGACGGCTGAGAGGTTCCCATCGCAAATGGAGTAGACGCGGTATCAATAATATCCGCACCCGCCTCAATTGCCTTTAAATAGGTCATGGAAGCCATACCCGTAGTATAGTGCGTATGCATCTCAATCGGAAGCTTTGTTCCCTTCTTTAAGGCTTCAACAAGCTCTGTCGCCTGCTTCGGAAGAAGTAAACCCGCCATATCCTTAATGCAAAGAGAGTCGGCACCGAGGCTTTCTACCTCTCTTGCAAGATTCTCCCAATATTCCAGAGTATAGGCATCTCCCAAAGTATAGCAAAGCGCAATCTGCGCGTGTCCCCCCTCTTTATTACAAGCCTTTACCGCAGTTTCAAGATTACGAATATCGTTTAAGCAGTCAAAGATACGAATAATATCTATTCCGTTTGCAATGGACTTCTCTACGAAATACTCCACAACATCATCCGCATAGTGGTTATAGCCCAAGATATTTTGTCCTCTGAAAAGCATCTGCAGCTTTGTATTCTTAAAATGTCTCTTTAACATCCGAAGACGCTCCCAAGGATCCTCCTTTAAGAAACGGAGACAAGCGTCAAAGGTTGCTCCACCCCAGCACTCGACAGCGTGATAACCGACTTCATCCATCTGATCTAAAATCGGCTCCATCAGCTCGCTGGGCATTCTGGTGGCAATTAAGGACTGGTGCGCATCTCGAAGCACCGTTTCCGTGATTTTAACTTTAGCCATAAACTCCCCTTTCTTATTTTACCCCAAAAACAGCCATAAAGACACCCGCTGCAACAGCAGTACCGATTACACCGGCTACATTCGGCCCCATAGCGTGCATAAGCAGGAAATTGGTCGGGTCGGACTCAGATCCCACCTTCTGTGAAACCCTGGCTGCCATAGGAACTGCGGAAACACCTGCAGAACCGATAAGGGGATTAATCTTCTTTCCGGATAAATAATACATTACTTTACCTAGTAATACGCCGGCTGCCGTGCCGAAGGCAAAGGCAATCAGTCCCAAAAAAATACGATTTTTCAAAGTATCCAAGTTTAGGAAGGCCTCCGCAGAGGTTGTTGCACCTACAGAAGTTCCCAGTAAAATAACGACAATATACATCATGGCATTTGCTGCAGTATCTGTCAGCTGTCTTACTACACCGGATTCCTTTAAAGAGATTTCCAAGCATCAGCATTCCGACAAGCGGTGCCGTGGTTGGCAGTAAGAGGCAAACCACAATGGTTACCACAATAGGGAAGAGAATCTTCTCCAGTTTGGAAACCGGACGAAGCTGTTCCATCTTGCACATTCTCTCTTCTTTGCTTGTAAGGACTCTCATAATCGGCGGCTGAATAATCGGCACCAATGACATATAACTGTATGCCGCAACCGCAATCGGACCAAGAAGCGCCGTCTGTCCGAGCTTATTGCAAAGGAAAATGGAAGTCGGGACCGTCTGCTCCTCCGATAATGGAGATTGCAGCGGCAGCGGCACCGTTAAAGCCCATAAAAATGGCAAAGAAGTATGCCGCATAAATACCGAATTGAGCAGCTGCACCAAGAAGAAAGCTAATCGGATTCGCAATAAGAGGCGAGAAATCCGTCTGTGCTCCTACTCCAAGGAAAAATCAGGGACGGTAAAATCGTCCATTCATCCAAACGGAAGAAATACCAAAGCAGCCCTCCCGTACCGTTTATTGATTTTTCCCGGACCAAGCATGATGTCCGGATAAATATTAACCAACAACATTCCAAATGCGATGGGAACCATGAGAAGAGGCTCAAAGCCCTTGGCGATACCCAGGTAAAGAAAAATCAAAGCAACCAGAATCATAAGATAATTCCCGTAGCTCAAACTGAAGAATGCTGTTTGTTCTAGTAGATTTAAAAAAATGTCTCTACTATATTCATAAATTCATCCTCCTAAGTTCTAGCCCTCCAGGCTTACCAGTACCGCTCCGGACTCCACACTGTCTCCCACGTTAACATGAATGGCTACTACCTTTCCATCCTTCGGAGCAACAATGTCATTTTCCATCTTCATGGCTTCTAAAACCAGAACCGGAGTACCGCTCTTCACACTGTCTCCCACATTTACTTTAACAGCAAGAACCTTACCGGGCATCGGTGCAGTCACGGAAATATTTCCCTGTGCCGAAGCCTTTTGCACAGGAGCTGCCGCAGGAATAGGTGCAGCAGGCTTTGCCGCGGGAGCCGCCGCAGGAGCTGATGCACTTCCCACATTTCCTTTTTCATCCACAGTCACATCATAAGAAACACCATTCACCGTAATTGTATATGCTTTCATTTTTAACCTCTACTTCCTTCTCTTTACCGAGCGTACAATCAATCCGTTTTCCAAAGTTCGAGCACCACTGAAAGGATTCTTTCTTCCCAAATCTTCTTCGTATGCCTTAACAGCAGCCATAAGAATTATACTGAGGAGTTCCTCTGAAATCCCTTCTTCCTTTTCCAAAACAGCAGGAATGCTTTTCGTCTCTACTGCTGTACTTAGCTTTTCTTCCTTTTTCAGCTCTACAGCCTGACGGTCTTTTTCTTTTTTAGCCTCTGCCCGTCTTACTTCCCACTTATGGACCTGATCAAAAAGACTGATAATCCATGCAATGAAGATTAAAACGGCAAAAACAGTTCCCATCCCGACTATCATATTTTTGGAAAGCGGAAAGCAGCTTTTCCTGCATGGTATAGACCGGGTTAAAGCTTAATTCCGTAAATTGATAGTAGCCGTCCGGAATGACCGCATGGAAAATCAACTCTCTCTTTTCAAAACCGGCATGCAGATTAATAACATAACTGTCATCCTCTGTTTTCACTTCCACATTTTCCACTTTTTGGAACTTGCCCAAATCTTTTTTGTTATTCTTAAAGTTTGTCAATGCATTGTAAAGAACTTCTTCTTTTGCCTTGTACGCCTGATTAATACTATCTTCCAGTTCCTGCTCGTCTTCTCCCTCAACTTCAAGGAAATAGTCGGTCATCATCTGGGTTAGTCCGGAACGCTCTTCCTCTGTTAAAGACAGCGTTGTCTCTACCTTCTTTTTTCTACAGGAGAAAAGAAAAAGAGAAAGAAGCATAATCGCAAGGAGGAAGAATAATCGTTTTATTTTCTTCATAATTCCTCCCTTAGATGCTGCCGTATTTTTTATGGAAATCAAAATTCGCCTTGCCGTAAAGCATATCAAAGGCGGAAATCACTCTCTGCCTTGTTTCTTCCGGTAAGATAATGGCATCAATATATCCGCGGTAAGCCGCACTCTTTGCAGAACCTTTTTCCTCAAGGAACTGCTTGGCCTTTTCTTCTCTATCCTCCAAAGTCTCATCAGGATATAAAATATTTGCAGCTAACTTCGCATCCATAACCGAAATCTCGGATTCCGGATATGCGAAAACCAAATCCGCTCCCAAGCCCTTACTGCCAAGACAAGCGCCTGCAGAACCGACTGCCTTTTTTACCAAAGTCACCAATGGTACGGAAGCATTTCCATAGGCGGAAAGGAGCTCTCCCATTTCCTTGGTCATGTGCATCTCATTGCAGCTGCAGTTCTCAAATCCCGGAGTATCACAAAGAGTAAGAACCGGAATAGAGAAGCTGTTACAGAAACGAAGGAAACGATTCATCTTCACAACAGCCTTCCAGTGAAGTGCTTCTCCTGTTGTTGCAATGCCTCCCACTGTCTGTCCGTTTAAGCGCAGAAATGCAGTAACTGCACCCTCTCCGTAAGCTCTTCTTACTTCAAAAATCTCCCCCTCATCGGAAAGTGTACTAAGTGCTTCTCTTGCAGGCATTGTAAAAAATCCGTCCACTGCACGATTTAAATTGTCTTCCACGTCTTCATTATAGGCTTCATCTTCATTGTTTGCCGGCAAGAAGGAAAAGGCTTTGCGAATTTCGGTAATCAATTCTTCTTCCGTTCCGGAAAAATCCAGATTGCCGGCTTCTTCCTGTGCTTTAGCCTTTGCAAAATCATCATTTTTATTGCCTTTCACCGCATCGGGAGCGTTTAAGAACAATCTGCCGTCCTTATTCTCCATAAAGCTAAAATCAGAAAGAGAAGCAAGCACTGCCATTGCTCCGCCTGCCTGACCGTAAACAACAGAGTATAGGGAATCAACCCCTTTGCCTTTGCCTTCTTCTCATAAATACGGGAAAGAGCAAAAAGAGAATCTGTCGCTTCCTCCAGACGAATTCCGCTGGAATCCAAAAGTTCCAAAACCGGAGCCCCCATCTTCAGTGCCATATCATAAAGCTGCGCAATCTTTTTACCGTGCATTTCTCCCAAAGAACCCGAAAGAATATTTCCGTCCTGGGCATAAACATACACCGGCTTTTCCGGATATACTGCCATAACTGCAGATAACGCCATCCGTGGCTTCCTTTTTTCCCTCCTGAACAAAATCCGTACTTCGACTTCTTACCAAAGCACCGATTTCGACAAAACTATGTGCGTCCAGCAAGGACTCAATGCGATTTCTTGCAGAGCTACGCTGATCCATATTTCTCCTCCATTCTATTCCTGAGTCCAGACAATATTCTTAGGTATTGTAAACGATTAAATATATGAGTTCAAGGGATTTTAAGACGGTTTTAAGATGATTAAGTCAAAACATTGAAATTATGCGTTATTTTTTTAACAAAAAGATTTTTCCTTTTTTCTTGTCAGATGGTAGCTTTTTTCTTTTACCATAAAAATCCCGGACCGTATTCTTTTCCTATTTTTTATAACGTAATCCCTTAGGATAAAAAAATTTCGGAGACGTCCGTTTCGAAGATAGCCAAATCCTAAAGGAAGACCGTCACAATAGAGAATGGACATTCCCGCCTTATGTTCCTTGCCCTCAATAAGTTCCCCTATTCCCTCTATTTCTTTCTCTTCTACTCCGATTTCATTGCCCAAAAGATAGTCTTCCACTCTTCTGTCCGTTCTTTTTAGGAAAAGGGAATAGAGAAGGCTATATTTCGTCTTCGGTCTCCGCTGTTCCACGATTGAAAAAATGTCCTTCAAATCCACCGCATGACTTAAGCCGTGACTATACTCCCATTCCTTCTTTCCTTCCTCATAAATACTTATACCTTGCCTAAATAATTTTAATTCCGAAAAAGGACGGAGCTGTGAGGCATAGCAGAAAATCATTTTGTTTTTTTGAAAAACCGTATAAGAAAGCTCTCTCTCCTCTTCTGCAGGTTCTTCTCCGGATTTCTTAAACACCGCAAAATACTGCCCCTCTCCACTGCTGTTATGAAAATACAGTCTCTTCTCCATTAAAAGCCGATAATCCGGATTCTCCCTTTCTATCCATTCTCGGATATCTTCATTCTCAGTCCTTTCAAAGGTACAGGTGGAATACGCAAGAATTCCCACCTTCTCGAAGCATGGTGAAGGCTTCCCGAAGAATTTCCTTTTGGCGAAGAGCACATTTTTCCACAAGCTCTTCCGACCAGTCTTCCACTGCCTCTTTACTTTTTCGGAACATCCCCTCACCTGAACAGGGAGCATCCACCAAAATTCTGGAGAAAAAACCGGGGTATAACGCAGCTAGATGTGCCGGGCTTTCATTGACTACGGAAAGATTAGCATAGCCCATTCTTTCCGCATTTTTTGAAAGAATTCTTGCCCTTTCCCCCACATATTCGTTGGAAAGAAGGAACCCGCCTCTCTTACTGTCCAATCGGTCAGCTATTTGCATGCTTTTTCCTCCAGGTGCGGCACAGAGATCCAAACAGCGATCAAAGGGGCGTATCTCCATATGCGGAACGACCTCCATTGCCGAAGGGTCCTGAATATAGTAAAGCCCGGCTTCGTGATAAGGGTCTCGTCCGATTGTAATCCCCTGCGACGCAAGATAGCTTTCGTCCACGAGGAATTCTCTTACCTCTGTTTTTTCTAAAATTTCTGACGAATTTTCTTGCAAGTCTTCCGGAACATTGTTCTGTATATCTTCTACTAAACCTCTCTCTCCTTTTTCTTCCTCACAATCAGAGTAATTAAAAGAAAACAAGGGAATCAAGTTCCAGTCCTTTTTCCAATCCGAAAAAGAAAATCCGTGTTTCTCCGCTTCTCTTAACTTTTGTGTATTTACACGGATTCCCCGTTTCGGCTCCTCCGAAAAAGACTGAAGAAATTGCTTCCACTCCTCTTCATCCGAAAACAAATTTCGCATTCTTTCTAAAAACACCTCAGGTAAATGCATAAACTCCTCCATTACTCCTATTGATAAAGGGCTTTGACCAAGATTTCCTTCAATTCTTTACTTGCCAAAATTAAACCGTCGTAAGCTCCATAATGATAAAAACGGAGAAGCAGCATGCCGACCGGTAATGCCAGCACCATACCGGACAAGCCATAAAACTTATACCTGAGAAACAGGAATAGTAAAGCCAACAGAGGAGGAAGACCAATCGCTTCTCCGATAATCTTCGGCTGCAAAAACTGTCGAATCACTTGTGTCAAAAGATATAACACAAGCAAGACGGCAAAGAAGCCAAAGCGTCCCTGTATTAGAATGAAAAGCATCCATGGCCACATGATAAATCCGACTCCAAAAATCGGAAGTGCATCTAAAAAAGCGGTAAGGAAGGCAAGTAAAGCCCCATAGGGCACCCTCAAAAAGCTAAAACCTATTGTAAGTAGTAAAAACACAAAACATGATTTCTATCTGTGCAAGAATATATCCTTTGATAATCTTTTTCCCATCTTCTCTTAAAAGCTTTCCGTAACGACTAAAGCTTTCCGGCACTATCTTTTGTAAACCTTGAAGGATTCCGCTTCCTTCTTTCACAAAGGAAAAGGAGGATAAAATCATGATAACAAAGTAGAGCACAAGTTCCGGTAGACCTCCAACCAGATGCAAGGATAAACGGATAGCGGGAGATGACCAACTGCGCAGTATATTTTTTCCATATCCTTCCATTTTTTTCGGCATATTCTCGAAAATCTCCTGAAAACCTTCCGGTAGCAATTGTCTCACCTTCTCCAGACTATCCAATGCCATATTTTTTGCAGAGAGGAGATATTCCGGAAAGCCCGCCATTTTTACAGAAAGAAAAGGCCCCCCCAAAAGAAATAAGAGATACAACAGCCCCAAGACAATAACAAACAAGAATACAATAATCAAAACTGTCCAATGTTCTTTTTTAATTCCGGGAAAAGTTTTCGAAACAAAATGGATAATCGGGGATGCAAGCACTGCTAAAATTGCTCCCAAGAAAAAAGGCAGAAAGAACAGAAGCAATCTGGGAATCAGAATCAAAAAGATAGCGGTTAAAACAAGCGGAAAACAGATCCGATACAACAACAGTCCTATTCTCTTCATTTTATTGCTCTCCTTCCATTTGACCGGCTTTATCTTTGTCCAGGCTCTGCTTTTTCCATTGCCAAAGCATAGTAAAAAAGAGACTGATTCCGAAATAAAAAATACTGGATGCATTGGAAAACCAAGTTGTAAAGAACGAAAGGGATAGATAAAATGCAAATTGGGCAATAATCCCAAGAAGAAAGGGATTGTCTTTCCGTTTCATAAGGGAGCTTAGGATCGCAGCCAAACTCCCCAGCACTGCAGAAAAAATTCCAACTCCGAGAATCCCAAAATCATAATATGCATCATAGAGAATCCCCAAGGTACTCAACTCTTCCTTGGTAAGGTATAAAGGATAGGAGAGCGGTAAATCCACGAAATATTTCAATCCTGATAAGGTCAGGAATGGATATGCCATTCTAAAGCCGTGAGAATGACTTTCCACTTCCTTTGTCAAGAGATTAAAATTCTCATAATTATTCGCAATGTACATATAGGGTTGCACGAAAAAGATCGGAATATTTTTATTTTTCATTGCAAAAATATCCAGAAGGTAAGATACGGAGTGTGCCCTCTCCACTGTCAACACAATATATGCAGTAAGTAAAAAAAGAAACAAAAGAAGGGCCTTCTTCCATTGTAAAGAATAACCCAGCAACAACAAGGACAAAATATACAGTGCCATCGAAAAAAGGAGCTGGAAACGGGAGACTAAAAGTATCGGTAGCAGAAGCGAAAGAAAAAAACTGATTAATCCGAAAGCAGTAATTCTCTTCTCCAATCTCATGAGAAAGGGCAAAAGCATCGGCACCAGTACAAAAAGAGTTGTGAAATAATGCAGTCCTTTTAAGTGAAATGCAGAGTAGGCATGAGGAGTATGCTCCGTAAACAAAGGGATATACCCTAAGACCTTTGCTTCAATAAAAAAACAGAGATAGGAAATACCCAGTAGAACAAGAATACAGAGTTTTAAAAAGGACAATAATTCCCTCTGCTTCTTTCTCTCATCCTTAATAGGAATATCTATTTGTTTTTCATTCCCGCTAGAAAATGGATTGGAAATGCTAAGTGCTTCAGATTGCAAATTCTTGTGAAAAGCAAGTTTTTTCACTATATAGTACAGCAAATAAAAAATAAAATATGCCAAATAAAAACTGAGCCAGCTTTCCATAGTCCACGAAGAAGAGAGGGTACTGAGCTGTAAAACCGCTATCCCTCTCCACCGAGTAAGCTCTAAAAGCAAAAAGTCCGCAAAGAGGAAGATTACTCTTCTCTTCTTTTTTTTCGACAAAATATAAAAACAGGGCTAAAAACAGAAAAAGTATAGAAGAAACCCCCGCATGGCCGAATTTTTTTGCCAGATAGGCCAAAAAATATAGGATGCTGTATATTCCAAGTATTTTAAATATTCTCATGCAATAATATCCTGCTACTATGGGACTTTTTGTTCTCTGTCACAGAAGCTTTCCCTTCCTGCGTACTTTGACGACTCTCCTCTACTGAAGCTTTTTTCTCAGCAGAAGAACTATTTTTGATACTTGCTTTTCCGTCGCTTCCTTCTTCACTTCCAAAACTGCTCTCTTCCTTGGATTCTGTAGTACTTTCTTCTGTAGACTTGCTCTCTTCCTTGGATTCTGTAGTACTTTCCTCCGTGGTTTCCGCATTTTTCTTCAGCCTAGCCGTAACGGTCACGGTATTATTCGGTTCCGTAAGCGAAACGCCTTTTGCAAGATAGTCATCCAAAGAATATACCTTTTGTACATCACTGCTCGTTCCGGAAATATCTAAAGGCGGAAGATCAATACTATTTATACTTTCTAAAAGGCTCTCATTTCCGGAAACGGATACAGTCTTAGGTGAGATATCCAAGCTTTCCAAACTGTAACCGCTTTGCGGTATGCCTGTAGCATTCACTGCAATCTTCAAGTCCTTTTTCTTGTGGATCACTACGGTATAATCCACCTCTTCTTGAGAAAGCGTAACATTCCCTAAAGAATCGATGGTTTTTCCGTTTGCATCATAAAAAACAGCCTTTCCTTTTCCACTGGTTGTTTTGTTCAGCCCATCAACATTAATCAGTAAACCCACCGAAGAGATTCTTCCAATGGTAGACTCCGGTCCGGTTGCATAAATCGTGTCCGGTTCCGTATGAATAGAAGCAACCACATATCCGTCTTCTTCCTTACCGCTCCTATGGGTTGTCAGCGTAAACTTCTTTCTTTGTAAATCCTCCACACTGACATGGACTACAGACGGACGAGCTACAATATCCTGTATACTGGCAGAATTTTCCGGATTCTTCAGCTCAACATATACCGGCACGGAACCGGTAATGGAATAGTCATTCAAGTCAATATAAACATTAAAGTCTGAAGCTTTCACGGATGATGCCTTATTGCTTCGAACCGTATAACTTATTGTAATGGTCTCTCTATCCACTTCCCAGGTTTTATTTTCCGACGAAAAAACATCCTGATTTAAAATATTTAACTCTACATTCCGGCTTCCTTTTTGTTCCGGATTGGAAATATTAAAAACAATCAACCAAAGAAGTAGAGCCAAAAAAACGCTGAATAGTTTTAAATTTATATTTCCTTTAAAAAATTTCATGACTGCTCCTTCTTTTTCTCCTTAGAAAAAATTCGGGAAAAGATGGACTTCCGTTCTTCTCCTTCCTTCTCTTCCTTTGGCAGATACTTCAAGAGTTCCTCCGGCTCTCTGATACGATAGAGTTTTCCTTCACTGGCTACGGATATTCTTCCCGTTTCTTCAGAAACAACCAAAGTGATGGCATCTGAATTCTCTGATATACCAAGAGCGGCTCTGTGTCTCGTTCCATACGCCTTGGAAATCTCCGCATCAGAAAGAGGAAGATAACAGGTCGCAGAAGTCACTCTATCATGGGAAATCACTACCGCTCCGTCATGAAGCGGTGTATTTTTTTCAAAAATATTGATAAGCAGGGCTGCCGTTACGATTCCGTCTACATAGATTCCCGTCTTTTCGATTTCTTCCAAACTCTGTGTTTGCTCTATCACAATCAAAGCACCGGTCTTATGCTCCGACATCGTACTGCAGGCAGCAATAAGTTCTTCATTAATATGCGTGTTTTGCCTTGTATCCAAGCCTCTAAATTGACTGATTAGGTTTCTAGAACCAAGCTGTTCCAAAGCCTTACGAAGTTCCGGCTGAAAAATGACAACTATAGCGATAATTGCAGCGGTAGAAAGCCTTTCAATCAACCAAACAATGGTAGTCAGGCGGAAAAATACGGCAAAGGCCGTAAAAAGAATGATGATGAGTATTCCCTTTAAAAGCTGCCAAGCCTTGGTATTTTTTATCCAAAGGAGAATGATATAAATAAGAGCGGCAAGTATAGCTATCTCTATGACTCCCGTGAAACTGAAAGACGGAAGAAGACTGATCCAGCCCTTCATTTTTATAAATGCACTCACTTCCCACACCCTCCTACAAAACCATACTCTTTAAACTACGCTTTATTCTTCGGAATTGCCTTTACATAGTAATAATAAGCATCATCCTCAAATTGTACAAATTCCGTTCCCCGATAATCCGCATCCCGAAAGAAAAACAAAGCAATCACGCTAAAAAGGATGGAGAAAAAGATAGGAAAGTAAACTTAAACCCTATATTCATCTTAACGGAAAGAAAAAGGCAAAACAAAGAATACCAGTCCCTCCACGCAAATTCCCGTTATTAAGGCAATAATCCAAGAGTAATTAAAACTAAAATTTCGAATAATATAAATAGCCAAGGCCGCCAAAGTAAACAAGACAAGCATACCAATCATTTCCTTGTTGTGTAATAAGGGCGCCATTTTTTTGGATAAACCTTCAAATTGATCCAAAAGATCACCTGATAAAATGAATTGCTCTTTATATTCTCGAATGAATTGCAAAAAATAATAAACAAGAATACCCAAAGAAAGAGAAAGAACTGCGGAAAGCCCCATAGAAAGTCCTACAAGCAGAGGAAGAAAATAGGGTATACCCAAAAAAAAGCAAAGAGGCATTGCTGCTATTAAAATAGCATACTTTCCCCTTACACTGCTTTGAATGATAAAGATTAAAACAAAAAACAATCCCCCAATCCCCAAAAGCAACAGTGACTTCGTATAAAAATAGTAAAGTAAGTAAAGCCCGGCAAGGCAGGGCACAAAAGAAAAGGGTAAGAAAAAGGACAATAGTCCAAGTACAAGAATCACAAGAGGATTCCCCGTCTTTCCCAGTCATCCCTAGATAACGGTTAAGGGAAAAGAGAAGAAACATGGAAAAAAGAGAACGAAAAATCGGAACAATCCAATAGTCATTTTTCCCATATATCTTTTGTATAGCTTCCCGATACTGCCTCATATTATCCATCTTTTTCTCCCTTACTCATCCAGCCAATCTTCTTCATCCAACCAGTTCTCATTCCCGGTTCGTTTTTCCAAATCTATCTTCTGCAATGCTTTTTTAGAACTGGTTTCTTTGCCGTTTTTCACTTGACTTTCTTTAGGCGCTCTTTCTATAGCAATTCCTTCCTTACTGCCTCGCTCCTGTCTATCCCTACCATAAAGAGGTGTGAACTCTAAACGTTCTCCCTCTTTTTTCATCTGCAGGATGATATCCTGTACTTCTTTTTTTGCTGTTTTCGTACTGCTCTCCTCTGCTTTATCCCTTACACTGCTCTTCTTGTCTTTAGCAAAAGAGTAACTGAGAGATAGGATTTCTTCCAAGCTTTGCTCATACTGTTTTCTCACTTCCACTGCTTTCTCGTAAGAAAAGTAAGAAAAGAAGAGAAAAACTGCTACGAAAAAAGTTAAGCCCAAAAGATAAAAAAGTACAGCCCGCCGCCCTAAACTAATCAAAAAGGGAAAACTCATCTTCATGAGCAAGTCCTCTCCCTGCATTAAAAGATACATAAGAGATAAGAGGAAGAAAACTGCCGTATAACGAATAATGCCCTGCAGTATCCGATTGGAAATGTAATCTTCCCTATAATATCGGGTTATCTCAAGAGCTTCCTCTCCTTTATGCTTTTCGTAGATTGCCAACTTGGTCATAGCAATAATCTTGCTCTTTTTTAACATTAATATCCTCTTGCGCTTCTTGCACGTTCTGCATAGGGAGAACCGGGGAACTCACCTACAACGGCATCAAAGTTTTGGTTTGCCTCTGCAGTATTCCCCATGGTCTGCTGCAATCTTGCCAGTAAGAATAAATTTTCCGCTTCTCTTCGGATCTGTACACTTAAGCTGTAATAGCGTAACGCCTCCTCCGTTTTTCCGGAGTTCCATGCCGCCGTTCCCAGCTCCTGCAAACGTTGAAATACATTTCCTTCCATCTGCGACTTTACGGAGCTAAGCATATTTTGCAGACTTTCATCCGTGATACTGCTTGGGTCCAATTTTATATAAGCGTCCGCGGCAGTCAGTATATCTCCGGTGGAGAGAGCATTGTTGATATTGACAAGGCTTTGATATTGTGCCATGAAAGAAGCGTTCTGGTTCTCATACCGATCCAGACTTGCCTTCGCTTCATCATAATCCTTTTGTAATTTACTGTTCTGCTCTTCCATATTGCTTAGCTTTTGGTTAGCCGCGTCCAGCTTCTCCGTATATGAAATCAATTCCTGATTGTTCTTGGTATTGGCACTGCGAATTCCCGCAGGAAGCATCATAAGATAATACACAAAAAGACCGATTACCGCTCCCAAAACAAGAAGCAAGAAACGGACCAGGGAGAAAGTTGCTTGATCTCCTGCGGAATCAGAACATCATCATCCGTCATCTTCCTGTGGGAAAATACATTCTTCAGTCTGTTCTGCTCTATTTCCGCTCTTCCCGTATTTTTCTTAACAATATCCATAAGCACCAAAGCCTTCGGGATTATTTCGATCAATCTTTAAAACAAGATAAAGACTCTTTCCCGCCTTAACCCAATCACTTCTTTTCATGTACAAAAGTGCCAGGAGTATGTGCGCCTTCACATAGTTTGGACTATCGGCAATAACCTGATTCAGCTGAAATACCGCAAGATCTTCATTGTTGTGCTGGGCATAATCTAACGCTTGATTATAGCGTTTTACATTGTCGGAACAGATACGAAGAATTGCCGGTTTCCTTTGAATCTCATCCAAGTAATAATCAGCAAGATTGTCTTCAGGTAAAAGATTCATACTGATAACCCATTGTACCAAAGCGTCCGCCACTTCTCCCATCTCAAAAAAGATGAGGCCGAGTAAATTTCTTGCCTCTCTCTGATACTTATCATAATGTAAGGCCTTCTTTAATAACTCTGCCGCACCGCTCAAATCCCTTAGTCTGGCTCTTTCCAATCCCAAGTTATAATAACAATTGGCAATTCTTTCTAAGGTGATGTCATATTTCATTGGGTATTTCCCTTCTTCATGGCATCCTCAAATAACTGCGTCATTAAATCATTCATATCCGTTAAATCCACCTTTAAGATGGCATCTTCCAGTTGGTCCACATCCAAACTCGGTTTAAATCTTTGAATTTCCTCTTCAAAGTCTATCATAGTACTCCTTTTGAAAATCGGTTTTACCTATCCAATCTATATATGAACAATCTGTGAAACTATCTTGACTCCTGCTTTGCTATCCGATACACTCCATAAATCATCGAAACAAAGCGCACCATTGTTAGATTCTAGCATAAGTTATAGGGTCATTCAAGCAAGGGAGAAAGGGAAATATGGAAAGTTTTATTACATTTTTTACACGGATTTTGGGGCAGTATCTTTCAAAAGAATCCATTGTATTTATCCTCTCTATCATGCCGATTATTGAGCTCCGCGGAGGACTGATTGCCGCGTCTCTTTTGAAAATTCCCTATGTACAGGCTCTGTGCCTTGCGATTATCGGAAATATACTCCCCATTCCCTTTGTGCTTTTCTTTTTCTCCAAGCTGGTTCTTTTTTTAGAAAGTTTTTCCTACACAAAACCGATAGCGAACTGGTTCCGAAAAAAAGTGGATGCAAATAGGGAAAGTGTTGAAAAGTACGATTTCTGGGGCTTAGCACTCTTCGTCGGAATCCTCTTCCCGGAACGGGTGCATGGACCGGTGCCATGGTTGCCAGTCTCCTCAAGATGGATAGAAAAAAGTCACTTCTTTCCATTCTTCTGGGAATCCTTCTGGCAAGTTGCATTATGTCTTTAATCAGCTACGGCCTACTGGCAAAGCTGTTGTAATATTTTTTGAGGTATATCAGTAAAAACCGCTATTAGGTTTTTCGAGGCAGAAAAAAATGCAGTCCTCCCAAAAAGGAAGACTGCATTTTTTTATTTTCTGACCTTCCAGCTGACCGCCTCTTTTTCTTTCCTGAATGAAAATCTCTGTACAGGCCGTCTTCCTTAAGGAGTTCTTCATGACTTCCGCTTTGCACGATTCTACCGTGGTCGAGAACCAGAATCTGATTTGCCTTGGAAACGGTTTTCAAACGGTGGGCAATCAGAATCACGGTTTTTTCTTTTGTGAGAGAGGAAATGGCACGCATCAGCTCGTTTTCATTTTCCGGATCCACGTTTGCGGTTGCTTCGTCCAGGAAAATGACAGGCGAGTCCTTCATCATGGCACGGGCAATGGAAATTCGCTGTTTTTCTCCGCCGGAAAGAGAGGCGCCGCCTTCTCCGATTACAGTGTCATAGCCGTTAGGGAGTGCTGTGATGAAATCATGGCAGCAGGCCTTCTTGGGAAACCGCAATGACTTCTTCTAAAGAAGCTTCCGGACGGGCGAAGCGAATATTGTTCAAAATGCTGTCGTGGAAGAGATAGACATTCTGAAAGACGAAGCTAAAATTCGCCATAAGGCTGTCCATGTCGTAGTCCTTGACATTCCGTGCGCCAAGCAATACCCTTCCCTTTTCCGGATCCCAGAAACGTGAAAGAAGACTGACCAAGGTGGTTTTTCCGCTGCCGCTCGGTCCGACAATGGCTGTCGTCGTGTGTTCGGGTATTTCCAAAGATACTCCGTCTATGATTAAGCGCTGATCATAGGAAAAGGCAAGTTCTTCCGCAGAGATGTCTCTTTTTTTCGGCTCGATTTCTTCTCCCGAAATACTCATTTGCGGGGTACGAAGGATTTCTTCAGCTCTGTCCACACTCATTTCCACGATACGGAGGAGGGCGGAATAGCTTCCGGCACTTTCCAGACTCGCATTTACAATAAAAGCGGAGATGACCATGATAATGGCATTTAAGGCGGACATACTGCCTGCGCAGTAGAAGAGGCAGGAAAAGAGCACCATGGCGACTCCGCTTAGCTTCGCAATAAGGCTTTGCAGAGCCATTATCGGGATAAAGGAAAGCTCCATTTCCGTGTTGATTTGTGCATTTTCATGAATGGCTTCGTTTAGCTCCCGGCTCTTTTCCCCGCTTAAATGGTAGGCCTTGACCTCCGCCATCCCTTGGAGGTACTCGAGCACCTTTTCGACAAGAGAGGCTTCGGCTTCGATTTTTCGTCCGGAAAGCTTTCCGGCTGCCTTTTGCAGAGCACTGTTACAAAAGAGGAAGAGGACAAAGCCGGTAAGCAGGACGAGAGCGATACGGTAGTCAAAGAAAAAGAGCATGAGAATGATGAGGCTTGTGGTAAGCAGGCCCTCCGAAACTGCATAATCACACGGGTAGCTAAACCTTCCAGCATCTGCATGGTGTTCGTTGCGACAGAGCTGATTTGCCCGAGGGAATTCTGATTAAAATACCCCATGGGAAGGTAACGAAGGTGTTCCGCGATTTCCACCCTTTTCCTTGCACAGGTATCGTAGCCCGCTTCGGTTTGCAACATCATGCTTTTCGACTTGATAAGACTGATGCCGAGGATGCTGAGAAGCATGATGCCGAGGCTTAGGAAAATGTCCTCCATGCGGATTTCAGAAGCGAGAAGAGCCTTTAGCATTACAGCAATAGCGGGAATTTTTAAGGCGTTGAAAAAAGCGTCACCAACTCCGAGAAAAAGGGAAAGGGTAAATTTTCTGCGATTTTTCACTCCGCAAAATTGAAAGAAATGACGAATGATACTAAGCATTGTCCTTCACCTCCTCATGCGCTTTCCACATCGCGCTGTACAGTCCTCCTCGAGATAAGAGTTCTTCATGGGTTCCGGAGTCATTGATTCTTCCGTCCTCTATAACGAAGATTTTATCTGCATCAACGATGGTGCTTAGGCGGTGCGCAATGACAATCAAGGTCTTTCCCTCGGTGAGCTTGGAGACAGAACGCTGAATCAGGGCTTCATTTCCGGGTCGGTATAGGCGGTCGCCTCGTCAAGAATCACAATGGGAGCGGCTTTTAACATGGCTCTTGCTATGGAAATTCTCTGGCGCTCGCCGCCCGAAAGATGGCCGCCTGCGTTTCCTACAAGCGTATCATAGCCCTTCTCCAGAGAGAGGATAAAATCATGGCAGCCGGCCTTCCTCGCAACTTCTTCCACCTCACTGTCCGTTGCGGCGGGAATTTCCCAGTCGGATATTTTCCCGCACGCTCCTATTAAACAGATAGTTATCCTGAGAGACGAAGGCGAACTTTTCAGAGTAGACCTCCTGCGGAATCTCCCGGATATCCTTTCCTCCTAGGAAAATACCGCCTTTCTCTACATCCCAAAGCGAGGCAATCAGCCTTGCAATCGTGCTTTTTCCGCTACCGCTCGGGCCAACCAGGGCAACGAAGCTTCCTTCCGGAATCTCCATGGAAATGCCGTGCAATACCTCTTTTTCTTTGTAGGAAAAATGGACATCACGAAGCGCCAGGTCGTTTTTCTCCGGAGAATCTCCCTCTTTCGGGCGCTCCATTTCCGGGGCATTCAGAAGAGCTCTTACCTCACCCATAATGGTTCCCATGGTTTGGAAATCATCGCCATAGCTCATCAAAGTGATAAGAGGGGTAACAAGTCCTACGGAAAGAATGAGAATCATCACAAAGTGATTGCTGCTAAGCGTTCCGCTACGAACCAAAATCCCCCCAATCGGAAGAACGGGGAGGAGGGTTGCCGGCATAATGGAAAGAGAAAAGGTCATAGGGAGAATATAGTATCGCATCCAAGAAATGTAGCTGTTTGCCGCTTCATAAGCGTCCTTTACAAAGCGTGCGTAACTGGACTTTGTTTTTCCAAAGACTTTGATGACCTGAATCCCTCCGATATATTCCACGGAGGTATTGTTTAGAGTTTTCGTCGCTTCCACGGCATGCTCATAAAACTTCTGACTGCCACCCATCATGACGGCAAAGCTTACGAGTCCGATAGGAAGAGTAAGAAGCTCGGCAAGTCCCATTCTCCAATCCAGACTAAAAATATAGAGGAGAATACAAAGGGGAATCAGAAGGTTCGCCGTAAATTCCGGCACAATATGCGCGAGCGTGGTCTCCATACTGTCAATCCGCTCGATGATCGTGCTTTTTAAGGCTCCGGAACTTTGCTCCTGCACGGCACCTAGGGGCATACGGAGGAGCTTTTCCGTGCAACGTTTTCGAATCTCCCCGAGAACCGCAAAGGTCGCCGCATGGCTTTTCCCTGTAGAAAGGGAATGAAAAAGGACTCTCCCTATCCAAAGGAGCGCTGTAATAAGACATTTCCCAAGGTAGAAGGAGAAGTCCCGGTTGCCACTCATCAGGCCGTCTACAATTTCCACCATAACAAAATACGGGGCAAGGGAAAAGGCCACCCCGATGATGGCGAAAAGTACGCTTTTTACATATTCCCTCTTGTGAGAGCCCGTCTGAGACAGAGCCCAAAGAATCGGAGAAGGTGCTTTTCCATCATGACGGGGATTTTCCGTAGGACGAGAATTGTTCCATTTATTTTTTCCCTCTTCTATCATTTCTCCATTCATACTGCCTCCTTGATGGTTAGCTTTTGCTAACTAAATACTATACCTCTATTTATAGTGCGTCAAGAAGATTCCTTTTGCAATGAAGTTTATGATTTATTCTTTGTATAATTTATATTCATTTTTTTATTCTTTTCTTATTTCACCTCTAGCTCTTTCTGATTTGTCCTCCAATGAAAAAAACATTTTATTTTCCGCTATACTGCTCCTTCAGTTCTCCATTTCCATAAGCCTCCAACAGCTCCCAAAGATCTTCCATCTGCTGTCGAAGTTCTACCCCCTTATCGGTTTCTCCAATCCGAATTCTACCTTTCATCCTTTCTACCACCCGTATATCCGGTGTATTTTCTTCCCCCTTATGAAAATCTTTGTGTTCCGCCAAAGACAAGTGCTTCGAATCATAAATCAAAGTGTAGCCGGCAATACCGGTTTTAGAATGATAGGCCTTAGAAATCCCGCCATCTATAATAAAAAGTTTTCCGGAAGCCTTAATCGGGCTCTCGCCTTTCTTACTCTTCACAGGAACATGGCCGTTAATAATATGGGAAAGCTCCGGATTTTCACGAAATTCCTCGATAATTTTATCTACATAGCTTTCCTTTTCAATCCACTTATAATACGCATTGTAGTTTTCCTTATGGGTTTCCGGATCTTCAATGAGACAGTGTTCAAAGGTACACATCTTATCTTTACCGAAAAGAGGGGACTTCGGACCGCACCAAAGATACCAGAAAAAGTCCGTGGCATAGAGCTTCCCGTTCGGATCCATTTCCCTATTCATAAAATAAGCTTCGATGCACTTCTGTTCACAGTAATCCATAAGACGCTTTCCCGAAACTTCCCCGTCTCTTGTGGAAATCGATAAAAACTCCCCCTCCTCCGTCATCGGAATACAGCCATGATATAAAATATTGTGATTCACAATCTTATACATGGAACCATGGGTAAAGAAAAAATCAATATGCTTTTTCAGCATCTTGGAATGTGTAAAACTGTAAACAAGCGTATCCATAAGCTCCTGCTCTTTTTCCGATAAAACATAAGGATCCGCCCAATTGATTGTCGGAAAATAACAATCCTTTAAAGGATAAATCTTTCCCTCCAATTCAATCTCACCTTTTTCGGGATTGATTTTATGAAGGAGCATCCTATGCATAAGACCATACTCCGGATGCCTTTGAATGAGCTGCCCCTCTTCCTTCCACATGATCACACTGATGGTCTTACACATCTTCGCAGCAAGCTCCGGCTCTACCGAATCCGCAATATTCTTATCCCAAAGATGCGGATAAAATGAGCTGCAAGGATCATTTCCATACACTTCCTGAGCAAACATGGATAGAGGGACGAAGATTGATGCCGTAGCCGTCTTCCAGAACATCAAAGCTGTTGTAAGATGTGGCAATGCGAAGAACATTGGCAATGCAGGCAGGATTTCCCGCAAAAGCGCCCATCCAGTCCACATCATGGTTCCCCACTGAATATCAACATCATGAAAGCACATTAACTCTTCCATAATACTGTCCGGATGCGGTCCTCTATCAAAAATATCCCCAATAATGTGGAGACTGTCTATACTCAAATTTTGAATCAGCTCGCAAAGAGCAATGATAAACTCTCTGCCCCGTTCCACATCTAAAATCCCCTGCAGAATTTCTCTGTGATATAGCTTTGTGTCTTCCTCTTCATCATGCAAAAGCTCGTCGATGGCATAAGCAAAATCTTTCGGGAATTTTTTCCTGACCTTGGATCTGGTGTACTTTGAGGCAATCTTTAAGCAAAGGGCAACCAAGCGATGAATGGTAATTTTCTGCCACTCCTTGTCTTCCAAAAAGGTATTTCCCTTATCTAGGAAAGGTTTCTTTGGGATAATAGATTAGATTTGCCAAGCGAAGCTGCTCATCCTCCGAAAGAAAATGAGAAAAAATCTCTTCAATCTTGGAACGAATCACGCCGGACGCAGAACGCATAAGAAAAATGAAGGCTTCACTTTCTCCGTGCAGATCGGAAAAGAAATACTCCGTCCCTTTAGGCAGGGCACATATTGCCTTCAAATTGATGATTTCAGCTGCTGCCTGATTGGCAGTCGGAAAGGACTTCGCAAGCAAACGAAGATAATCCAGGTCTCTTTTCATACTCTCTCCCCGATTTTCTATGAAATTTCCTCAAAGCTTTCACTTCTGAATACGCAAATCTTATTCCCTATATCGTATTATTCAATTTTTAACGCTTTTTGCATCTTACTGCCACTTTTAGCACAAATCCTCAAAAAAGAGGATATAATTTTCTTTTTACAAAAAATAAAAAAAGAGTTACAAGAAACTCGATTAAATCTGATTTTTATAAAGATAAAAAAATCAGAAATACTCTCTCGTAACTCTTTTCACTGAGCAAAAACGTATACAAAACTTTTATAACAATGTATTGTTCTCTTCTCTTGCCACCACGGAGGGATCCACCTCTTTACGGTTTAGAATCTCCATAAATTCCTCTCCGGAAATGGTCTCCTTCTCATAGAGGAACTTCGTAATTTCATGCAGCTTCGTGATATTGTCTTCCAAAATCTTATAGGCCTTGTCATGCTGCTTCTTCACGAGTGCTACAACCATTTCGTCTATCTTCGTCTGCGTTTCCGGAGAAACGGTCAGTGTCGCATCTCCTCCAAGATACTGGTTATGTAACTGTTCCATCGCCACCATACCGATACTGTCCGCCATACCGTATCGTGTAATCATAGCTCTTGCAGACTTCGTGGCACGTTCAATATCGTTTGAAGCTCCGGTGGTGCAGGTATGGAAAATAAGCTCCTCTGCACATCTTCCGCCGGTCAGCGTTGCAATTTCATTTTCCAGCTCTTCCTTGGAATAAAGATAATGGTTTCCCTCTTCCTCCACCTGCATGGTATAGCCCAAAGCTCCCGAAGTTCTCGGAATAATGGTAATCTTATGAACGGGGGCGGAATCCTTCTGCATAGCCGCAACCAAGGCGTGTCCCACCTCATGATAAGCCACAATCAGCTTTTCCTTCTCCGTCATCACCTTATTTTTCTTCTGGTAACCCGCAATAACTACTTCAATGGACTCTTCGAGATCAGACTGAATCACTCTTTCTCTTCCGGCACGAACGGCACGAAGAGCGGCCTCGTTAATGATATTGGCAAGCTCCGCCCCGGAAGCACCGGGAGCGGCCTTCGCAATGGCCTCCAGATTCACATTGTCGGACATCTTAATCTTCTTTGCATGTACCTTTAAGATATCCACTCTTCCCTGGAAATCCGGAAGTTCTACCGGAACTCTTCTGTCAAAACGACCGGGACGAAGCAGCGCCGGATCCAACTGGTCAGGCTGGTTCGTTGCCGCCAAAAGGATGATTGCCTTCGAGCTGTCAAAGCCGTCCATCTCCGTAAGAAGCTGGTTTAAGGTCTGTTCTCTTTCGTCGTTTCCGCCTAAACCGCCTGCACCTCTCTTCTTACCGATGGCATCAATCTCATCAATGAAAATGATACAGGGAGACTTCTTCTTTGCCTGATCAAAGAGATCTCGCACCTTTGCCGCACCCATACCGACAAACATCTCCACGAATTCCGAACCGGAAATCGAGAAGAAAGGAACCCCCGCCTCTCCGGCCACCGCCTTCGCAAGCATGGTCTTACCGGTTCCAGGAGGGCCTACGAGGAGAGCACCCTTTGGGATCTTCGCACCGATTTTCGAATACTTATCCGGATTGTTTAAGTAGTCCACCATTTCGGTAAGAAGCTCCTTCGCCTCGTCCTCTCCGGCTACGTCCTTAAAACGAATACTGTCATCTTTCTTCTCATACTCTCTTGCATTGGACTTTCCGAAGCCGCCAAGACCGAAGCCTCCGCCGCCTCCCATGCCGCCCATCGCGGAAGTCATGCGCTTAGAGAGCCAATTTCCGACCGCCATGAAAGAGAAGTAAAGGAACAATCCAAGAAAAGATGAAATTCAAAAGGAAATTATTTTCCACAGGAAGAGTCTCATTGTACTTTACTCCCTGCGCTGTAAGCTCGCTTAAAACTTGGGCCTCCGTAAATTCATTCTTGATTCTTGTAGTACTATAGATGGTCGTTTTTCCATCCTTTTCCACTTCGTACTTAATGCTGTCCTGCCCCAGCTCCACAGCTTTCACTTCCTTATTCTCTACGGCCTGTTGAAAGTCGGAATAAGTACTGCTCTCTATCCGCGCCTGCTTAATCGCCGGAAAAACAAAGCTGTTTAAGAGCAGAGTAATAATCAATGCAACAAAAATATAGAATAGGAAGGGTCTCGGCCGATTCCCGTCACCTTGTTGATTTCGATTATTCCTATCCGGGAAAAAATCATCGAAATTTGGAAATGAATTTTTATTATCCATACGCTTCTCTCCTTGCTATTTTAACCTGTCCATCTATTCGCAAAAGCGTTCTATCTTTTGTATCGCTTATTATAATAAAAAGGACTCTATGCGGGGCAGTATAGAGTCCTTTTGTGTTTAAAGTATGAAAATCTTCAAGAATAATTCTCTTTTTCTTTTCTACATAATCTTCTTAATCAGTTCGCAAAGCTCCTCTACTGCATCTTCTTTTCCGCCCTGTATTTCTTCCACCACACAGGAAGCAATGTGCCTCTGTAACAGTTCCTTACTGAAGGCCTTTAGTGCGGAAGATACGGAACTGACCTGCGTAATAATATCCACGCAGTAGCGATCTTCAAGGAGCATATTCCGAATCCCCTTAATCTGGCCTTCCATGCGGTTTAGACGAGAGATTAAAGCCTTTTTCTCCGCTTCATCCCGAGGATGCAGTTTTTTTCTCTCGGCACAGTGACATTTTTCCATGAAGCACCTGTCTTATTCTATGTTTGTCACGACGTAGTCCTCTTTCTCTACTGCCGCTTTTAGTGTAGCATTATCCACTTCTTTCTTTAAGAAAACGGTCGCCGTCCCGCTCTCATGGCTCACTTCCGCATGATCCACTCCTTCCACGGCCTCCAGTGCCTTCTTTACTCTGGCTTCACAATGCCCGCACATCATTCCTGTAATATTCATCTTCTTTTCCATTCTTTTTTCCTCCTGTTTTTTGTTTTCATTTAGATTGTTTTTTGATCATCTGTTCCTCTTTGGGAAAATTCCGCCAAAAGCTTTACTTCCTTCTCTTTCCCGATTCCTCTTTTTCTGTCTCCTTTAGCCTCTTTTACGGAAAATAGATTCAGTCGAAGAGCATTGAGACAAACCGTGACACTAGAAAGGCTCATGGCAAGAGCCCCTACCATCGGATTCATCTCAAAATTCCAGTGGAAGACCGCAGAGTAAAAGCCTGCCGCAAGCGGAATACAGATCACATTATAGAAAAAGGCCCAGAACAAATTTTCATGAATATTTCGAATCGTGGCACGAGAGAGACGAATACTTCTCGGAATATCCAAAACCTTCGACTTCATGAGCACGATGTCCGCGGCATCGATGGCGACATCCGTTCCGGCCCCGATAGCAATACCGAGATCCGCCCTTGTTAAGGCTACGGCATCATTGATTCCATCTCCCACCATAGCTACTTTTCCGTAAGCCTGCAGCCTCTTAATCACTTCTTCCTTTCCATCAGGAAGCACTTCACTAACCACCAAGTCTACGCCGGCTTCTTTTGCGATAGCTTCCGCCGTACTCTTCCGGTCTCCTGTCAGCATCACGGTAAAAATACCCTGCTTTTTCAGTTCCGCTATCGCATCCTTTGCATCTTCCTTTAAGCTGTCCGCTACGGAAATGGCACCCAAGACTTCCTCTCCTTTTACGAAAAAGAGATTGGTCTTTCCCTCTTTGGAAAGAGAATCCAGTCTTTCCAAAAATCCCTCTTCCACAGAAAAATGCTCCCGCACATAGCCTTCAGAGCAGGCAAAAAGTCTTTCTCCCTGATAGCTTGCCGACACACCGTGTCCCGTCATGGCCTGAAAATCCTCCACTGGATAAGGACTGATCTTATGCTCCTCTCCATAGACTTCTATCGCCTTCGCAAGCGGGTGCTCGGAGTTTTTTTCAATAGAGACCGCAAGCTGTAAAAGTGCCTCTCTCTTTTCTTCCTTCACAGGAGAAATGTCCGTCACTATAGGGCTACCGTTCGTAAGTGTCCCGGTTTTATCGAGAGCAAGAATTTCTATCTTTCCGGCTTCCTCCAGAGAAGATGCCGTCTTAAAAAGAATCCCATTTTTTGCTCCAACACCGTTTCCGACCATGATTGCAACCGGTGTTGCAAGCCCCAAAGCGCAGGGACAACTGATAACCAAAACCGCCACTCCCCGAGAAAGTGCGGAAGAAAACTCCGCTCCGCTTCCCAGCACAATGAAGAACGTAAGTAAAGCCACTCCCATTACAAAAGGAACAAAAACAGCGGAAATCTTATCCGCAATACGGGAAATCGGTGCCTTCGTTGCCGCGGCATTGGAAACCATTTCGATAATTTGGGAAAGACTTGTGTCTTTTCCTACCCTTAGAGCTCTTCCCGTGATAAAGCCGGAACGATTTAAGGTACCGGCAGAGAGCTTCGCTCCCTCTTCTTTATCTACCGGAATGGATTCTCCGGTAAGTGCCGACTCGTCTACCGCCGTTCTTCCGGAAAGAACGATGCCGTCCACCGGAATCTGCTCACCTGGCTTCACCAGAAACGTATCGTTCACTTCCACTTCTTCAATCGGAACAGTGCTTTCCACTCCGTCTCTTAAGACTACCGCTGTCTTCGGACTTAAATTCATAAGGCCCTGCAAAGCACTCGTGGTTCTTCCCTTGGAAACAGACTCCAGCATCTTTCCAAAGGGTAATCAGAGTCGGAATCATTGCCGCCGTCTCAAAGTAGAGATGGTGACCGATATGATGCGCCATTTCCGGATTTCCAAGCTCCAAATAATAATTTATCCCGTATAAAACTCCCAGTGAATACAAGAAGGATGCCGTAGAGCCCAGTGCCACAAGACTATCCATATTGGGAGAGAGATGAAACAGGGCAGAAAAGCCGGAAGTAAAAAACTTCTTGTTGATCAGCATGACAATAATGGCAAGCAGCATTTCCGTAAGTGCCAAAATCCCCGGATATTGTAAAACTCCGGGCAAAGAGATACGGAGAAGCATCGGTCCCATGGATAAAGACATGAGTAAAACGAGGAAGAGCAGTGAGTGCAGAAAACGTTTTTTTAATGCTGCCGTTTCCTGATCTGAAAAGGAAGCCTGCCCTCGATTATTTTGACCCGCACTACTTCTATTACCGTTCTGATAATCCTTGGTCTTGCTCTGATTTTCTTCGGATACAAAGCCGTAGCCGGCTTTCTCCACTGCTTCCTGAATGGTCGTCTCCGAGGCCTCTCCTTCCACGATTAAGCTGTTCGTAAGGAGAGAAACCGAGCAGGACGTTACGCCGGGAAGCTTCCCCACTGCCTTCTCCACCCTTGCCTGACAAGCTGCACAGGACATACCTGTTACCGTATATTTTTTCATTTAACCCTCCTACTCTTAAGATAAAGCAGTTTATGAGACTGTCTTATAAACTCCACTTTCGGAGAGAATAATATACCCCTATAGGGTATATGTCAATACCTCATAGCTTTATTCCTAAAAAATACGCTATTTTCTTCTTCCATCGTTTAGCTTTTTTTCTATATCATGATACATCCGGGTGATTTCTTGTTTTTAGAAAAAAATAGATTCCATTTAATAATATCAAAGCAATACAGCTCCAAATTTGTGCTATTTGAACAATTTTTTTATTTCACATCTCTTTACTATATATATATATATATATAATCGCAATATACGAATTCTATACAAAAACATTTTTACATGGAGGAGGAAGCATGAAAAAAGGACATTTAATCAGAAATATCGTTATTGCCATTATTGTTATTGGTGTATTGGGAGCTGTCATGGGGAAGAAAGGTACTGAAGGCGAGTCTTCAAATGATAAGAGTTCTCCAAAAACAGAAACGGTCAGTAACGAACAAGCAGTAGAAACGGAAGCGCCCACTGAAGCGCAAATCGAATATACAGCATATACCACCGATGAAATGATTGATGATTTGGAAGCCAATGCAATGAATGCAACAGATAAGTATAAAGGAAAATATATTCAAGTCACTGGGTAAACTAAGTAACATTGATGCACAGGGCTCTTATATCTCTCTATCGAAAGAAGCCAATGATTTTACCCTTTTAAGTGTTCAATGTTTCATAAAAACAGATGAGCAAAAAGAAGCCATTAAGACCATGAATAAAGGAGACACTATTACCTTAAAAGGAAAGTGCACCGATGTGGGAGAAATTCTCGGATATACACTGGATATTGACAGCATTGGATAAGTATTCTTGTAAAATAGAATAATTGTATAATGGGGATGTAAAAAACAAAGCGGATGTTTTGATTTTTTATATCCCCATTTTTTTCATTGCTTTATCTATACTATAAAAAAGCGGAATCTTAGTTGTTTTGCTAGGTTTTCATACGATACTATGCTGCCACACTATAGCACTATGGTAATTTCTTTCCGGACGCAAGATAAAGCTGGTACCACTCATGATGGGTCAGTTCCACCTTCGTTGCCTCGCAGTAATCCTCTAAATGCTTTGGATTCATCGTACCTGCAATGACCTGCATCTTCGCCGGATGCCGTAATATCCAGGCAATTGCAATAGCGGTCTTAGATACTTTATATTTTTCCGCAAGCTCGGAAAGTGCCTGATTCAACTCCGGAAAGTCAGGATGATCCACGAAACATCCCTCAAACTTACCAAACTGCAGAGGAGACCAAGCCTGAATCGTAATATCCTCCAGACGACAATAGTCTAAAAGCCCGTTGTCCCGATCAAGGGATAAGTCCGTTGTCAAATCATTTACATAAAGTGTCTGGTCAATCAGCTGGGATGCTGTAATGGAGAGCTGTAGCTGATTGATACTAAGGGGCTGCTTCACAAACTTCTTTAAGACTTTCAGCTGCATCATCGGAACATTGCTGACACCGAAGAAACGAACCTTTCCACTCTTTTCCAGAGCTTCAAAGGCCTCCGCTACTTCCTCCGGATCATAAATCAAATCGGGTCTATGCAAAAGAAGGGCATCCAAATAGTCCATTTTTAAACGTTGGAGGCTCTCATCCACACTTGTCAGAATATTCTCCTTTGTCCAGTCGAACTCATTTCTCTCAAAGCAAAGTCCACACTTACTTTGAATCCGTAAATCTTCTCTTTTTATGGATGTCTCCCTAAGAGCATCACCAAAACGCTTTTCCGCCTCTCCTCTACCGTAGCAGGTCGCATGATCAAAAAAATTGATTCCGCCTTCCACCGCTTTCTCTATCTGCCTTGCCGCTTCCTGCACAGATAAAGAGGGCATACGCATACAACCTAAGATGATGCGGGATACCTCTGACGGACCGTTTTTAATGTTCTGATATTGCATGATTTTCTTCTCCTTCCTCTATCATCTCCTCATAGCCTTTTAATGCCGCAAAAGAAAAAAACTGTACAGCCCTGTGGGACAAACTGCTTCTCTTTCTGCAAAGGCTAAAAGGATATTCACAATACAAAATTCTTTCGTACTTTGACAATGTTCTTCTTTCTTCACTCTCCACTGCTATGCCCCCCTATCTGTCTGTTTCTTTCTCTCCCCCGACTCCCCTCTATATATTGATATGCCTTTAGGATAGAATTCCTTCCGTACTTCTGCATGACTTGAAGGGAAGCATCTCTCGCTTTGTCTTTTTTCAGCTTATCACGCTGCAAACCTTCTGTCGCGGTGTTTTTTCCTTTATCGCTCTGCTCCGCCTCATTTTTTTCTCTAAGATAGTCGAAAAGTGCAATCTGCCCTACCTTTTCCTCGCTAAAGTCTTGTACATCCTCCGCTGACAAAGATATCTTCCGAAGTGACAGCCTTGCATCCATAATTTCATCATAGATGGACAAAATCGCCTCTACAATTTCCGATTCTCCATTGGTTTTTTTCTCCAAATGTCGTAATCCATGGGCACTTCTTGGTACTATTTTCCCGTAATGGTTTCTTCTTGTCTCTCCGCTGTAAGATTCCCCAATACTTTCTCCGTCAAAGGAAAGATAGAGCTGCAGCATTCTTGTTTCCAAATTCTTCTCTCTAAGCTCATAGGAAAGGGCGGATGCCATCTCCTCCGTCACAACCCTACCCAGCTTTGCATCATAGGGATGTGGCAAGACCTGCCCTGAAGAAACACTCTTTTTCTTGGCACTGAGGCTGTGAATATCCACAATTCTGCAAGGCTCGTAGCCCCAGGCATGGTCAATCAGATATTCCGCCTGTATTCCGAAGAGCTTATATAATAAAAGCTGGTTCACTTTCTCCTTCACACCGGCACGGGATACCAGAGCAATATCTCCCATAGTATAGATTCCGTATCGTCGGAGTCGTTCTTCTGTTCCCCTTCCGATTTGCCAGAAATCGTGAAGCGGTTGATGACTTCCAGAGTCTCCTTCTGTACGACTCCTCCGTAAGCGAAGCAAGCCTTACTTCCTGCCCCTCTACTTTCACCTTCTTCGCCAAAATATCCATGGCCACCTTAGCCAGATAAAGATTCTCTCCAAGTCCCACAGTGGCAACGATTCCCATCTCCGTATAGACCTTCTCCGCAATCTCTCTCGCCAGGCTCTCCGAAGACATTCGATAAATCTCTCGGTAGGGGCGTAAATCTATAAAAACCTCATCAATGGAGTAGACATGAATATCCTCTTTGGATACAAAACGCAGATAAATTTCATAGATACGTCTGCTATATTCCATATATAGAGCCATCCGAGGAGGCGCTGTAATATAAGACAGAGCCAAAAAGGAATAAGCTCTTAAATCCGAGTCCAGGCAGGAACTACCGACCAATCTGCCCTCCTTCGTCTCCTTCTTCCTGCGGTAATTGACCTCCTTTACCCTCTCAACCACTTGAAAAAGTCTCGCTCTTCCGGGAACACCGAAGGCCTTCAATGCCGGACTGACTGCAAGGCAAATAGTCTTCTCCGTCCTTCCCCCATCTGCCACAACCAGATAAGCATCCATGGGATCCAGACCTCGCTCTACACACTCACAGGAAGCGTAAAACGACTTCAAATCGATTGCCATAATTCCGCAAGACTCTTTCCTCTCCATCTCTCCTCTCCTTTTCCCGGAGTATATAACAGAACATTTGTTTTGTAAACAGTTTTTCATAAATCTCTTTATATGCAAAACAAACTATCTCATAGCTCTCAAAAAATGGCGTCTTAAGGATAGCTCCCTTCTCCCTTTTGACAAATATTCCATTTCAAGCTAAGCTAGGAAAGCTTTGATAAGGACAAATCAGGCTTTTTTTACTACATTTGGATTAAAGAAAAAAAGAACGATATTTTTTTATTTTCAGATAAAGGATGAATATGTTTCGATTAAGCGGACAAATATGGAAAAACGGAAAAGTGATTGCTTCCTGCGTCTCCAGACAGGAAGGAGCGGAAAAACAGAACTAAAAAAAGGTCTATACCGCCTTGGAAGAAATCTGTCATCACTTTGATTTGCCGGTTCCCATCTGGCTTCCGGCAAGAATTCGGGAGTTTCAAACTCGTTCCAAAACGACCTTCCTTTCCGACTCCTTTATGGAGGAGATTTCCTTTGACGGATTGGAGATTCAAGTGATAGAAGAAGACTAGAGAATAAGGTAAAAAATAAAAACTAATTTCGGATGATCAATCTGACTGCAAACGATACAGAATTTATCAAAAAATCAGCCGACTCAATATAGAAGGGGCTGTAAAAAATCAAAATAATTTTCTAAGCAATATAGGTCTGAACTTGGGCACGCTCTCGCTAGCTTCGCCTGACTGAGCAGTGGTTTTGTTAACCACTGCTCACTTTGCTTCGCAAAGCAAGTTCCTTCGGACGTTGGTCTCGTACAGAACAACTTTTCTGATGAAAAGTTTGCCCTTACGTAACGGATACTAAGCGAAAAACTGCGTTTCTCTTGTTTTTCGCAAGTACCGACGGGCTCAGACTACCCCCGCATTCAGACCTATATTGCAAAGAATTTCTTTATTATTTTGATTTTTTTACAGCCCCTTTTTTCTCATAACGAGTATCACTCGCAAAACGTGCGGTATCTCGTTCTCATGAAATGCTCACCGCCTCGTTTTTATTTCTTTGCCAGTTCCTTCGCGAGTTCCTCATAGCCGGGCTTTCCGAGAAGCGCAAACATATTTCTCTTGTAGCTCTCTACACCGGGCTGGTTGAAAGGATTCACGCCGTTTATATAAGCGGAGACACCGCAGGCAAACTCGAAGAAGTAGAAAAGCTCGCCGAGCGTTCTCTCACACTGCTTATCAATCTGTAAGAGGAAGTTCGGTACATTTCCGTCCGTATGTGCCAGGATTGTTCCCTGCATAGCCGCCTTATTCACAAAATCCACAGTCTTTCCGGCAAGGTAGTTCATGCCGTCCGTATCAATCTCCTCTTTCTCCAGTACAAGTTCCGCTGCACTTTCCATGACCTCTAAAACCGTCTCAAAGTGCAGTCTTGCTCCCTCCTGAATAAACTGTCCCATGGAGTGCAGGTCTGTTGTAAAGTCTACGGAAGCCGGGAAAATACCTCTCTGGTCCTTTCCTTCAGACTCTCCGTAGAGCTGCTTCCACCACTCGGAAATATAATGGCAGGACGGCTCATAGTTTACAAAAATCTCAATCTTCTTATCCTTACGAAGCATGATATTTCTTGCCGCAGCATACTGCAATGCCGGGTTTACTTCGTAATCCTGCTCTAAAAGAGCCTTTCTCATGGAAGCGGCACCCTCCATCAGTTCGCAGATATTGGCTCCGGTAACGGCAATGGGAAGAAGTCCGACTGCAGTCAGCACGGAGTATCTTCCGCCAACATCATCGGGTACCACAAATTCTTCATAGCCCATCTCATCGGCAAGGCTCTTTAAAGCCCCTCTTGCCTTGTCGGTTGTCGCGTAAATTCTCTTTGCGGCTCCCTCTTTTCCGTACTTTTCTTCCAGCATAGCCTTAAACACACGGAAGGCAATGGCCGGCTCGGTAGTGGTTCCGGACTTGGAAATGATATTTACGGAAAAATCCTTTCCCTTTAAAACCTGCTTTAAGTCGGAAATATACTTGGAGGAAATATTGTTTCCTACATAGTAAATCTCCGGTGTCTTTCTCTCTTCCTTCGGAAGCTCATTGTAGAAGCTGTGATTCAAAAACTCATTGGCTGCTCTTGCTCCAAGATAAGACCCGCCAATACCGATGACCAGTAAGACATCCGAATCCTCCTGAATCTTCTTTGCGGCAGCCTGAATCCTGTTAAACTCCTCTTTATCGTAATTCTCCGGAAGGTCTACCCAGCCGAGAAAATCATTTCCGGCACCGCTCCCCTTTACTAAAATCTCTTTTGCCAAGAGAGTCTGTGCTTTAAAATTCGCCATCTCCTCTTCGGAAACAAACTGTCTTGCCTTCGACAAATCCAACTTCAGCATATTCTTCTCCTTTTCTCCTATTATCCTAAAATAGCTTCTATCATAAAAAAATATAAAAATACACAACTTCCGTTATTATAAAAAAACAGGCAAGAAGACACGCAAGTCTTTCTTCCCTGTTTTAGAAAACTTATCTTAAAAAGTACATTAAAAATCCTAAAGCAAAAAAATGGATTCTAATTCAGCCCAAACTCTTCGCAAAATTTTCTTCTGATGCAGATTAAACTCTTCGAAGAAACAGATTTTGATGCAGATTAAACCCTTCGCAAAAACTCCAGCATAAAATCTACCGTTTTCTCTATGGCCTTCGCTTCAAATTCCTCGTACACCATACTCGCCTCATCATTTGCCTCATCGGAAATAAAACGAAGAATCACAAAAGGAACGCCGTTCTTCGTCGCAATCTGCGCTATGGCTGCTCCCTCCATTTCACAGCAGGTGGCCGCAAAGGTATTCTTTAAATATTCCTTTGTTTCATGAGAGGATACAAAGCGGTCTCCGGTAACTACCCGTCCTATATAACTGTTATGTTCAGGATTGATTTCCTGATTTACCTCTACTGCAATTTCCAAAAGACGCGAGTCCGCGTCATATCCTAGTTTCTCATCTCCCGGCACCTTCCCTAGAGGATAATCAAAGCGTGTCACATCTACATCGTACTGCAAGGCATCCCTTGAAATCACGAGGTCCAGGATATGCACCTCCGGAGAAATCGCTCCGGCAATCCCGGTATTAAAAATATAGCTCGGTTGAAAACGGTCAATCAAGGATTGGGTACAGGCTGCTGCATTGCACTTTCCAACTCCTGCACGAACCAGCACGACATCCTTTCCGGAGAGTCTCCCCTTATAAAAACGATAAGGGCCTTGTACGATTTCTTCCCGCTCTTCGCAGAGCTTAACCAAGTGAGCAACCTCTTCCTCCATGGCACCGATGATTCCAATCATTTTCTCTCCTTTTTTTCTACACTACGTTTCTTTTTTCTACACTACGTTTCTTTTTTCTACACTACGATTTTCCATCCAAAACCGACTGAATAACAGCCAGTACATTCTTTCTACCATCTCTTTCTTTAGATGCTTCCATCGCTTTTATATACTTCTCCTCGTTCTCATGAAGCTTTTCAAGACAGTCCAAGAGGACCGAAGGATTCTCCTCCAGCTCTTCCTGAGGAAGCACTAGGGAAAATCCCTGCGCAGAGAAGGACTCCGCATTTAATATCTGGTCTCCTCTGGACGCCTTTTTCGGTAAGGGAATCAGGATGTTCGGCTTTTTTAAGGCCAGAATCTCATAAATCACATTTGCTCCGGCGCGGGAAATCACAAAATCTGCCGCCTGATAAAGGTCGGCAAGTTCCTGATTCACATAAGGGAACTGCCTGTAATACGCTAAATCGGAAAGAGACTTGTCCTCATTCTTCTTCCCGCAGATATGGATTATATCGTAGTTTTCCCCTAATTTTCTTAGATTCTCCCGAACGGCGGTGTTGATTGCCACGGATCCCAGACTTCCGCCGATTACCATCAACACCGGCTTTTCTCCGGAGAAGCTGCAGAGCTTTAAGCCCTCTTCCCTACTTCCCTGTAAAAGCTCTTCTCTAATCGGTGCACCGGTGCAAACCGCCTTTCCCTTGGGGAGGAGGGAAACCGTTTCCTGGAAATTACAGCAGATTTTCTTCGTAAAGGGAATGGTCAGTTTGTTTGCCAGTCCGGGAGTAAAATCCGACTCATGGCAGATAATGGGAATCCCGAGGCTTGCCGCCGCAAAGATAACCGGCACCGCCACAAAGCCTCCTTTGGAAAAGACCAAATCAATCTTCCAAGCCTGAATCTGTTTTCTTGCCTGAAAAAATCCGCCGATTACCCGGAAGGGATCTGTGAGATTCCGCAGAGAAAAATAGCGGCGAAGCTTTCCTGTCGAAATCCCGAAGTAAGGGAGTCCCGCCTTTTCCGCAAGCTCCTTCTCTATGCCGTCCTTTGACCCCATGTAGTAAATTGTATGCTTTTCTCTTAATTCCCCGAGTAAGGCGAGATTCGCGGTCACATGTCCCGCCGTTCCTCCGCCGGTTAACAATATCTTAGCCATTGAGCTCCTTTACCATCTTTTCCTGCAAAACTTCCATTTCTCCATCAGCATATCCGGAAGGGTTCCAGGATACTATATTTCCTTCCGTCCCGAAACGTGGAATAATGTGCACATGAAAGTGATGCACGGTCTGCCCGGCCGCTTCGCCATTATTCTGCACGATATTGCAGCCCTTTGCCCCTGTAGCCTTCATGATTGCCTTTGCTATTCTTTTTGCCAAAGGAAAGACTTTCTGAAGCACTGCATCATCCAGACTAAAGAGATCCTCTCCGTGGCTCTTCGGTAAAATAAGAGCATGACCGGGTGTGCCCGGTGCAATATCCAAAATCACCCGAAAATCTGCATCCTCATAAATGGTCTTTCGAGGGAATCTCCCCGTTTGCTATTTTACAGAAAATACAATCCGCACTCATTTTTGCCTCCTTATCATCGCTGGATTTTTACCGTTTCCAAGTAAATCTACTACAAAGACTACTGCAAATACTTCTATAAAGACTACTGCAAATACTTCTTCAAATACTGTCCGGTATAAGACTTCGGATTCTTTGCCACTTCCTCCGGTGTTCCGGTGCAAAGCACCGTTCCGCCGCCGGAACCTCCCTCCGGTCCCATATCAATAAGATAATCGGCGCATTTAATGACATCCAGGTTATGCTCGATCACCAGCACGGTATTTCCGCCGTCGGCGAGTCTTTGCAGCATTTCCACCAGCTTCCGTACATCCTCAAAATGTAGTCCCGTAGTCGGTCATCCAAGATATACAGTGTCTTTCCGGTGCCTCTGCGGCTCAGCTCCGAAGCCAGCTTGATTCGCTGCGCCTCTCCTCCGGAAAGCTCGGTGCTGGGCTGTCCCAGTCGGATATAGGATAGTCCCACGTCCATCAAGGTCTGCATCTTACGACTAATGCTAGGAATATTTTCAAAAAATGTCAATGCTTCTTCCACTGTCATATTTAAAACATCATAGATGTTCTTTCCCTTGTATTTTACTTCCAGAGTTTCTCTGTTGTAGCGTTTCCCCCGCAAACCTCACAGGGCACATAGACATCCGGCAGGAAATGCATCTCTATCTTTACGATGCCGTCTCCGCTGCAGGCTTCACAACGACCGCCTTTTACATTGAAGGAGAATCTTCCCTTGTTGTAGCCTCTTTCCTTGGCATCCTTGGAACTCGCAAAGAGGTCGCGAATGAGGTCAAAAACCCCGGTATAGGTTGCCGGATTCGAACGGGGCGTCCTTCCGATCGGACTTTGGTCTATATCAATAACCTTATCCAAGTACTCTGTTCCCGTGATTTTACGGAACTTACCCGGTACCAACCTCGCCTTATTCAAGGTTTTCGCACAATATTTGTGCACGATTTCATTTACGAGAGAGGACTTTCCGGAACCCGAAACCCCGGTCACGCAGGTAAAGACCGAAAGCGGAATTTGTACATCCACATTCTTTAAGTTATTCTCCTCCGCACCGTAAACATCCAAGGGTATTCGTATAGGATCTTCTGATTTTGGGGAGTGGAATCTTCTTTTTCCCGCTTAAATACTGTCCCGTTATGGAAGCCGGATTTTGCATGATTTCTTCCGCCGTTCCTACGGCAACTACCTCTCCTCCATGCTCTCCGCACCGGGCCGATATCTACAATCATATCCGCTTCCCGCATGGTATCCTCATCATGCTCTACAACGATAACGGAGTTTCCGAGGTCCCGAAGCCGTTTTAAGGTCGCAATCAGCTTATCATTATCTCTTTGATGAAGACCGATGCTCGGCTCATCCAGAATATAGGCAACCCCCACAAGACCGGATCCGATCTGGGTGGCCAGACGAATTCTCTGTGACTCTCCTCCGGAGAGGGTTCCCGCGGAACGGGCAAGGCTTAAGTAGTTTAATCCGACATCCAACATAAACCTGGATCTTGCCTTGATTTCCCGAAGGATCTGCTCCGCAATCTTCGCCTCCATCGGTTTAAGCTTTACAGAGCTTATCCAGTCAAAGAACTCATCCATGGAAAGCATGGTCGCTTCATGAATATTTTTCTCTCCGACAGTCACGCCTAAGGAGGAGGGCTTCAGTCTCGCCCCGTGGCAGCTCGGACAGGGGGTAATGCGCATAAACTGCTCATACTCTATCTTCATTTTCTCGGAAAAACACTCCTTATAACGGCGTTCGATATTGGCAAGTAAGCCCTCAAAGGCCACCTGATGCACTGCGCCCTTTCCGTACTGCGACTGATAATGTACCGTGACTCTCTCCCCATTTGTTCCGTTAATGATTAGATTTTTCACCTTTTCCGAAAGCTCCTGAAAAGGTGTATCCAATGAGAAACCGTACTTCTCACTCATGGCCACAAGCATGGCATGAGTAAAGCTTCCCTCATCCTTCGAGTTCATCCAGCCCAGTACGGAAATAGCTCCTTCATTCAAGGAGAGGCTCTCATCCGGAATCATCAGCTTCACGTCAAATTCCATCTTATAGCCTATACCGAAGCAGGTCGGACAGGCTCCAAAGGGATTGTTGAAGGAGAAGCTTCTCCGGCTCAATTTCTTCAATACTTGTACCGTCAAAGGGGCAGGCAAAATTCGTGGAGAGCTGGAGCTCTTCTCCGTTTAAAAAGTCTACAAGAAGAAGACCGTTGCTAAGAGAGAGCACCTGCTCAATCGAATCCGTAAGCCTCTTTTCAATTCCCTTACGCACAACCAGACGGTCCACTAAAACTTCAATCGTATGCTTTATATTTTTCTCTAAGGAAATCTCCTCTTCGAGCTCATAGAGATTGCCATCAATCCGTACACGAACATAGCCGGAACGACGAAGACTCTGCAGGAGCTTTTCGTGCATACCCTTTTTCCCCCGTACCACCGGAGCAAAAAGCTGCATCTTCGTTCCCTCCTCCTTCTTCATAAGGAGATCCACCATCTCGTCCACGGTCTGCTTCTTAATCTCTCTTCCGCACTCCGGACAATGGGGCAGTCCCACCCTCGCATAGAGAAGACGCATATAATCGTAGATTTCCGTGACGGTTCCTACCGTGGAACGCGGATTTCGGTTTGTCGATTTCTGATCAATGGAAATCGCGGGAGAAAGTCCCTCTATGAGCTCCACATCCGGCTTTCCATCTGTCCGAGGAACTGTCTTGCATAAGAAGAGAGCGACTCCATATAACGCCTCTGTCCCTCCGCATAAATCGTATCGAAGGCAAGAGAGGACTTTCCGGAGCCCGAAAGTCCGGTAAGAACCACCAAAGAATCTCTCGGAATATCCAGATTGATATGCTTTAAATTGTGCTCATTGGCACCTCGAATTTTGATCCACTTCTTTTCCAAAATCTGCCCTTTTTCCAAAATTTGCCCCTTTTCTATCTCTATTCTAATTTTTTACCTTCTATCTGTTGCTATTTTCTATCTATTTCGACTTTCTTCCTACTTTTACTTCTGTCTTCTTCCGCTTTCCGCTTTTTCTTTTCCTAAAATGTCGGAAAAAGAAAATGAGCAAGCCTTGAAATAAGTGAAAGCCGTTTACATACAAGAACGTTTGTTCTTTTATAGGATAGCACCGAACTACTCTTCTTGCAAGCTATCCCCTTAATTCTCTGAAAAAAATTTCCCCAAACGTTTCGCCACTATGGAAGCCAAAACTCCCATCACGATTCCTGCTGCCATTCCGGCAAGTAAAAAGCAGGGGCAGATAAGCAAAAAGAACAGGATTACGAAGAAGAAGGGCCGCCATCAGGATTTGACCTACATTATGGAAAATACCGCCTAAAAGGCTTACGGAAATGAAGGATAACTTGAAACATTGTTTCGCAAGAATCATCACAAAAAAACTCAGGAAAAATCCCGCCATGGAATAGCTCAAGGTCATCAGGTTTCCGAAGAGCATGGATAGAAGCAAGACACGAAGAAAAACTGATGATTCCCGTCGGCAGTATGCCCAGCGAAAAAGAGACCGATGATATTGACAATATTGGCAAGACCCAGCTTGATTCCCGGAATCGGAAAAGGCGTCGGAATCATCGATTCCAGATAACCCAGAATCATGGAAAGCGCGAGAAACATCGCATAAGACGTCATTTTTCTAGTATCTTTATCCATTTTTCCTCCCTTTAAATATTCAATCGTGTAAATCAGTCCTTAGTTTAACATGTTATGCACTATAAAAAAATCTATTTTTCTCTATGCCGTGATGACAATTTTTCTTTATATTTAAAGCTTCTCACGAATTAGTCTGTACGAATACAAAAAAAGGACGGCTTCACGCCGTCCTGCTTCTTTTCTTTTAACTTGACACTTCTTGCAATGCTGTCTCTTTCTCAAAGAAAACAATACTGTTTGCTACAGAGAAAGAAATCTATATTACAATACGGTACAAAACTAAAGAGAAAGTGAGATGATTGATGCTTTGTGTCTGTCTATCCGGGCTGTGCACTGCACTTCTCAGCTTATGTACGCAAAGCTTATCGTATCTCTTAAAGCTTTACTACATTGGTAGCCTGAGGTCCTTTAGCACCATCAACTACTTCAAACTCTACTGCCTGTCCTTCTTCTAAAGACTTAAATCCGTCTCCGGACAAACCAGAGTAGTGTACGAATACATCCTTTCCTGTCTCATCAGAGATGAATCCGTATCCCTTTTGGTTGTTAAACCACTTAACTGTACCTTTCATTACTGTATCCTCCAAAAAAACGATTGTAACCGAAATTGATTACAATGGGTTAAGGATAGCATACCATTTCATCATAGTCAACTAATTTTCTTGTGAAAACACATGGGTTTTAGTCGATTTTCCCATATTTTCTACCGCTTTAGCAGTTCTTCCAATTCCTTTTCCGTGAAGACATAACGCTTATTGCAAAAATCGCAACGAACCTCCTGCGCCTTGTGATCGGAAATCAAAGACTCTATTTCCTTTTTACCAAGAGAAATCAAGGCCTTTTCCACTCTTTCTCTGCTGCAATTGCAAAAATAAGACAGCTCTCTCTTTTCATGTATTTCAGGAGAAAAATCACCAAGCAGAAATTCCAAAAGACTCTCCGGCGTATGTCCATCCTTTAAAAGATCCGTAACGGAATGTACCGTTTTCAGCTTCTCTTCCAGCTTATCAAGTAAGCTTTCCTCCGCAAAGGGTAAAAGCTGAATAATAAAGCCACCCGAAGCCTCTACCGTATTTTCCTTGTTCAACAGTACCCCAAGCCCGACAGAAGAAGGAATCTGCTCACTGATGCTAAAGTAGGCATTGACATCTTCGGCAATTTCTCCGCTTAAAAGCTGTGTCTGTCCCACATAGGGCTCCCCCAAACCATTGTCTCGAATCACGGAAAGAAATCCCTTTCCCACTGCTCCTCCAACATCCAGGTGCCCGTCCGCCTTCGCAGGGAGGATGACATAGGGATTGGCACAGGCAGCCTTCACCGTACCGTGAGAATCGGCTGTGGCTACCAGACTCTTCATCGGACCATCTCCTTTAATGGAAAGGGTAATCAGGTCCTTATCCCCCTTTAAATCTACTCCCATCATAAGAGCGGCACTCATCAGCCTTCCCATGGCCGCCGTTGCAATCGGAGAGGTATTGTGGAGCTTCCTCTGTTCCTCCGCCGTGTCCCTTGTCGTACAGACAAACGCACGAATCTGTCCCTCTGCCGCAGTTGCCCTCAGTAAATAATCTCTACTACTCATTTGCAGAAAGTTCCTTCTCTCTTTCTTCATCTTTTCTCATGCAACACTTCTTATACTTCTTTCCGGAACCACAATGACAAAGGTCGTTCGGGTACAGCTTCTTTCCCCTCTCTTCTTACCGTACCGGACTTCTTCTGTTCCTTATATAGCTCTTTTCTTCTTTCTTCCGTTAAAATGTCATTCCACTGCGGAAGATCATATAACCAGGAAGCCTTTGCCTCTACCATATTGTAGTAGAGCTTCTCCGGATCAACCTGAATCTTTACCTTCGTATCCGACTCCATGCTGTCAATCGGATTGTGGAAGCCCGCTAAAGAATCATCGATACCATCCAAGATACCGACAAAGATAAACTCTTCAATACCGAACTGCTCGGCAAGCTCCTTTACACTTCCCTCGTAAACCTTCTTCGGATCGGAAAGCACCTTCTCATAGAAGCCCTTCTCCAACGTAAAATACTTCTGCCAAAGCGCTTCCTGCTCTGTCTTATTCATTCCGTTTCCGTAAGCCGCATTTCTCCAATTTTCTAATAATGTTGCCATTTTTCTCTCTCCGTTTCTTATAGAATTCACAAAAAACCCTAAGCCGTTTTTCGTCTCCTTTTTATTTAAACCGTATTATTATAGCGGAGTTAAATGATTTTTACAATTCCCCCGATAGCTCCACTTCATCCGCTGCAGCTTCTATGTCCTTAATTATCTGTGCCTTAGAAAGCTCATCCGTATCTTTCGCATACTCTTTTCCCTTAGGCTCCGCTACTTTATCCAATTTCTTTCCTGAAAATTTCTCAAAGTCTTCGTACTCTGAAGAAGAAACAGGTAAGGCCTTTTTCTTTAAGCGTTTATCCAGATAGCGCCGAAGACTGTTCATAATAACGGCCCAGAAGGGAACCGCAATAATCATTCCTACAAAACCGAACAGACCGCCAAACAGAAGAATGGAGAAAAGAACCCAGAAGCTGGAGAGACCCGTAGAATCTCCAAGAACCTTCGGTCCGATGATATTTCCGTCAATCTGCTGAATAATCAAGATTGCTATGGCAAAATACAAGCTCTGTATGGGGCTGGTCAATAAAATCAAAAAGAAGCAGGGAATCGCGCCAATAAAAGGGCCGAAAAAGGGGATGACATTGGTTACCCCGACAATAACGGATACGAGTAAGGTGTAAGGCATCTTCATCAGGCTTAAGACAAAAAATGTAAGAATCCCGATAATGATACTGTCAATGATTTTCCCGAGAATAAATCCGCCGAAAACACGATGTACATACTGCATTTCCTCAATGATGCTCTTGGCTTTTTTCTGAGAAAACAAAGCAAAGAGCAGTTTTCTGAACTGTCGTCTTAAAAGGTCCTTCATGTTTAGAAGATACACCATAACAATGAGGCCGATTAAAATATTCTTTACAATTGTCAAGGTACTCCATATTCCGTTTGTAAAGAAGGTTGCAAGATTCTGCAGATGAGCAAAAATTGCCTGCGTATTATCCGGTTTTCCCGTAAAAAAGCTGCTGATTTCTTCGTAGGCTTTTTCCGCATAAGGACGCAAGTCCGGAAACTTTTCCAATATAACCGCCAAATTATTATAGGAACGGTTAATCGTATCGGGAAGACTGAAGTAGAGACTTAAAACCGACTTGGTTAACTCCGGAATAAGCATGGACACTAAACCGCTTGTCAGAAAAAAAAGGAAGAGAATGCTTGCTACTGTACCAAAAAATCCCAGGAAACGTTGGGATGCTCTTTCCCCTAGGAAAAAGTAGTAAACTTTTCCAAGAATTTTCACAACCAAATTATACACAGGACTCATTAAATAGGCCAAAACCGCACCGTATATAATCGGCATCAAAATCTGTAAAAAAATGGCAAGATTCTGTTTTACGGCATAAAAATTATTGACCAAAACATAGACTAAAGATACTGCAGCCAATACGGAAAATGCGGTTATTCCCCATTTAATCTGTTCCTTCCAATCCTCGTGTTTCATCCTTCTTCCTCTATTCTAAGCTCCTAGCTCGAAATCCCTTCTCTCCCTCGATTATCCCCTATATGGGCTCTTCACTCTCTCCACCAAGGGCATATTATAAAAAAAGCTTCACATCAAACGATATGAAGCAAAAGCACCAGATAAAAACAGACTACCGAAACGCCGTACCACACGTTTGACTCCTAGCGCTTAGCCAGGTGGGTAACCTCACGGATAGCTCAAGGATCCTTTACCGCGGGCGGAAGGCTTGCTTTCCTTATCACAAATCTTGGAATCCCGTATGTCATATTTGTAGGTTCAAATTGTGTGGCCTCGTACGTCCCAGCAGAAGTCTGTATGAGATAATACAAAGGTATTTGTCTTTCTCGTCTAAATTATAGCAAAGGCAAATTAGGCTTGCAAGAGTTCATAAGATAAAATCAAGATTCCGTTTTTCACTTCTATTTCTGCTTCCTCCCCTATAAATTCGTTGCTGACTCCTACCGGCTCCGTATTTCGCAAACAGACATTTTCAATCAGATACTTAAATCCTTTTTCGGAAACACCGCTACAAGAATCACTGAAGGAAAAGGCAGAAAAATAGCCTTTGTATTCCCTGGAGAAGCATTTTATACCATTCCGTAACGCGGTAAATACCTGCCTTTCTCCATAAAGGTAGCCATCCGCTCCTTTTTCCGTAAGGAAGGCCAGACTTTGTAAAGCCGCATAGCTATGATCCATACGTTCTCCCCCCAGCGCTCCTAAAATATGCAATTCTTTGATACCCATCTCCAGCGAAAGCTTCACTGCCGCATGAAGGTCAGTGTCATTTTTGATTGCAGGAAGGGAAATCGTAGGAAGAGAGACTTGCTTATTCCTTTCCAAAAATGCTTCCGACATACAGTTTTCTCCAAAAATAGAATATTGTTTTGCAATACCGTGCTTCTCTTGGGCAGAAAAAGGAGCCTTGGGCTTTTCCTCTCTTATGGAATAAGAGTCAAAATCTCCCAAATGCAGGTTTGTTCTGATACCCTCTTTTTCACAATGCTTCATTCCCCCGTCTATAGCAATGACAAAGTCCTCTTCTCCTATAGAAAAAGGAAGCCCGAAAAAGCTTCCCGCCCCGATAAGAATGGCTCTTTTAAATTTTTTTTCTGCAAATTCTTTCATCCTTCTTCCTTTTTCAGACAATTCTACTCTTCTTTCAGCCGAAGTTTTGCAAAAAAATCCTGTAAAAGTTTCCTTGCTTCTTCCGCTTGAAGACCTTCTGTAATCTCCACCCGATGATTCAGTTCCTTCATCTGTAAGATATTCATAACAGAACCGCAGAAACCGGCCTTAGGGTTTCGAACAGACATCTGAAGCCGAGGAATCCTTGCCTGTAAAATTGCTCCGGCGCACATCGGGCAAGGTTCGAGATTGACATACAAGGTGCAATCCTCCAGCCTCCAATCCCCTATCTTCTTACAAGCCTCCTCTATTGCCAAAATCTCAGCATGGCACAAAGCATTTCCGTGAAAATTTCTTTGATTAAAGCCTGTACCGAGGATTTCTCCCGGAAAGATTCCTTTTTCCCTACAAAGTCTCCCCATTGGAGAATCGGGCTTTAATCCGTCATAAAGGATAACTGCTCCAATCGGTACATCTCCTCTTTCTCCCGCTTTTCCGGCAAGTTCTAAAGCAAGATTCATTGCAGTACGCTCAGCATCCGTGAAATTTATATCTTCCTCCATACTCCCCCGATTTAAAGTAATTTTATTCATAAGCCTATCTTGTAAGCTCAGCTAAAATAGACTTTCCTATCAGACCTTCCGGCATTTTTACGGAGAAGTTCTCCGCTATACTCGCACCAAGAACGGCAAAACTGTCCTGCTCCGCTCCTTCTCCACCCTGAATTCCCTTGTAATACACAAGAAGAGGTACCTGTTCTCTCGTGTGATCCGTACCGCTATAGGTCGGATCATTTCCATGATCTGCAGTAAGAAGAAGCAAATCATCGTCTTTTAAAACAGACAAAAGTTCTCCCAGCTTTTCGTCAAAACGCTGAATCTCCTCTCCATAGCCGACGGGATTTCTTCTATGCCCGTAAATGGCATCAAAAATCCACTAAATTTACAAAGCAAAGACCGGTAAAGTCCTTCTCTTTTGCCACAGCAATGCATTGCTCCATACCATGAACGGAAGAATTCGAATGCTCCGCCTCGGTAATCCCCTCATTTACAAAAATATCCGCTATTTTCCCAATGGATATCACAGAGAAACCGGCTTTTTCCAGGGCATTTAAGACAGTATCCCGTGGCGGCTTTACGGCTAAGTCGTGCCGATTGGAAGTTCTTTTAAACTCTCCTTTTTTTGTCCCGACATAGGGTCTTGCGATAATTCTTCCCTACCTTCCATTCGGGCTTCATGCAGATTTCTCTGGCAATTTCACAACAACGATACAGTTCCTCTAAACCGAAGATCTTCTCATCCTCCGGAGCGGCAATCTGCAATACGGAATCCGCCGAAGTATAAACAATCATATCTCCGGTTCTCCATTGCTCTTCTCCCAATTCGTCCAGTATTTCCGTACCGGAAGCCGACTTATTGCCAATGACCTTCCTCCCCGTCCTTTTCTCTAATTCCTCAATCAGTTCCTTCGGGAATCCGGTGTCGGTAAAGGTAACAAAAGGAACTTCGGTCTTGATTCCCATCATTTCCCAGTGTCCGGTCATGGTATCCTTTCCACTACTGGCCTCATTTAAACGGAAAAACTTCCCTTCCGGAGCTTCTACCGGAGCAACGCCCTTTAATTTTTTAAAATTCCCGATTCCGAGCTTTTGCAGATTCGGGATATGGAAGCTTTCCATCTTTTCCGCGATATGTCCCCAGGTATCCGCACCACTGTCCCCAAAACGCGCTGCATCCTTAGCGTTCCCAATTCCCAAAGAATCCAAAACAATAAGAAATATTCTTTTGAATTTCATAAGCATCCTTTCTACACTATATTTATCCGGCCTTTTTCGCTTTTACTGTTTTAAGCTTTTATTCATAGTACCGAACCCTGCGGGCTTTTCAGCGCGAAGCTCCGCAGACTGCTCTATTTCCTTTTAGGAGGAAGCCTGCTCTCTTCTTATCATTTCCTTAATGGCCTCGATTGCCACCTGAATTGCCTTATCCGTATCATGATATATCGGATTGGACATCCCCGCCTTTACTCTCTCCTGATTCGAAACAATAAAGAGCACCGTTCCGATTTTCTTCTTCAAATATGCCGCAACCGTAAAAAGTGCCGCACTTTCCATCTCCGATGCCTTACACCCCAGCTTCAGCCAAGCCTGCCATTTATCCAAAAGTTCATAAGAAACCGGCAAGTCTTCCGGCTTATGTTGTCCGTAAAAGGCATCCTTGCACTGTACAACCCCCACATGATTTTTAAAGCCGAGACGATTTAGCCGCATCATACAATTCCTTTGTCACAAAGAAATCCGCCGTAGCGGGCCACTCGATAGGAGCATACTCCTTGGAAGTCCCTTCCATGCGAATTGCAGACTCTGCGATAACCACATCTCCCGACTCTACGGAAAGCTCCATACCGCCTGCTGTACCTACTCGGATAAAGACCTCTCCTCCGCATTGTGAAAGCTCTTCCAGAGCAATGGATGCGGATGGACCTCCGATACCCGTAGAGCAAACACTCACCTTCTCTCCAAGGAGCGTTCCGCTGATTGTTACATACTCCCTATTGTCCGCAACCTGTACGGGATTGTCAAAATACTTGGCAATCTTTGCGCAGCGCTTCGGATCTCCCGGTAAAATAATATACTTCCCTACCTCACCGGGGCGCACCCCGATATGATAACATCTCTCGTCTTCCGAATAATTAATCATAAGCAATCTCCTTTCCAAAGATTTCCAACTTCCGCCTTAGTCCAATGCAGACGGTAAAAAAGCATGAGGCAACAATTCCTCTAAGCTGTATACATGATAATCGTCCGTCGATTTTGCGAGTATTACCTGAAAATCATGAATATCCGTAAATTCCGCCATAACCTGTCTGCAGATCCCGCAGGGAGCACAGTATTCCGTTTCCTCTTTTCCGATAAGGCCGCCCACAATCGCAATTCTTCGAAATTTCTTATACCCCTCGCTCACCGCCTTAAAAAATGCCGTTCTCTCCGCACAATTCGTTGCTCCGTAAGAGGCGTTTTCAATATTGCAACCTAAAAAGATTTCCCCTGTCTCCGACTCCAGGGCAGCTCCTACACGAAAATGCGAGTAAGGCACATAAGCCCTTTCTCTTGCCTCAAAAGCTTTTTCAATCAGATGTCTTTCTTCCGCTTCCTTATGCATGGTCCCTCTCCTTATTTTCTTTCCAAAACAACCTTTCCTCTAGCATAAGGTCAAAAGGAAAAAAAGTCTATGATACAGATTCGGTAAATCATGAAAATCCAAGCGAAGGCAAGCTTCAATAAAAATAAAAAAATAGCGAGTATACTCAAATTGAGTTGTACTCGTTACAGATTTCCATCTCTATTTTCTTATACTGCGGATGACAGGACTTGAACCTGCACGGTCGCCCACCAGAACCTAAATCTGGCGCGTCTGCCAATTCCGCCACATCCGCATACCTTTAAAAAAGGAATGAGACACGCGGGAATCGAACCCGCGACAACTTGATTAAAAGTCAAGTGCTCTACCGACTGAGCTAGTGTCTCATAACAGGGCCAGTTGGATTCGAACCAACGACTGCAGGCGTCAAAGGCCTGTGCCTTACCGCTTGGCGATGGCCCTAGGTCAAACGAGTTGACGCTCCGCGTCGCCCGTAGGAAAGCGAGAACGAGAAATATCTCCCTACATAAAAAGGGTGGCCACCGGGAGTCGAACCCGGGACCTCCAGAACCACAATCTGGCGCGATAACCAACTACGCTATGGCCACCATGCTATTCTCGCAAACAAGCTGTTACTCTAAAGCAAAAGACTCGTTTTGAACAAGATGCCACACGTAGTCGTGCACACTTGTTAATGATCCAGAAGGGATTCGAACCCCCGACCCACGGCTTAGAAGGCCGTTGCTCTATCCAGCTGAGCTACTGAATCAAGGTCACATCAGATGCGACTCGTTTATAGTAGCGAATTTCATTTTGTTTGTCAAGAATTTTTATCTAAAAAGATAGGCAAAAATATTTCTGCAAAAAAGAAGTTCGCTTTCGCTTACCTTATATATACTTCGCTTCTGTACGAAGATTTCCCTTCTTATCCAGGTAGAACATCGCATAGCTCGGCTTTCTGTTCTCCTGTCTTGGGAAGTTTATGGATCCGGGATTGATACAGAGCACTCCATTTACCATCCGACTAAAGGGTCTATGTGTATGTCCGAAAAGAGCCATACTGCAATTTCTTGCTCTTGCTTCATCCGCTAAGCCTTGTAAGTCAAATCCCACCCCGTAAAGATGCCCATGGGTCAGGAAAAGCCTCTCTTTTCCCAATCTCATTTCAATTTCCTTGGGTAAGTAAGCAAAGAAATCATTATTTCCCTGCACAAAGTAGCTTTCACAGCCCTTTGGAAGATGGGTCCGAATTGCATCCTCAGATCCTTCGCTATCACCCAAATGAATAAAATAGGAAATATCCGGATTCTCTTCTAAGAGCTGATAAATATTATCCAGCTTTCTATGATTATCGGAAACCACAAGTATTTTTTTCTCTCCTTTAAAATCACTTGCCGAATGTTCTTCTTTTTTCCGTTCAGCAGAATTTTTTGATTTCGATTTTTTCTCCTCTGCTGTCTTTTTAGACTTGGCTATCTCTTCTTTCAGGATGCGTTCCATCTTTCGGAGTGCCTTTCCTCTATGAGATACCTTGTTCTTCTCTTCTTCAGAAAGCTCTGCTGCCGTTTTGCCGCATTCCGGAATAAAAAAGATCGGATCATAGCCAAAACCCGCCTCACCTCTTATTTCCTTCGCAATTTCCCCCTCACAGCGAGCTTCCGTTTTTAAAGATCTGCCGTCGGAAAGAACCGCAACAATGGCACAGGTAAAATAAGCATAACGGCTTTTACTGGAAGCTTCTTTCATCATTTCAAGAATTCGCTTGTTTTTCTCAGGGTAAGGTGTGTTTTCCCCTAAAAAGCGCGCGGAATAAATCCCCGGACCAAAGGAAAGAGCCTCAATAGACAGACCGGAATCATCCGCCATAATGATGTCTCCATCCTGCAAAAGTTCCTTCTTTTTCAGTCTTACATATAAGTCATAGGCCTTTATTTCGGCATTTTCCAAAAAGGAGCTGCCGTCTTCCACGGCATCCTCCCAGTCTCCCCCATTTCTTTTTTACTGATGATCTCTCCCGGGAAAATCTCGCAGTATTTCTCGGATTTCCCGTAATTTATGTTCATTGTGCGTTGCAAAGATAATCCGCATCTCACACTCCTATTTTCCTTTGTACTGATAAAAATACGTCTTCATCATTCCGTTATAGATTTTTCTGTTCTTATCCGCCTTACCAAGATACTTTTCCGCCTGTTCATAAGCGGTAATCAGGCAAAGCTGCCATTCAGAAAGCCCCTCAAAAGCCTCTCTAAGCTCCGTATAGAGTAAAGGAAGATTACGTTTATCCTCGATTCTCTCTCCATAGGGCGGATTCGTAAGAATATAGCCGTGCTTCTTACTGTGTGACATTTTCGCCACTCTCTCTCCTGAAAATGGATAAGGTTAGCAACGCCCGCTCTTTCCGCATTCTCTCTACATACGGGAATCATCGCGGGATCAATGTCATAGCCCTGGATATCTACCACTTTTCCAAATCTGTTTTCCTTTGTTTCCAGTAGATGACGGTCAATATTGTCTTCCGCTTCTTCCAGCGCGCTGTACCATTCTTTCTTCGGAATGAGATTCACCCATTCCTCCGCCGTGAAGCTTCGTTCCATCCCCGGTGCAATATTTGCCGCAATCATCGCCGCCTCAATCGGAAAGGTTCCGGCGCCGCACATCGGGTCCACAAAGGGGGCGTCATCCCGCCACTTACTAAGAAGAATCAAAGCCGCTGCAAGAGTCTCCTTGATGGGTGCCTTTCCCATTTTCAAACGATACCCTCTCTTATGAAGGGACTCACCACTTGTATCCAGACAAACCAAAACCTCATCCTTATAGAGCGAAACACGGAAAGGATACTTCGCTCCGTGCTCCGAAAAAGTACTCTGATGATACACCGAGGAAAGTCTGTCCACCATCGCCTTCTTCATGACCGCCTGAATGTCTCTTGGAGAAAAGAGCTTTGATTTTACGGAGCTTGCTTTGGTCACCCAGAAGGAAGCATCAACAGGAAGGAAGTCCTCTAAGGGAAGTGCCTTGGTGCCCTGAAATAGATCCTCATAGCTCTCCGCATGAAAGGAGCCCACTTTCAAAAGTACCCTTTCTCCGGTGCGCAGGAAAATATTGGCCCGCACGATAGCTTCCGCATCCCCGATAAATTGCACCTTTCCCATCGCTCACGGAAGAAACCTCATAGCCGAGGTCGTGAATTTCTTTTTTGCAAATGGACTCCAAGCCGAAGTGACAGGGCACAATCAATTCAAATCTTTGCATTTTTCTCCTCTATCGCTTAAGAATAGCAAAACCGGCTATACAAAAGCATTTTAATCCATGTACTGAATGGCTCTTCATCGATTAAATATCCCTGAAAGTAACCATAATATCACGGCAATGCTGAGAACAGGAAAAAGTATCGGTGCAAGGAAGGATAGAATCCCCACAAAAACCAGTGCTACCAGTACCAAAAGTGCAATCACAACAATAGCAAAAAGAAGACATCCTGCACTGCTTACCGGTACATAGGGTCTGTAGCCATGGCTTTCTCTACCGCGATTGTAGCTGTCATTGCCATAGCCACCGTTGCCACTATCTCCATAGCCTGGATTTCCACTGTGATTTCCGCTTACCCCGGAACTGCTCTCCCGTCTTTCATAGCGGGGATTTTCCGTATCGGAACTGGAACTGCCTTTTTCCGATGACGTTCCCCTGTACTGTAGATCCTCTTCGTCAGAAGCGTAGTTGATGTCTTTCTCCTCATAACGGAAGGGCGTGGTTCTGGCCACACGGTCCCCTCCCGCATCGGCGGCTTCAATAATACTTCGCGCCAAAAGATTCGGAGCGGAGAGCTCGGCTACTACCTCCTCCTCTCCTCTTCCTTTAGCTATTTCCGTGTTGATGTAGTCGCTATAAAAACGGAGCTGTTCCTCTATTACTTCTCCGGAAACGGAGTTTGTGAGTTCTCCTTTTAAGACCTGTAAAAATTCGTTTTTATTCACTCTTTTCTTCCTCGGCTATCACAGCAATATTTAAATCCAGAAGCTGCTGCGGGTCAAATACTTCTGCAGGGGCATCCATCATGGCATCCGATCCGTCTTTCCCCTTCGGGAAGGCAATCACATCACGAATCGTTTCCGCACCGACCATCCACATCGCCAATCTGTCCAAGCCGTAGGCAAGACCTGCGTGTGGAGGAACTCCGTAGCGGAAAGCCTGCATTAAGAATCCAAACTGCTCATTCGCTCTCTCCGGTGTAAAACCAAGCTTCTCGAGCATCTTCTCCTGCACATCACTCTGGTGAATACGCACGGACCCGCCTCCAAGCTCTGTTCCGTTTAAAACAATGTCATAAGCCTTGGCACGAACACGGGAAAGGTCAGTATCTAAATAGTGCAAGTCTTCTTCCATCGGCATGGTGAAGGGATGGTGCATAGCCTGATAGCGTCCCAGCTCCTCGGAATACTCGAACATCGGGAACTCCGTAACCCAAAGGAACTCCCACTTACTTTTATCAATTAGACCAAGCTCCTTTCCAAGAGCAAGTCTCAGTGCTCCAAGAGAGTCCCATACCACATTTTTCTTTCCATCGGAAACAAGGAGAAGGAGATCCCCCTTTTCGAGCCCCGACGCTTCCACAAGCCTCTTTACATCCTCTTCCGAAAGGAACTTCGCAAAAGAGGACTTTACCGTACCGTCCTCATTTAAACCGTACCAGGCAAGCCCCTTTGCGTGATAGCCCTTAACCAGCTCCACATAGGAATCGAGCTTCTTTCTCGGCATCTCCGCCTGTCCTTTAACTAACAGTCCTTTCACGGTTCCGCCTGCTTTTGCACAGTCGGAAAATACGGAAAATCCGCAGTCCCTTACGGCATCCGTAAGTTCAATAAGAGGCATGTCAAAGCGAAGATCCGGCTTATCGGATCCGTAGTGATTCATCGCATAGTCCCAGGTCATTCTCTTAAGAGGGAGTGCAATATCCACATTACAAACTTCTTTAAAAATATACTTTAAAAGGCGCTCATTTACCTCCAGAACGTCTTCGATATCCACGAAGGAAAGTTCCATATCCACCTGCGTGAACTCCGGTTGTCTGTCCGCTCTTAAATCCTCATCTCTATAGCATCTTGCAAGCTGAAAATAGCGATCCATACCGGAAACCATTAGAAGCTGCTTTAAAAGCTGCGGAGACTGGGGAAGCGCATAGAAAGCGCCTCTATGGAGTCTCGACGGCACAAGGAAGTCTCTTGCTCCCTCCGGTGTGGACTTAATGAGTGTCGGAGTTTCAATCTCCAAAAACCCTTCCTCGGAAAGAAAATGACGAATTAACTGGGAAAGTCTGGCACGCGTCATGATTTTCTTCGCAAGATCCGGTCTTCTTAAGTCCAGATAACGATACTTTAAGCGAAGATCCTCTTTTGGTCTTGGAATCCGCCTCAATCGGGAAGGGAGGGGTCTCCGCTTCGGCAAGGATCCGAAGGCTTTTTGCCACAAGCTCAATAGAGCCGGTAGAAAGTGCCGCATTGCTGTCTTTGCCGCGGCTTCTCACTTCTCCTTCTACGGCAATGACATACTCCTGCTTTAACTCGCTTGCCTTCTGAAAGACCTCGCTACCGCATTCCTGCTCTTCAAAAAGAATCTGCAGAATACCGGAGCGGTCACGAAGGTCTGTAAAAATAAGACCGCCCTTATTTCTGGACTTCTGTACCCAGCCCATCATACAAACCGTTTTTTTCCGATATAGCTTTCTCCCAGCTCAGCACATCTGGCTGTTCTGTGTAAACCCTTCATTGACTCTGCCATAATTTCCTCTTTTCTTTTCCGTTCTATATAGTTTTTTTATTCTAAAAAGTCCTGCAATGCGCCTTTAGTCTCCGTAGATTTCTACAAATTCCTTATAGCCTTCCGCACTGAGCTTTTTCCTTTTGGAACTTCTTATTCTTATTCATCTGCGTAAGAAGCACCACTTTCTCCTCTTTCTCTTTTTCTCCATAACTTCCGTAAAGGCAGGCGGAGAGCTTCTCCTCGAAACCTTTTTTTATCTACGAGGTAAGCAATTTTTCCCTTCGGAATGGACTTCTCTTCTCCCTCCAAAAGGATGCTGATAATTCTTTCAAAACCTATGGAAAATCCTACTGCAGGAGTGTCCACACCGATAAACTTTCCTACCATCTTGTCGTACCTTCCGCCGCCTCCGATTGATCCAGAGAAAAGAGTGGAACGCACTTCAAAAATCGGTCCGGTATAGTAGCCCATTCCGCGCACAAGGGTCGGATCAAAGCGAAGGGGAATCGCGCCCTTCCCGCTCTCCTCCACCATTTTCATAATCCGATACAGATTCTTTCCGACCTCATCATCAAGATGCGCACCGAGCTTTTCCTGTAATTTCAGGATATCTTCCTTATCTCCCTTCACAAGATTTAAGCAATCCTCATATCGGGAAATCTGCTCCTCCGTGTAGGAAAGGGAAAGCAATTCCTCGCGAACGCCCTCTCTTCCGATTTTATCCTCTTTATCAAGAACAATGGAAATCTCCGAAAAATCCTCCTCCGGAAAGCCCGCATAGCTCTGCATGGCCTTTAAGATAGCGCGGTCATTTAATACGATATAGAAGGGATACTTTTCTCCGAAACCGATTTCCTGTAAGACAGTCCCCATAGCAAGAAGCAGATCAATTTCCGAGAGATAGCTTGCGTCCCCAAAGATATCGATATCACACTGCCAAAACTCTCGAAAGCGCCCCTTCTGCGGGCGATCCGCACGGAAAACCGGTCCGATTTGTAAGGCCTTAAAGGGCGAGGGCAGATTTCCTTGATTTCTCCGCATAAAAACGGGAAAGCGGAAGGGTTAAGTCATAGCGCAGTCCGGAGTCGGAAAGATTCTCGAAATCCCCTTTTTTTCCAAAGCCTCCTTTCAGCTTCTCTCCTCTTTTTTCCACCTTGAAAATCAGCTTTTCATTGTCTCCCCCCTGCTTACTGAGGAGATTGGAAAGGTGCTCCACAATAGGTGTTTCTATTTCGGTAAAGCCGAAGCCTCCGTAAACCCTTCGAATGGTGGATAATACTCTCTGTCTCACCGCCATTTCTCTCGGTAAAATGTCCTTCATGCCGGTAACGGCCTTTTTCTTTAATGCCATACTGCCCTCTTTACTTTTTCAATATCACTTTTATTAACCGAATACCATGCATAAAACCACAGCATTTCGTCTGAAAACAAATTGCAATCTTCCGGATTCTATTTCCTGCTTTGTAAATACTTGCTCAGTCCTTCATCCATATCCAAGGTGGCAAAGTAATCCGTATCCTTCTCTGCACGGCGAATCATCTTCACGCTTCCGTCCGTCTGCAGAAGAAGCTCGGAAGACCATAGCTTTCCGTTGTAATTGTAGCCCATGGCAAAACCGTGTGCCCCGGTATCATGGATAAAGAGCAGGTCTCCCTTTTCCAACTTTGGAAGCTCCCTTTCTTTCGCAAACTTATCATTGTTTTCACAAAGAGAACCGACTACGTCATAGACTTCCGTCTCCTTCGCCTCTTCCTTTCCAAGCACGGTAATATGATGATATGCATTATACATGGCCGGGCGCATAAGATTTGCCGCACAGGCATCCACTCCTGCGTAGTGGCGATAGGTATTCTTAAAATGGATAACCTTCGTAATGAGCGCCCCGTGCGGTCCTAAAACATAGCGTCCGAGCTCCGAGCAAAGACGGATGTGCCCGAGACCGTTCTTTACAAGGATTTCCTCATAAACCTCTCTTACCTTTTCTCCAATCAGAAAAATGTCGGTTGCCTCCTGCTCCGGGCGATAAGGAATCCCCACACCGCCGGAAAGGTTCACAAATTCCAGCGAGATTCCGCATTCTTCCTTGATTTTCACTACCAGAGAAAAAAAGCTGCCTTGCGAGCTCCGGATAATACTCGTTACTGATTGTATTGGAAGCGAGAAAGGCATGAATTCCGAAATGCTCCACTCCTCTGTCCTTTAAAATTCGATATCCCTCCAGAATCTGTGCCTCGGTCATCCCGTATTTTGCTTCCTCGGGATTGTCCATAATGGTGTTTCCGATGCTGAAATAACCGCCCGGATTAAAGCGAAGACTCATGGTCTTTGGAAGAGTGGTAAGAATCTCCGTTACTTCATCAATATTTGTAAAATCATCGAGATTGATGATTCCGCCTAAGCGATTCGCAAATCCATACTCTTCATCCGGTGTATCATTGGAAGAAAACATGATTTCCGATCCGGAGAAACCGCAAGCCTCTGCAAGACTGAGTTCCGCTGCGGAAGAGCAATCCACCCCGCAGCCCTCTTCCTTCAGTATCCTAAGAATAGCCGGATTCGGTGTGGCCTTAATCGCAAAATACTCTCTGTAGCCTTCATTCCAAGAAAAGGCCTTATAGAGATTTCTAACCGTCTCCCGAATTCCCTCCTCATCGTAAAGATAGAAGGGAGTCGGATAATTTTCTGCAATTTCCTTTGCTTTCCGATAATCCACAAATGCTTTCTTCATTTCTTCTCCTTCGGTTTTATTACCTTATAAACCCACTATACTTTTTACCTCGTTTTTATCAAGTTTTCTTAGAGGACGGAACATCCCTCTTTACCTGTCCAACGAAGACATCTCACGCTTTGCGGGCAATACTCGTTAAGTATTAAAAAAAGTCCACTCTATCTTAAACAAGCTAGAGGGACTTTTCAAGTAAAAATCTTGTTTAGTTCAATGCAGAATTCCCGGTATACTGCAATAGCAAATCTGACCTACTTCGATTACGAATCTTAGTCTACTTCAATCACTCGCATGATGTTTGTGCCGGTCGGAGCCTGTTTTCTCTGTAAACGAGACAAAACACCTGCCGTAATGACGCAGATATCCTTACTTTTCACCAATTTCCGGTCCTTTAACTCTTCAATGGAGCTTTCAAAAAGCTCATCGGTGGTCTCCGCTCTTCTTGCCCAAATGGGAGTTACGCCCCAGAACAGCATCATCTGTCTCGTCACAAGCTGGCTCGGAGAAAGCGCATAGATCGGGGTAATCGGACGGTACTTCGAAATCATGGACGCCGTAATCCCGGAAAGAGTGGAGGCCACAATCGCAGCCGCCTTCAGCTCGGAAGCCGTTGTTACAGAAGCCGCACACATGGCATTTCCGATGCTCTCGTAAACGGTTTTCTCCACCATTCTGGTCTTGAACTGCTTATAATCTAGGAACTGCTCCGTGTACTCCACAATAGAAGCCATGGTTTTTGCCGCTTCCACCGGATATTTTCCGTTTGCGGATTCTCCGGAAAGCATCACTGCATCCGTTCCGTTATACACTGCATTGGCTACATCGGTCACCTCCGCTCTTGTCGGACGGGGGTTTCTGATCATGGAATCCAGCATCTGTGTTGCAGTAATAACCAGTTTTCCATGATAATTACACTTATGAATGATTTCCTTCTGCAACTGTGGGATCCGCTTTGCCTCGATTTCCACACCGAGGTCTCCTCTTGCCAGCATAATTCCGTCGGAAGCCTCTATAATCGCATCAATATTGTCAAGTGCTTCCTGAGACTCAATCTTGGAGATAATCTTCATTTGAGAACCGGCTTCATCAATAATGGTCCGAATCTGTCTTACCGCATCGGCGGAACGAATGAAGGAAGCCGCCACAAAGTCAAAGTCCTCCGTGATACCGAACTTGATGTCCTCAATATCCTTGTCGGTAATGGACGGAAGCTGAATGGGTACACCGGGTACATTCACACCCTTTCTCTCTCCAAGCTCTCCTCCGTTTGTTACCTTACATAAAATCTCTACACCCTTTACAGTTTCTACCTCTAAACCAATAAGACCGTCATCAATCAAAATAACATTACCGGGTTTTACATCCTCATGAAGCTTATCGTAATTGATGAAAATCTTATCCTTTGTACCGACAACTTCTTCCGTAGTCAGGATAATCTTCTCTCCCTCAACTAGGGTAATCTTCTGTCCGCCCTCTAAAAGGCCTGTTCTGATTTCCGGTCCCTTGGTGTCAAGAAGCGCTGCAATCGGTCTTCCCACTTCTTTTCTCGCCTTTCGAAGAAGCTCCAATCTTCCAAGGTGCTCCTCATGGTCTCCGTGAGAAAAATTAAAGCGGGCAACATCCATAATCTCCGCCAAAGTCTTCATTAACTCATAATCATTCTCATTCGGTCCCATTGTGCATACCATTTTTGTTCTTCTCATATTCATCTCCTTAAATCATCTAAACTCTGTATTAAACCATATAAAACATCGTCCCAAAAAATCTATCGAATTAACTATCACAAGTACCCTTACTCTTATGAAGTGCTCATTCTTACCTGTAATTTCTGATATTGAAAATGTTCTTTCTCTTCCCCTGGTTCATCAGGATGAAAAACAGGAGAACATTCGCAAAAGACAAAACAATCGACAGCTTTCCACCCAAACTCGGGCTCACCACTAATAAGTAGAGATACAGTAAAGTCTCCAAAACTGCCAGATATTTTGCCTTAATCGGAATAAAGAAATAGAGGTAAAATACCGTATCCGGCAGAGTCAACGCATAAGCTAGGAATATACTGAAGCCCATATAGGTGGGATTCAACTGAAGAGAAACTCCCGTTACAAGGTAAATGAGGATTCCTGCCACATTGTAAAGAAGCACACCGGAGAAAAAGAAGAAATTATAACGAAAATTCCCCCAAAGGTACTCCAAGGTCCTTCCTATACTATAGTAAACCATGATTCCGATAACTGCCCAGAAAATAGAGCCGAAGCCAGTTGACGCGGGATAAAAATAAGGAAGGTCAAAATCCTCCAAATATGCCCGTGGAGAATCGCTTCCGGATCCAAATCAAGATAGTAATAGTAAAACTCCGGTGCGGAAATCTGAATCATAAAGCCCAAAGCATACATCACACAGATATATTTCATTAAATTTGGAACAGCAAAACGTCCCAGCTTTCTTTCCAATCGTTCTAAAATGCTCATTTTCCACCTTTCTTAATATCCGACTATTAAGATAAAATCACAGTGTATTTTCTTGCAAACACGCTGAAAGTATACTTGTACTCTCCTTGTTTTTCAAGAGTTGCCCCGGGGTTTTTATTCTTGTTTAAGGATTTTTTATTCTGTTTTCGACATAAAAAAGACCGCCGATACATTTCAAAACTATCGGCGGTCCGCATTTCCCTATTCCGTTTCAAACTTTAGTCTTTGGATCTAAGTTGGTAAATCCCCATAGAAGTAAGACCGATGCCAAGCATGGTAAAAGCGGATTTCCGGTCAAGTTCGCCCAATATAGAAATTACAACAACAGCAATACCCATTGCAGTAGGTAGAGCCTTCAAGATGATATTCAATAAGTAAGAAGCGCCTTTGTGTCCATGTTCGGGAATGGACTTCGCGTTCATCAGTTCTTCCACGGATACGCCAAGGATTTCAGCAAGTCCGGGTATCGTTGCCGTATCCGGGAAAGCTAGATTTCGTTCCCATTTGGAAACAGCCTTGTCGGTTATGCTTAGCCTATCCGCCAAGTCTTTTTGGGTCATTCCTTTTTCTTTTCTAAGCGTACTGATCATATCGCCCATCGATTGATTATTCATAGCCTAATCTCCTTTTTAATTTATTCTTGCCTATATTATAGCTATGTTCAAAAAAGAGTGAACCGAAGCGTGGTAGAGTTTAGTAAACCGGAGGTTTACAGAGAATTATTTACACCTACTAAGGTGAGAAGAGTAGACTTTAAATAAAATTGAGGAAATAACCATGTTATTTTTGATCATTCTTAATTAACGAGATAATATACCGTACGCAAAGTCGTTCAATAAGTGTGCAAATACCCAGTAAAATGACTATGATAATACCAGTTCGCCAATCTCTCGAAAAAAAGAACGCAGACATTCCGGCAATAAAACCACTATTTACAATACCGTATCCATTCCAATTCTCTGCAAAGCCATAGAAAAAATCGAGACCTTTCATAATCTCAAATACAGTCAAAAGCCACACTTATGAGACATAACCCAACACCAATCGCAAGTCCTAATATCTGGGGGAACGAAGGTGATGTTGCCATTCTGAAAACTATACAAGCACAGCCAACCACTAATACATATAAAGTCATCTTATAATCAATTGAAAATCTCATAAATTCTCTCCTCCTTCTGGAAATCTTCAATAACTTTCTATGTGGATTTGCTAGGCTGTATATCCCTATTTTAATGCTTAGTCTTTGGATCTAAGTTGGTAAATCCCCATAGATTGACGTTCATAGCATAATCTCTTTTTTTAGCGGTAATATAGCTCAAGTAAACTTTTATTCTTTTTTTAGAAAGCCTTTCTTGTTGCTCCCCCCTATCTATGCTAGAGTAAAACACTGTTGGTTATTAATATTATACAGTATTTGTTAAGACTTAGAAAGTATAGATTGGGTGTATTTATGACAGAAACTTACAGACTGGGCATTGACATCGGTTCTACCACCGTAAAGGTAGCTATCCTTGATCAGGACAATCATCTTATTTTTTCAGACTATCGCAGGCATTTCGCCAATATTCAAGAAACCTTAGCAGATCTTTTAGAAGAAGCAAGAGAGGCACATGGTGACCTCTCTTGTCGTATTGTTGTGACAGGATCGGGCGGCTTAACCCTCGCTAAGCATATGGGACAGCCCTTCTGCCAGGAGGTAGTAGCCGTGGCATCCGCCTTAAAGGAAAACTATCCTATGACGGATGTTGCCATTGAGCTTGGCGGTGAAGACGCAAAGATTATTTATTTTAAGGGCGGAATCGACCAGAGAATGAACGGCATCTGTGCCGGCGGTACGGGTTCTTTTATCGACCAGATGGCGTCACTTCTCGACACCGACGCAGCCGGCTTAAATGAGCTCGCAAAGAACTTTCAGATGATTTATCCTATCGCAGCGCGTTGCGGTGTTTTTGCAAAGACTGACATTCAGCCTTTGATTAATGAGGGTGCAGCACGGGAAGACCTTGCCGCTTCCATTTTCCAGGCCGTATGCAACCAGACCATTTCCGGTCTTGCGCAGGGAAAGCCCATCCGCGGTCATGTTGCCTTCCTCGGCGGTCCGCTCCACTTTATGCCGGAGCTAAGAAACAGCTTTATCCGCACTTTAAAGCTCACGGATGACGAAATCATTAATCCGGAGAACTCTCACCTCTACGCGGCTATGGGCTCCGCCTTTGAAATGCAGAGGAAAAAAATGCGCCTGTCCAGCTTTCCGAAATGATTCCCCGCCTTCGCGCAGGAATTCAGATGGACAGTGAGATTAAAAGAATGCACTCTCTCTTCTCTTCCGAAGAGGAATATGCGGAATTTGTAAAAAGACATGAAAAAGCAAAGGTCAAGAGAAGAGAATTAAAGGATTACCATGGAAAAGCCTTCTTCGGTATCGATGCCGGCTCTACCACTACAAAGCTCGCTTTAATCTCCGAAGACGGAGAACTGCTCTATACTTTCTACTCCGGAAATGAGGGTTCTCCCATTAAGACAGCCATGAGGGCTGTAGCCGAGATTAAGGAACAGCTTCCCCCCGATGCGGAAATTGCTTACTCCTGCTCCACCGGTTACGGTGAAGCACTTCTTAAGTCTGCCTTTCAGCTGGATGAAGGTGAGGTGGAGACCATTGCCCACTACTATGCGGCTTCTTTCTTTGAGCCGGAAGTGGATTGTATCCTGGATATCGGCGGACAGGATATGAAGTGTATTCATATTAAGGACGGCACGGTAGACAATGTGCAGTTAAATGAGGCCTGCTCCTCCGGATGCGGTTCTTTCTTAGAGACCTTTGCCAAGTCCTTAAGCTATTCCGTAGAAGACTTTGCCAAAGAGGCACTCTTTGCGGAAAATCCGACAGACCTCGGATCCCGCTGTACCGTTTTCATGAATTCCAATGTAAAGCAGGCCCAAAAGGAAGGAGCCACTGTTGCCGACATTTCCTCGGGTCTTGCTTACTCCGTTATTAAAAATGCCTTATATAAGGTTATCAAGGTAACGAATCCCAAGGACCTCGGAAAGCATATTGTGGTACAGGGCGGAACCTTCTACAACAATGCCGTGCTTCGTGCTTTAGAGGAGACTCTGGGACAGAATGTAATCCGTCCGGATATTGCCGGAATCATGGGTGCCTTCGGTGCCGCTCTTATTGCCAAAGAACGCTACTTTATCGAAACGGAAAAACTGGAAAACGAGATTCTTGCAGGAGAAGAGGATAAGGCACTGCTTGATGCGGCCGGCTACAAGAAAACTTCCATGCTTTCCTTGGATGAAATTTTAGACTTACAGTATGAGAACACCATGAGTCGCTGCGGACTCTGCAGCAACAAATGTGTACTGACCATAAACGATTTCGGACACGGCAGAAAGTTCATTTCCGGAAACCGCTGTGAACGCGGTGCAGGACTTCCTAAGACTAAGTCCGAAATTCCGAACCTCTTTAAATATAAGGTAAAGAGAATCTTCGGTTATGAGCCGCTTTCTCCGGAAGAAGCAAAAAGAGGCGAGGTCGGCATTCCGAGAGTATTAAACATGTACGAAAATTATCCCTTCTGAGCATTTTTCTTTAAGGAGCTCGGCTTCCGTACAGTGCTCTCCCCCTCTTCCAACAAGAAGATATACGAAATGGGTATCGAATCCATTCCCTCCGAGTCCGAGTGCTACCCGGCAAAGCTTGTACACGGACATATCGAGTGGTTAATCAATAAGGGACAGAAGTTCATTTTCTACCCCTGTATTCCCTACGAGCGAAATGAGACCCCGGGTGCAGGAAATCACTACAACTGCCCCATGGTTACTTCCTATGCGGAAAATATCAAGAACAATGTAGAAAATCTCGAGGAAAAGAGCATTTTCTTTATGAAACCCTTCCTCGCCTTTACAAACGAAAAAATCCTCACCGACCAGCTTACAAAAGGTCTTTTGTGCATCCGAAGCAGATTAAAGACTCCGTAAAGCCTGCCGGGGAATGGACTATCGAGAAAATCGGCGAACAGTTTAAGGAATGGAATTTTACGGAAAAGGAAATTCGAAATGCCGCTCACCTTGCCTGGGAAGAGCTTCTTCAATCGAGAAGAGATATAGAGGAAAAGGGAGAAGAAACTCTGATGTGGATGGAAAAGACCGGTCACAGAGGCATTGTCCTTGCCGGCCGTCCTTACCACTGTGATCCGGAAATACACCACGGTATCCCGGAGCTGATTACTTCTTATAACTTTGCCGTACTGACCGAGGATTCCATTTCCCACCTTGCAGAAGTGGAACGACCGATTATTGTAACCGACCAGTGGATGTATCACTCCCGTCTTTACCGTGCGGCAGCCTTTACGAAGACACAGGAAAATCTGGACTTCATCCAGTTAAACTCCTTTGGCTGCGGTTTGGATGCCGTAACAGTGGATCAGGCAAAAGACATCTTGAACGGCTCCGATAAGATTTTCACCGTATTAAAGATTGACGAGGTAAATAACCTCGGTGCCGCAAGAATCCGTATTCGTTCTCTTCTTGCTGCAATCCGTGTGCGTTCCGAGAAGAAGTACAGAAGAAAGATTCGTTCCGAGCAATATAAGAGAACCCTCTTTACCAAGGATATGAAGGAGGAGGGCTACACCATTCTTTGTCCGCAGATGTCGCCACTCCATTTCGAGCTTATTGAGCCGGCAATTCGTGCGGAGGGCTACAATCTTGTGGTGCTGGATAACGATAACCGCTCCGCTATCGACACGGGACTGCAGTATGTAAACAACGATTCCTGCTACCCTTCCATCATTGTGGTAGGACAGGTTATGGAAGCGCTTCTTTCCGGAAAATATGACTTAAATAAGACTGCTGTCATCATGTCGCAAACCGGAGGCGGTTGCCGTGCCTCAAACTATATCGGCTTTATTCGTAGAGCCTTGGATAAGGCGGAAATGGGACAAATCCCCGTTATTTCCTTAAATGCCAACGGCATGGAATCCACTCCGGGCTTTAAAATGACGATTCCGCTTCTTACAAGAGCTTTGCAAGGTGTGGTTTACGGAGACCTCTTTATGCGTCTTCTCTATGCCACAAGACCTTATGAATTGCAGGCCGGTGCCGCGGAAGCGGTACATCAGAAATGGAAGAAAATCTGTCAGGAAAGCCTTTCCAAGAAGAGCATCCCGCTCTTCGAGTTTGGTAAAAATGTAAAGGGCATTATCCGTGACTTTGACAATATTCCGCTCTCCTCGGAAGAAAAGCCGAAGGTTGGAATCGTAGGAGAAATCCTTGTAAAATTCTCTCCGCTTGCCAACAACCATATTGTGGAGCTTCTGGAAAAAGAGGGGGCTGAAGCCGTGATGCCGGATCTTATGGACTTCCTACTCTACTGCTTCTATAACCAGAACTTTAAGCACGAGAACTTAGGGGCTTCCTGGAAGGGAAAAACCCTTTGCAATATTGCAATCAGCTTACTGGAGTCTTTCCGAAAGACGGCGAAGAAGGAATTACAGAAATCCAAGCACTTTACCGCACCAAGCGATATCCGAGAGCTTGCTTCCCTTGCCAGAGAATATGTCTCTCTCGGAAACCAGACCGGAGAAGGTTGGTTCTTAACCGGAGAAATGCTTGAACTTTTGTCTGAAGGGGTAGATAATATCGTATGTACCCAGCCTTTCGGATGTCTCCCGAACCACATTGTCGGAAAGGGTGTCATCAAAGAGCTGAAGCGGCATAATCCCACAGCGAACATCATTGCCGTGGACTATGATGCCGGCGCATCGGAAGTAAACCAGTTAAATCGAATCAAGTTAATGCTGACCGTAGCCCAAAACAAGATACGGGATAAGGCCTAAGGACGAACTTTCCATCAGGAAAGTCGTCCTGTACAAGACCAAGGCCTGCAGGGACTTGCTTTGCGGAGCAAAGTGAGCGGTGGACTACAAGTCCACGCTCAGTCAACGAAGTGAAAAGGACGAACCTTCCATCAGGAAAGTCGTCCTCATTCAATTGAATATAGTTAAATTCTCCCGATATTGACTCTTCCAAAGGCGCTCTCGCTCGGTTACGACGCAGCGGTACTAAGCATCTTTCTTCGCTTTGCTCGAAAGCTGCAAGTGCCGGCGTCTCCACACGCTTTGTCTGAGTTAATATCGGGAGAATTTTTCTTTAGGAAATATTGCTTTCATTTTTACTGCATTTTGTTAAAACAAAAGTATCATTTATAAGGAGGAGCTATGGATATTGCAAAAAAAATTGACCACACGATGTTAAAGGCGGAGGCAGGGAAAGACAGTATTCTCCGCTACTGCGAGGAAGCAAAGGCAAATCATTTTGCTTCGGTTTGCGTTAACACTTCTTATGTTCCGCTCGTTGCGAAGGCTCTTTCCGGCTCCGGTGTAAAGACCTGCTGTGTGGTGGGCTTTCCTTTGGGAGCGATGTCTACAAAGGCAAAGGCTTTTGAAGCAAAACAGGCTGTAGCGGACGGTGCCGACGAAGTGGATATGGTTATTCAGATTGGAGCCTTGAAGGACAAGGACTATGACTATGTAAGAGAAGATATCAAAGCTGTGGTAGAAGCTTCCAAGCCGGCTATTGTAAAGGTCATTATCGAAACCTGCCTCCTTACAAAAGAAGAAATCAAAAAAGCCTCCGCGCTTTCCGAAGAAGCCGGTGCGCATTTTGTAAAAACCTCTACCGGATTTTCTACAGGAGGAGCTACTGTGGAAGATGTAAAACTCATGAAAGAATCCGTTTCCGATAAGATGCAAATTAAGGCAAGCGGTGGAATCAGAAGCAGGGAGTTTGCAGAAGAACTTCTCGCTGCCGGTGCAGACAGACTGGGCGTCGGAAACGGACTGCTTCTGCTCTAAGCTTGAAATATGTATAAAATTTAATTCAAGCGAAACTCTTACATAGAAAAAGGGCGTTAGCAGAAAAAGGGGCTGTAAAAAAATCAAAGATACCATTTTTAGTGCTGTAGAGGTCCGTTGCAGGGTAATCTGAGCCCGTGGGTACTTGCGAAAAACAAATGAAATGCTGTTTTTCGCTTAGTATCCCCTACGTGGCGAGGTTAGCGAGAGCGTGCCCTGCAACGGACCTTCACAGTATAAAGAAGTTTTGATTTTATTATTCCTCCCAAATGCCATTAAAGACTTCTCTCGCTTCTCCGGTCATAAAGGCGTGTTTACTTTCTTTATCGTAGAAAATCTTGAGCTCACCGCCTAAAAGGTGCACAAGTACCTCTTGATCCAGTTTTCCTAAGAGATTTCCGGCAACAACCGCTGCTGTAGCTCCCGTTCCGCAGGCAAGGGTTTCTCCCGATCCTCTTTCATAAACCCGGAAATTAATTTCCTTTCTATTCTTTATCTCGATAAACTCACTATTCACCCGATTGGGAAAACGGGAATGGCTTTCAAAGCTTTTGCCGTATCGTGCAAAATCAATGGTATAGATACTCTCTCCAAGCACGGGATTATCCTCTAAAAAGTAGATAGCATGCGGATTTCCGGTATTGATTCCCACAAAGGATAAGTTTAAATCCTCAACTTGTATTTTCTCCGGAAGATTGCTATCCAATTTCACTTCTCCCATATCCACCGTGGCTTGAAAGAGTTTTCCGTCCTTTACTTCATAGCGAATCTCTTTCATACCGGACTTGGTCTCTATCTTTATTAACGGAATATCAGGACGCACAATCCCATGATCATAGATGTATTTTGCGGTACAACGGATGCCGTTTCCGCACATTGCGCCTTCCGATCCGTCCGCATTAAACATGTGCATATAGGCATCCGCCTTATCACTCGGCTCAATCAAAATGATACCGTCACCTCCGACACCGAAATGCCTATCCGACATTTTTATCGCTAAATCTTCCGGATTCTCTACTTTCTCCCGAAAACAGTCAATGTATATATAGTCATTTCCCAAACCTTCCATCTTGGTAAATTGCATATCCTCTCCTTCTTTTTATATCCGGTCTACTCTAGGCTAGAAGTAGATTTTCACTAAATTTGCAAACGATTTCGGATTCCAAAGTGACGCCTGTAAAAGTAAATCTACTTATAGAAGTCCAAGCTTTAAGATAGTTCTACTCGCTTATTGTCTATAATCTCATAGAATACAGCCTTTCCTTTCAGTGCGTAGTCTCCGACTTTTAACGCATACGTTCCGTCTATTCCCTGATACTGTAAATCGGAAAGCTTTTCCATCAGACTTTTTCCTTTGTTTTTTAAGGCTATCTGGAGGATTGCTATGGCATCCTTTTCTCTTCCGACTTGCTCATCTTCCACAATCGATAAAACAGAATCTGCACTGTTTGTTGCTTCCGACTCTTCCTCCACTTGTGTCGAGCTTATGCTTTCCTGTTCGGGAGAAGATGTCTCCATCTCACTTATTTCACTATCTGAAACTGTTTCATTCTTTGTATTCTTTCCATACAAAAGACAATTGGTCTTCCGTTCCGTATCTCCCGGAAAATCAGCCCTATCCCAGTCATTTCCAAGTAAAGCGGTAAAATTATGTTCTTCTGCCAGAATAGTATTTGCTTCTTCATTGTAATATTCCAAAAAAAGAATATCGATTCCTGCCGTTTCCAGCTCACTCAACTTTGCCCTAAAATCATCTTCGGAAGTATAGCTATAAACTGTCACAACTCCTCCCAACTCCTGAAAGGCTTCCGTTATTTCCTTTGATAAGAGATCCGCCTTCCCTTCAGGCAGCAAAATTCCCATGGAACGAAATGCCTCGTTGTAGGCAAAGAAGGAGAGATCCACCGCTTGATCCTCCGCCGACCTGCTTAAACAAAAACTGTGCTCCCGCAAAGAATCTTTGGGAACAAATGTAGTAGCAAGGTAAGGAATCTTCTCTTCTTCACTTAACTTAGAAAGGAAGTTCACGTTTTGCTCTTCCCCTCCAAGAATCAAGTCCGTTTTCAGGCTTAGAATCTCGCTTTTTATTTTTTCCTCTCCTATTTCCGGATTTAAGAAATGCAGTTCTATCCCGCCCTCTTCTTTTGCATAGCTTTCAAGCTTTGTCTTCTCTTCTTCGGACAATTGCTTTACGAGGGTAAGCTGTACACTTTCTGCTGTAGAATTCTCATTCTGTTTCGGAATATGATTTGGAGAAGCGGCTTTGAAACGAATCAGGCACAATAAAGAGAGTAGAAGAATGGCTATTCCTCCACAGGCAATATAGAGCTTTTTCCGAAATTCTTTTTTTCTCTTTTCCAGTCGTTTTGCAGAACGATCCTTTCTTTCCTTACGAAGTCTCTCCCTTTCCTTCATAAGCTCCGCATCATCATCGGATAGTTCCGTTTTTTCAAAGTTGTTTTGGATTTTTTTCTGTGCGGCTTCTTTTTTTAATGTTTCTTTCTCTTCTTTCGTTCTTCCATGAGCTTCCGGAATTCTTCCTCCGAAATCTTCATCTCTTCCAATCTCTTCTTTCTCCGTTCCTTCCACTTCTTTCTCCTTTTTCGTTCATCCACGATATTCTTTGCACCGTAGAGAGCTCCCCCTCCAAAAAGGAAGGCCAGAATTGCAATAATCACAGTAACTCCACTAATCGTCACTGCAAAAAAAGCAGCTTTTGTTTTAGGACTCGCCTCTTCGAACATCACACGAATATTTTGTTCCTTATATAGACTCGCCTTACCAACCATTCTTCCGTCTAGAAGAAATACCAGTTCGGGTAAAGCATTTTCCTTTAGACGACGTATAGAGCTGCCGCTGCTTACGGAAGCATCCGCTCCCGTAGTTGGACTTTCTTCATTGGCAGTCATATCATCCGCAGAAGTATCTTCCGTTTCTTCCGTCTTAGGCAATAAAAATTGAAATTCAAGCCCCTCCTGACTTGCCTCCTTCGGTAAAGAAAGAAGTACCTTTCCGGAAAAATGCAACTTATCCTCGGCCGTAATATAGCCCTGCTTCACTGCTTCCAGACGGATTCTTTCCAGATAATTAGCGGAATCTTCCAATTCCTGCTGTTCTGTTTCCAAAAATCCCAAATCCAAAAGCGCTTTTGTGTCTATATAATGATAAGGTGTTTTATCCCCTAACACAACCGTAACCAGTCTTCTGTCCCCCTCTTTTGCAAGAGTAAGGAGAGTATTTCCGCTATTCTTCGTAAATCCTGTTTTCCCGGCTACGACACGCTTATCATAAAAACGGGAATCAGGAAGCATCATCTTATGCTCCATATAAATGGTATTTCCCTCGGGAAGTCTCTGGAGTCCGTTTAAAGTATGGCGAAGATTCTTTTCTATATCCAAAAACTTTTCATTTTGAAAGGCGGCTACTGCGATAAGAGCCATATCCTTTGCCGTAGTGTAATGATTTTCCGAAAAAAGTCCGGAGGGATTATCAAAATGACTTCCTGTGCATCCCAGCTCCTTTGCTTTTTCATTCATCATTTCCGCAAAGGCTTCTCTTGAGCCTGCCACATGTTCTGCCAGAGCATTTGCAGACTCATTTGCAGACTTTAGCAGTAAAGCATGCAAGCAATCATTGACCGTTAGTACATCTCCTGCCTCAATCTGCGCATTGGATGAACCTGCGTCCACATTGTAGACAGCATCATGAGAAAAAGTTACTTTCTCATCTAGATTACAATGATCCAGTACCACAAGTGCCGTTAGCACTTTGGTAATACTTGCAGGGTATCCCTTCTCTTCTCCATTTTTAGAAAAGAGGATTGCTCCTGTATCGGCATCCATCAGAACAGCCGATTCTCCGGTCAGTTCTACACTTCCCCATGTAGCTGCATAAACTTTTATGCTGTCAGAAAGTGGAAGCAAGAAAAATAGAAGGAAGCAAAGGATGCTATATACTATTCTTCCCTTATTACGCAAACTTTCCTCCTACTCTAAACAAATACAAAATAAACATTTCGTTTTATTACTCTATAGTTCTTTCAAAAAAATCTTTAAAATTTTTTTCTGATGCTCATGAAAGGACAACGCATGTGGAGAAGACTTCCACGTCACTTCTCCCGTCTCTCTTTCTTTTTCCGACTCACTAAAGCCTTCCGACATCGGAGAATGATTTCCAAGAGACAGTGCTTTTTACTGTCCAGACGTCTCCACTCCCGTTCTATATGAGAAAGTAAGCGATTCCCCAAAATGAGCGCAATATCGTTTCGATGTGCATCTTCGTACTCCTCCGAGAAATAAGAAGATGCCGGGCTTCCTAAAAAGAAAAGAGGAAAAAGTAAATTATGCCTTCCGGGAATATCGCTTTCTTTGTAGGATACTCCTTGAATATAGTCCTTCCATTCCTCCAAGAACTCTCCGGTATAATCATAAAAATGAGCGTAGAGAATATCTATTAGGCACTTCCTGTCCGGTGCGGAACTGTTTTTAAACTGTAAATACAGCTCAATAAAAAGCTCCAACACCCGACAGATTGCTCTTTCTTCCTGCTCATATACAATTCCAAGGGAAGTATACAGTAGAACAGAAAGAATATCTCCCAGCTCATCCTTTTCCAACGCTTCCTTTGGAAATAAATAGTTATCACAGGACTCCATACATTCCTGAAGAAGCGAAGGCATTTCTCTTTTATTTCCGCAAAAAAACTTACTTAAGGACGCAAAAAAAATGCCGTAAGAGCTGTTTTGATCCACTTCATCCGGAATCGATTTGATTCGTTCTAATGAAAGCTGTAATCTCTCTCCCATATGCTCCTCATTATAGCAAAATCACATTAAACAAGCCTTACGAAAAAAAGTTTTTTTTCGTAAGAATCAGCCTCTGATTCCCAAAAATAAGAAAAACAGCCAACAGAACAGAAGAAGGATATCCAATCCTATCGCAAGATATATCGGTCGTTTTTCTAAAAATTTTCCCCTCTCCAAAGGAATAGCAAAGCGAAGTGAAAAGGCGGAAAAATGAACAGAAAGGAGCGCAATCGCAGCAATCACCATACCTGCCTCTCCATGTCTGTAAAAAGAATAGGAAATACAGAATAAAAAAAGAAGAAGAGCCAATCCGGAAAGGATACAAGCTCCCACAGTACCTCTTGCCAATTTCTTTCTGATATAGGAATATCTCTTTTCTTTCTCCAATGTCTTTCTCCCGATTGTGAAGTCCGGACTACAGTTCTCTTTTCTGCCTTCTCTTCTTCCTTTTTCTTTGCACCAAACGGAAGCAACAATACCCGAGCAAGGTTCCCGTTGTGTTCAAGATAACGTCATCTATATCACAGCTTCCCGCTCTTAAAAGCAGTTGAACCAGCTCTACCCCAAAAGATAAGAGATATCCTGCCATAACCGTATTATACCAATACTTCCTGCAACGTCCGGAAAAGGATGGAAGCAAAAAGCCCAAAGGCGCAAAACCGATGATATTTCCAAAAAGATTCAAAAACGAGCTGAGCAAACCAATCTGCTTCCAGTGAAAAATATAACGTTTGATTTCTCGAAACGGATAGAGATTATAGCTCATGTGCTCCCTGTTTAAGAGACCTCTTCCATTCAACTCAGAAAAGAACAGCAAATAAAAAAGGAGAAGAATATAGAGCGCAAAAAACAACACAGCTGCCCATCTGTTCCTGGTCATTTCCCTTGCACGCATACTCTCTTCTTCCTAAAATGTCAAATCTTCTTTTCTTCTAAGGAGAATTGCTCCTTCAATAATAGACAAAATACCGGTAACAAGTCCGATTGTGATAAGCACCACACCCATAGCAATAGAAGCTCCACCTGCATTTCTCATAACCTTATATATCTTTTCCATCTCTTCTCCTCTTTCTTTCCACGCTGTAATAAGATAGACAATCCTGCACAGCAAAGCCCATTTTTGTATAAAGCTTCATAGCCGGCATATTCCGGGAATCAACCTGTAAAATGACCTTCTCGTACTGCCCGTACTCTCCCTGTTCCAGGCAATCTCTAAGTATTTCTTCTCCCTTTCCCTGTCCTCTGAACCTATTCTCTACCATAAGCCCGTAAAGGTAAAGTGTTTTTTCATTGTAAGCAGAAAAAAATACCTCTCCAAAAGGATAACTCTTTCTCTCTCCCGGAAAAACAACAGGATGCTCCAGCGTTTTTTCCAGAAAATATTCAGAATAGAGGTAAGGAAAATGAAGAAAGGACTCTTCTTTGGTCTTCCTAATAAAACGAATTCTCTTCTCCCGAAAGTCATCGTAAAGACTTTCGCTAAGCATGGTAAAAAGTCCTTGCCCTCGCATAAAGGGATGTATAAACACAGTACAAAGCAGAATATCCTTCCCCTCCTCCTGTTCCCCAAGCTTATATCCCATGAGGATTGCAAGATAGTCTTCCTTTAAGCCGCTTTCCTTCTTCTCTTCATTCCGAATACTATAGAAAAAGTCATAATCCAGCGCTGTATCATAGTTTGTTTTATCTTCTTGATTACAGAGGAGAATCAGGTCTTTAAATCCCCTTTCCTCCTCTTCATTTAATTCTAATTGCAACAGAACATCCATGCTTTCTCCATTTTGAGAAATCCATTCATTACTCTTTCAAGACAATGTTTTGTAAACTTTTCAAAATCCTTTTTCCAAAAAAATCTTGTCTTATAGCGTAATCTTATCCAAGTGCCAGATATCTCTTACATACTCTTCTATAGTTCTGTCCGAAGAGAACTTTCCGGCATGTGCGGTGTTTAGAATGGCGGCCTTTTGCCCACCATTCCCTATCCTGGAAATGCTTTTACCGCTTCCTCCTGCGCTTGCATATACGCACGAAGATCTTTCAAGATAAAAATAGCGATCCGCCACATCGGACTCCTTGGTATTCAATAAGGAGTCGTAAAGAGGACGGAAAAGCTCCGGATCCTCCGGACTGTAAAAACCGTTCACGAGCTGCATAAGTACTCTTCTGATTTCCTGGTCATTGTTGAAAATGTCCATGGGCTTATAACTTCGGTTGTGCTCCAACTCAATAACCTCATCACTGCTCATACCAAAGATAAAGGCATTTTCCGCGCCGACTTCTTTGACAATCTCCACATTCGCACCATCCATCGTACCGATGGTTAAAGCACCGTTTAACATCAGCTTCATGTTGGAAGTACCGGAAGCTTCCTTCGATGCCGTGGAAATCTGCTCGGAGAAGTCCGCTGCCGGGATGATAACCTCTGCGGAAGAAACCTTGTAATCCTCAATAAATACGACCTTAATCTTGTCCTTAATCGAAGCATCGTTATTGATGACCTCGGCTACACTGTTGATCAACTTAATCGTAAGCTTCGCCGTCTTATATCCTGCTGCCGCCTTTGCTCCGAAGATAAAGGTATGCGGATAGAACTCTCTCTCCGGGTGATCTTTGATCTGGTTGTAAAGGTACATCACATGCAGGATATTCATAAGCTGTCTTTTATACTCGTGGAGACGCTTTACCATTACATCAAAGACAGAGTCTACATTCACCTTAATGCCGTTATGCTCAAAGATATAACGAGCAAGCCGTTCCTTGTTATGGCGCTTAATCGCCATAAACTCCGACTGCGCCTTTTTATCCTCTGCATAGACTGCGAGTTTCTCAATTTGAGATAAGTCGGTAATCCACCGGTCTCCGATTTCTCTGTTACCCACTCGGCAAGCTCCGGATTCGCATGAAGCAGCCATCTTCTCTGTGTAATACCGTTGGTCTTGTTGGAGAACTTCTCCGGATACATCTCATAGAAATCCCTTAATTCCTGCTTCTTCAGGATTTCCGTATGGAGGGCTGCAACACCGTTTACAGCATGGCTACCGATAATCGCAAGATGCGCCATCTTAACCTGTCCGTCGTAGATGATTGCCATCTTGGCAATCTTTGCTTCGGCGTTTCCTTCATACTTTTTTCGTACATCTTCACAGAAACGACGATTAATTTCTTCCACAATCTGATAGATTCGAGGAAGAAGCTTGGAGAACAGCTCAATCGGCCACTTCTCTAAAGCCTCCGCCATAATGGTATGGTTCGTGTAAGCACAGGTATTTACAGTAATCTCCCATGCCTCATCCCAAGTCAGATGATAATCGTCCATCAAAACACGCATAAGCTCTGCAACCGTCACAGTGGGATGGGTGTCATTTAACTGGAAAGCAACCTTATCCGCAAGATGCTTGACATCACCGTCGTGCTTTTTCACATAGGAATCCACCGCAGTCTGGACGGACGCGGAAATAAAGAAATACTGCTGACGAAGTCTTAATTCCTTACCCGCATAGTGGTTGTCGTTCGGATAAAGCACTTCTACGATATTTCTTGCCATATTGGCGGATTCCACCGCCTTCTGATAATTTCCCTTATCAAATTCATCAAGGCTAAAGGTTTCCTTTGCCTTGGCATCCCATACGCGAAGAGTATCCACGATATGATTGTCGTACCCGACTACCGGAGTATCATAGGGAATGGCTTCTACGGACTGATAGCCCTTATGTACGAAACGAAGTCTTCCATCCGGCTCCCGTACAGTCTCTACCCATCCGCCAAAACGTACTTCTTTGGCAAGCTCCGCTCTACGAATTTCAAAGGGGTTTCCGTCCTTTAACCAGTCATCGGCAACTTCCTTCTGGTATCCGTCTACGATTTGCTGCTTGAAGAAGCCATACTTGTATCGGATACCGCAACCGCATGCCCAGTATCCGAGAGTGGCAAGACTATCTAAGAAGCAGGCCGCCAGTCTTCCAAGACCGCCATTTCCAAGAGCCCAGTCCGGCTCCGCATCTTCCAAGGCGGAAAGATTCAGTCCAAGCTCTTCAATGACTTCCTTCACTTCTTCGTGAGCGGAAAGATTTAAGATATTGTTTCCAAGAGCTCTTCCCATCAAAAACTCCATCGAAAGATAGTAAACTCTTTTTCGATCTTCCTCTTCCGCACGCTTTATGGTAAGAATCCAGTCATCAATAATCTGATTCTGTATTGCTGCAGCTACAGCATGAAAAGCTTCTTTCTCATTTAGTTCTGTAAGTTCTCGTCTGAAAAGCTTTCTGGCATTGTTTTCTATTTCCTTTTTCAACATGGCTTTATCAAACTTTTTGCATTTCGCCTCCTTAAACTCCCTCTCTACCATTTTTTATAGCTGTTTTTATATGCCTTCCTCGGTCCCCAATTTTTTTCTGTTATGTTTTTCTTTTTTCTAAGACCCGTCAACAAAACAGCTTCTTCTTTATAAAGCGACAAAATGTCTCTTTAAATTATATTAAAAAAGCGTTTTAGCATTTTTCCACGGAAAGACTTAAAGTTTCTCCATTAATATCCCAGTCCTTTACATAGCCCTTTAATTCCTCAAAGGAAAGCACATCCGCAAGAACAGTCTTGCAAAGCTCCTTCTCAAACTTCTGCATAAGAGCAATAAGCTTTTCATTGCCTTTTGCGGAAAGCCGAATGCGATCCATAACCTCAAAGCCGGCTTCCTTTCTCATGGTCTGTACCTTGGAAATGATTTCTCTTAAGAAGCCCTCTTCCTTCAACTCTTCACTTAAGTTGGTATCGAGAACCACGGTATACTTTCCGTCCTCTTCCGTGATGAAACCGTCCTTCTTCGTGGACTCAATCAGTAGATCCTCTCTGGAAAGTTCTACTGCAGTACCGTCCTTTGCCGTGAAGCGGATAGCCCCTTCTTCGAGGGCCTTGATTCCCGCCTTACTGTCCAGCTCTGTAAGGTAGGTACGGATTTCCTGTAAATGCTTTCCGTACTTCGGTCCTACCGTCTTTAACTGCGGCTTAAAGATATAGGCAGTGAAGTCGGATAAGTCTTCCTTAAATGCAATGGCCTTTAAGTTAAGCTCTTCCTGTACAATACTCTCATACTGCTTTTCCAATGCCTTTCCACCGGAAATATACATGACGGAAAGAGGCTGACGGTTCTTTACCTGTGCCTTTTCTCTCGCTGCTCTTCCGAGCTTTACAAGAGCCAGCACTTCGTCCATATTTTCTTCCAAATCCGGAATGATGTAAGCAGGATTCGAAACGGGGTATTTGCAAAGGTGTACCGACTTTGGAGCAGATGCATCCACGGAGCAAACAAGGTTACGATAGATGGACTCCGTAATAAAGGGCACTAGCGGTGCCGCAAGCTTTGCAAAAGTAACGAGTGTTTCATAAAGCGTCATATAGGCATTGACCTTATCCTCTTCCATGCCCTTTGCCCAGAAACGCTCTCTGGAACGTCTTACATACCAGTTGGACAACTCATCACAGAACTCCTCAAGAGCATTGGCTGCCTCCGGAATCTTAAACTGAGCCAAATTTGTGTCCACCGTGGCAATCAAAGTATTCAACTTACTGAGCAGCCACTTGTCCATCGGAGACAGACTCTCATAGTTTAAGCTGTATTTTGTCGGATCAAAATCATCAATATTGGCATATAAAACGAAGAAAGCATAGCTGTTCCAAAGAGTGGAAAGGAACTTTCTCTGTCCCTCCACTACCGCTCCGTCATGGAAACGGTTCGGAAGCCAGGGCGCGGAGTTCGTATAGAAGAACCAGCGAATCGCATCGGCACCGTGCTTTTGTAAAGCCTCCATCGGGTCTACGGCATTGCCCTTTGATTTACTCATCTTCTGCCCGTTTTCGTCCTGCACATGGCCGAGAACAAGAACATTTTCAAAAGGAGCCTTATGGAACAGTAAGGTAGACTCCGCAAGTAGGGAATAGAACCAACCTCTGGTCTGGTCTACCGCCTCACAAATAAACTGCGCCGGAAATTGAGACTCGAAGAGCTCCTTATTTTCAAAGGGATAATGGTGCTGCGCATAAGGCATGGCACCGCTGTCAAACCAGCAGTCAATCACCTCCGGTACTCTCTTCATCCTCTTTCCGCAGTGCGGGCAAGGAATCGTAAGCATATCCACATAGGGCTTATGGAGCTCAATATGCTCATAGCCGACATAGTCGGAAGAATAGCCCTTATCGCCCTCCTCCTTCAGCTTATTTAAAATATCCTGATAATTTTCCGCTCTTTCCTGTAATTCGGAAATGGAGCCGACTGCATCCTGGTGTCCACAACTCTCACACTCCCAGATATTTAAGGGTGTTCCCCAGTAACGGTCACGGGAAAGGCTCCAGTCCTGTACATTCTCAATCCAGTCACCGAATCTTCCCTTTCCGATAGACTCCGGAATCCAGTTGATTGTATTGTTATTGGCAACCAGTTCATCCTTTACGGCAGACATCTTGATGAACCAGCTCTCTCTTGCGTAGTAAATAAGAGGTGTTCCGCAACGCCAGCAATGCGGATAGCTGTGCGTCATCTTCGGTGCATCAAAAAGCAGACCTCTCTTATCAAGGTCCTTTAAAACCTCGGGATCGGCGCTGATAGCTCCTTCTTCCACTTCCTTCTCCGTCGGCTTACAACGCATACCGAAGAACGGAGTCTCCTCCGTAAGCTTTCCTTCGCTGTCCACGAACTTCACGAGAGCCAAATCGTTCTCTCTTCCGATACGACCGTCGTCTTCACCGAATGCAGGTGCAATATGCACGATACCGGTACCGTCTTCTGCGCTGACATAGTGGTCGGAAACCACTACGCAAGCCTTCTTATGCTGCTTCTCCGCTTCCTTCTCCGCACCGGAGTAAAGAGGCTCATAGCTAAGTCCCTACAAAGTCCTTACCCTTACAAGTCTCCAAAACGGAGTAAGCTTCTTCGCCCTCTTTCGAAAGGCCGGAAAGTACAGCGTCAAGACGCGCTACGGCTAAGATATAGAGATTCCCGTCTGCAGCCTTTACCTTTGCATATTCCAGATCCGGGTGCACACAAAGTGCCACATTGGAGGGAAGAGTCCAAGGTGTGGTTGTCCATGCGAGGAAATAACCCTCTTCTCCTTTAATTTTAAAACGCACCACAGCGGAGCGCTCTGTAAGCTCCTTATAGCCCTGCGCTACCTCATGGGAGGAAAGCGGGGTTCCGCAACGGGGACAGTAGGGCACAACCTTAAAGCCCTTATACAAGAGCTTTCTCTTCCAAATCTCCTTTAAGGCCCACCACTCCGACTCGATAAAGTCGTCGTGATAAGTCACATAAGGATCTTCCATATCTGCCCAGAATCCTACCTTGTAGGAGAAGTCCTCCCACATTCCCTTGTACTTCCAAACATTTTTCTTACATAAATCAATGAAAGGAGCGACACCGTAGGCCTCAATCTGCTCTTTCCCGTTGATGCCGATTTCCTTCTCGATTTCCAGCTCTACCGGAAGTCCGTGGGTATCCCAACCGGCTTTTCTCGGAACCATATTTCCCTTTCATGGCATGGTAACGGGGAATCATGTCCTTAAATGCTCTGGTCTCCACGTGACCGATATGCGGTTTTCCGTTTGCAGTAGGAGGACCGTCATAGAAGACATAGGACTGATCGCCCTTATGCTCCTCGATGGATTTTTCGAAAATATCTTCCCTTTTCCAAAACTCCTCGACTTCTTTCTCCCTTTCCACAAAGTTCATATTGGTATCTACTTTTTTAAACATGATTCACTCCTTCGTTAAGCATTATCCGTCCTATTATAATAATTTAGAACATATAAAGCAAGAAATCCTAAGATGCATTACGCAGCAATAAGAGAAAGTTAAAACACTTTCTCTTATTCTTCTAAGCTCTATGCATATTTAAATAGCGTCTATCTATACTCATTTAAAAGCTTAATCTTCATATCGTATAGCTTATCCGATAAATCCACATGCACATTATGCGGATTCTTCAGACGCTTACACTCATCCCAGAGTCTATTCAGTTCCTCTTTGGCATGTTTTGTAATTTCTTCCACACTCGGGCAACTGTATACCAGCTTTCCTCCCTCGAAAATAGGCTTGAGCAGAGGCTCCATCGTATAACTTCCGCCTTCCAGGGTGCTCTTCTTCCAGGTTTCCACCGGATCAAACAAAGTTAAATCCTCATCAGTGGAAAACTTCTCCTCCGCGAGGCAAATATAATCCGCAAAAACCTTTCCACTATCCTTCTGCACAATACGATAAATCTGCTTGTCTCCCGGGTTGGTAATCTTCTCGGAATTCTCGGAAAGCTTAATCTTCGGAATCCACTCTCCATGCTCACCCATAATCGCCGCAAGCTTATACACACCGCCAAAGCTGGGCTGGTTTTCGGAAGTAATGAGCTTCGTTCCGACACCCCATGCATTGATGGTCGCACCTTGCAGTTTCAAAGAGCTGATTAAGTCTTCATCGAGATCATTGGACGCGGAAATAATCGCATCCGTATAGCCTGCATCATCCAGCATCTTTTTTGCCTTCTTGGAAAGATAAGCCAGATCCCCTGAATCCATACGGATTCCATAACGCTTTAACTTAATCCCTTCCGCCTTTAAAGTATCAAAACAGCGAATGGCATTTTTCACACCGCTCTTTAAGGTATCATAAGTGTCTACCAAAAGAATACAGCTTTCCGGATAAAGCCTTCCGTAAGTGATAAAGGCCTCCAGCTCTGTCGGGAAAGACATAATCCAGGAGTGCGCATGAGTCCCCATCACAGGTACTCCGAATTTCTTTCCGGAAAATACATTGGAAGTCCCAATACAGCCGGCAATAATGGCAGCTCTCGCCCCGTAAATTCCGGCATCAGGCCCCTGTGCCCTCCGAAGTCCGAACTCCATAACCGTATCTCCATTTGCCGCATGGACTACACGGCTTGCCTTTGTTGCAATAAGAGACTGATGATTTATGATATTCAATAAAGCGCTTTCAATAAGCTGCGCCTCTATAACCGGCGCAATGACCTTGACGAGAGGCTCCCTCGGAAATACCACGGTCCCTTCCGGAATGGCATATACATCTCCCGTAAAGTGAAAACCGCGGAGATAGTCAATGAAATCCTCATCAAAAATTTTCAAGCTTCTGAGATAATCAATGTCCTCTTCATTGAAGTTTAAATTTCGGATATACTCCACCACCTGTTCCAGTCCACAGCAAATAGAAAAGCCGTTTCCACAGGGGTTTTGCCGATAAAACATATCAAAAATCACTCTTTCCTGTGCTTTTCCGCTTTTAAAATATCCCTGCATCATCGTCAGTTCATAAAAGTCTGTCAGTAAAGTTAAATTTCTCATGCTACTCCTTTTCTTCTGGATACGATTTCGTATTCTTGTGTATTAGATGTTGTTTATAAAATGCTGTTTGTTCAATGCTGTTTGTTCAATGCTGTTTGTTCAATATTATTTATTCAATTTTATTTATTCAATGTTGTTTATTCAATGTTGTTTATTCAATTTTATTTTTTTATTTTAATCCTATCTCTCCTATCCTACTGTTTTTCCACAGGATGCAAAACTTCATTGCCATCGGGAAATTGACTTCTAATCTTTTTATACATTATCCCCAAGCATAGAACGCTCAGTGTCCAGCTTACCGGATAACTGATATAAAGCTGCTTCAGTCCGTGAAAGGCAGGAATCGGGAAAAGTATAAAAACATAAAAAACTCTGGTGAGGCAGATTCCGATTAAACTGATAATCATTGGCTGAAAACTATATCCAAATCCACGTAAGCCTCCCACAAAAATATCCATTAGTCCAAAGAGACAATAGGGTACCACAATGATAAACAGTCTTTCTCTTGCAAAACGCACAACTTCTTCCGAATCCGTAAAAAGGAATGCAAGATTTTCGGAAAACAGGAAAACCAAGACATTGCTGATTACCGCAATCATAGCCAAGGCCAAAATGCAGTTCTTCAGTATCTCATTAATTCTTTTATACTGCTTTGCACCCAAATTTTGACTGGTAAAGGAAAGCATAGCCTGAGAAATCGAGTTCATCGCGATGTAAACAAAGCCTTCAATATTTCCGGAAATGGTCGCTCCCGCCATGGCTGTGGATCCAAAGGAATTTAACGCCGATTGAATCACCAAATTGGAAATGGAAAAGAGTATCCCCTGTACTCCTGCAGGAATACCAATCTGAAAAATCCGGTACAACTTCTTCGGATAAATCTTTAATTTACTCAATCTTAACTTTAGAGCTCCCTCTTCTTTTAAAAGTAAAACAAAAAGCACTACAGCAGAAAAGCTCTCGGAAATGCTGGTTGCAATCGCGACTCCCTTTACCCCAAGCCCCAATTGAATCACAAAAAGTAGATTTAAAATAACATTGATAACACCGGCTACAATCTGGGTATAAAGCGGTCTTTTTGTATCTCCCACAGCCCGAAAAACAGCTGCCAAAAAAATCATAGAGAATGAGAAAAGGAACTCCCCAAAAATAGTAGCGGAGATAAGTCTCCGCGTCCAAAAAAACATCGTCCGGAATCTTTATCATGACGAGTAAGGGACGAATGACAATATTTCCCAAAAAGCAAAACAAAAAAATACCGGATAGTATTGCGGCTGAAAACGCAGTAGACAGAACCTCTTCCGTATCCTTCCGCTTTCCCGCTCCGATGCTTTGGGCAATACAAACATTTACCCCAAGAGCCAATCCCAAAAACAGGTTCACCAAAAGATAAACAATTGTCCCTGTAGATCCCACCGCAGCCATTGCCTTAGGACCGACAAAACGTCCCACCACAACTACATCAGCAGCATTAAAAAGCAGCTGAAGCATTCCGGTAAACATAAGAGGCAGGCTAAAGCTTAAGATTTTAGGGAAAATAACGCCACGCGTCATATCAATTTCATAGCTTTTTTTCATTCCGCCTCCTATTCTTTCTGGATTTTCAGTCCTTCGAAAAAGCCGAGCAGAATACTGCTCGTTTTATGCAGGACATCTACTTATTGAATGCCTTTATTGAATGCCTTTATTGAATGCCTGTATTGAATCTCCACCTGAATCTGTTTTTTCTTACTACAAGTTTAAATTCTGCAATGCCTCACAAAGCCCTCCTGCCTCGTCTCCGACAAGAAGATGTACTTCATCCTTACTGGGGCGAACAATACCGGGAAAACCCGCCATACGTAAAATATTTTCCTGTACTAACGCATACTCCACAATTTTTACCTTGAGCTTTTTTGCATCGAAACGGACAGACTTTATATTGTCTTTTCCTCCAAGTCCCTCTATAAGAAGGGAAACAAGGCTCGATAAATCTTTTTTTTCCATACTGATATGATACTTATCCTTTTCCTCAATATGGTATTCCAAAGCCTTCTTTTGTTTTACCTTCTTGATTCTTCCTCTTATAAAAAGAAGGAAAAGCAAGACAAGGATAAAAAGAGCAAGCAGCACAATTTCCTCTCTACCACCGCTAAGCTCCGAAAGCTTTTCAAGTATTCGATCTATAAAAGGAATATTCGTCTGCAAACGTAAAAAAAAGATTGTCAGTATAATATTATCCAATACCATAGTACTCCTATCTTTAAAGAAGAATCATTCCATCTTCGACCGTCTTATGCAATTTCGTCCCAATCGGAATGATTTATAAAAGGATACAGCCTTTTCACAATCTAGATTCGATCCGAACTGCTAATCGGTCCGGGCTCCTGCATCTCGTATTTCTTCAGTTCCTCTACATATTTCTTTCCAAGCTCCGAAAGACGCATTTTTTTGTGTTTAATATAGCCTATACGCATCATTTCCTTCGTATCCAGAGGAATCGCAATATACTCCGGACCGTTTAACTCCTGACAGATGATACCGGAGCAAAGTGTATAACCATTTAAGCCGACCATGAGATTTAAAATCGTGGCACGATCGTTTACTTTGATGAATTTCCTGTATGAATAAGTGCTGAGAACCTCCTCTGCAAAATAGAAGGAATTTCGTTCTCCTTGATCAAAGGTACAGCAGGGATAGTCCATAAGGTCTTCCATTTTGATTATTTCTTTCTTTGCCAAAGGGTTCGACTTTGCCATAAATACATAAATATTACAGGAGAAAAGAGGGATGAATTCCAGATCCCCCTCTCGCAAAATCTTTCCAATCACATTTTCATTGAAATCATTTTCATAGATAATGCCCAGCTCGCTGACCTGCTTTCGCACATTCTCTATAACATCTATGGTCCTTCCTTCAAAAATGGAAAACTCATAGAGATTGTCTTCTTCGTATTGCCGAATCAGGTGAATAAAGGCCTCTACCGCAAAGGTATAATGCTGCATGGAGACACCGAATTTCTTCTTATACGGTGTTCCTGTAAGATATTTATCCTCCATAAGCTGATACTGCTCGGATACCTGCCTTGCATAGCCTAAAAATTCCTCTCCCTCCGCTGTCGCAATAATCCCTCTGTTGGAACGATTAAAGATTTCGATTCCGGTCTCATTTTCCACTGTTTTTATGGTTGCGCTTAAACTCGGTTGTGTAATAAAAAGACGCTTTGCGGCCTCATTAATAGAACCGGAATCAGCTACCATGATAATCTGCCTAAGTTGTTGTAAGGTCATCGTTTATCCCCCGCAACATAGGTTATAAAGCCTGCAGGATCAATGAATACCTGCTTTCCGGAGATACTTCGAATCTGCATCAAATCCATTGCCCGAATATAGTCCGTTGTCGTTCCGTTGTAATACTCCAGCACAGCATAATTATGAAATCCGGCATCTCCTTCATAAAGAAGGGCAGAGGTTTTCGGATCATAGAGACTCATTTTTTTAAATATAATGAACGGGTAATTATTCCCTTTTTCCAAAGTCAGTTGACTCGGGCTATCGAAAATAGCTCGTGCATCCGGATGCTCCATAAGCACCTTAATATAACGAGCCGTTTTCTCGTTCAATTCCTGAACCGGCTTTCCCTTAAAGAGATAGGATCCGTTTGCAGAAAGCTTCCAACCGTCCGGAGACTCCCTGTCTGTAAGAACAGCTCCGTCCTCTCCTACATAAAAGTTTCCAACCCACTGCTTTTCCGCCATACCGCCGTCTGCATTGAGGAAGTACCACTTTCCCTTCCATGACATCCAGCCGGTCTGCATCTTTCCTTCTTTGATAAAATACCAGCGCGCAGACTCCGGGCTCTGTACCCAACCGGTAAAGCTATGCTCTTCCTCTGTCGGATAATAATACCAGACATTGTCTTTGTTCTCCCATCTCCCTTCCGCTTCTACCGAAAAGGAAAGAGCAAGAAGATTCATACAAATAAAAAAGAACAGGATGAGGGCTCCGAAGATTTTGTATCCCCTCATTTTCAAGTTCCGCAACTTTCTCATTTCTAAAATATAATTCGGTTTCATTTCCCTCTTTTCTTTGTAAAACACTTTACTAACCTCCTATACAATTTCGTCCACTAGTATAGCATAAAATCTTCTTTTTACCATCTTTCGACTTCTTGTACTTTTTCTTGCTTTTTGCTACTATATACGAGATATTTAGGAATAATGAACACACAAAAGATATATAATAAATCCGAATATACAAGCGCATATAAACTATTCAAAAACTATTAGTTGAACGGCATACGAGAAACTTTTGTTCTAAATGAGATTCCGCCCGCTACTCGAGCGATACTCGTCAAGCATAAAATGTCTTATTAGGAGGAAATGACATGATTCAGATTGAAAAAGTAAAGGATTACTCCGCTTTAAGTAAAAAAGCAGCTATGTTTATTGCAGCAGAAATTGTGCAAAGAAAGCTTCCTGTACTGGGACTGGCAACCGGTTCCACCCCCATCGGAACCTATAAAGTATTAAGAGAACTTTATCAGGAAGGGAGACTGGATTTCTCTTACTGTTCGTTCCGTAAATCTTGACGAGTATAGAGGGCTTTCTCCGGAGGACTCCCACAGCTATCGCTATTTTATGAATGAGGAACTGTTTAACCATGTAAATATCAAAATATCCAACACCCATGTACCGGACGGTACCCTTAAAGAAGCTAAAGAGGCTTGTGAAAGCTATGAGGAATTGATTCAAAGCTTGGGTGGAATCCATTTACAGATTCTCGGCTTGGGGCATGACGGACATATCGGCTTCAACGAGCCGAGCAATCACTTCCCCGCAAAGACGCACTGTGTAAAATTAACGGAAGAAACCATCAATGCGAACCAACGTTTCTTTGCAAAAAAAGAAGACGTACCGACAGAAGCCTACACCATGGGAATCGGCACCATCATGCATGCAGAAAAAATTCTTCTTTTGGTTTCCGGAAAAGATAAGGCTTCTATTCTGCAAAAGGTTCTGGAAGGCCCGGTTACGCCGGATGTTCCCGCATCCATCCTACAGTTCCATCCGAATGTCATTTTGATTGCGGATGAAGAAGCTCTGTCTCTTTGTAAGACTGTCTGATTGAAGCCACAAAAAAGACTCCTGAAAACAGGAGTCTTTTTTAGCAGGGCTACAAGGATTCGAACCTTGAAATGACGGAGTCAGAGTCCGTTGCCTTACCGTTTGGCGATAGCCCTAAATCTTTGAGTCGCCAAAAAAGGCGACTCAGTTATACTACATAATTTTTCACAAATTGTCAAGGATTTTCTACATTTTCTTCAGGGCCTTCTTCCTGATTGTTTCCGATATCTCCGGCAGGTCCGAAGGAGCCGTTTCCGCCTGTATTCTTTTCTTCTTCCTCTGTCTTTGACTCTTTCGATTCTTTCTTGACTTCTATGGAAGATTCTTCTTCTCGTGAAGAGCTTTCCTCTTCCGTTTCAAGTTTGGATTCTTTCGTTTGCTCGGTGGATGATCCTTGCTTCTCTCCCTCTTTTTTCTTTTCCGAATTTCCTTCCTGCTTCTTATCCTTTTTCCTTACCGTTCCGCCCCCGGTTCCCGCTTCTTCAGCATTTTCCATAGGCTTCGTTACTCCGGACACCTCTGCAATATGCGCACTGATATTTTTGACCGTACTGCTAGGCTGATAATTTTCTTCACCGTACAAAAAGGTATGGAGACTGACAACATTGCTTTCCAAGGTAGCCGGAATAACCACATCCATTTTCCTAAGCTTCATTGTAGTCCTTGCAAAGGGGAAGCCCGAGGTCTCTCCAAGATGCAGACGACCAAGTTGTGTTGCCAAATCTGTAAAGTCGGCCATACTCATACTTGTGGAGATTTCCGGTAAAACCTGCGTTGCTACGGAGACCATTTTCACCGGTCCGGCCTTTTTCGCCTTATCCATCGCAAGACTTAAAACCTTTCTCTGTCTTGCCGTACGATTAAAATCCGTATCCATCAGACGAAGTCGTCCATATGCCACAGCCTGAATCCCATCCAGATGATTTTCCCCCGCATGCTCTAAATGAACGGAAGGAATCCCTGTAGACTGTACTGTTTCCGTGATAAAGGCATTGATGTAATAAAACTCCGCATCGGAAAGTTCTAGATCCACTCCCCCCAACGCAGAAATGCCTTTGGCAACAGCAGACCACGTAAAGCTTACATAATCGTCAATATGAATATCCAGATTCCGTTCCAATGCCGCTATCGCTTGCTCATGTCCGCCCAGGAAATAAGCTTCATTCATCTTATGATACTTTCCATTTCCATTGATTTCCGCATAGGTATCTCTATATACGGAGCATAACTTTATCTCACCGCTTCTTTTGTTAATTGTGGCAAGCATAATCACATCGGAAAGGGCACCCGCCTCTTTTGTTCCGTCACGACTGTCCAAACCGAAGATGGCAATAGTACGATATTGGCTTCCGATATATGGAGAAATAAAACGCCATAAAAAGAAGATTCCGCATAAAAATAAAACTAAGAAAAGAGCTCCTTTTAAAAGATTGCTTTTCTTCCTTTTCCCCCTTTTGCTTTCACTTCCCCTCTGTCTTCTCGGGTGATGGTAGGCTTCTTCCTCATAAGTATCCGCTCTACTGTATACTTGCTCTCCAGTTCTTCTCTGCTCTTCCCCTCTTCTGATAGGGATATCCAAATCCGAATACTCTTCCCTCTCTCTGCTAAAACTTCTGCTTCTTGCGGTTCGCCTCTTTCTACTTTCCAATTTTCTTCCTCCCGTTTTTTTCTTTTCTGCATTATAGCAAAGCTCTTTTCGCTAGGAAAGACGCCTTAAGAATATTTACATGGATTCGCAATGAAAAATGTAATTTTTACAGTTTTCCTGCCTTCTTATCAAAAAACACGAATCTTTAAGATGAAAAAATGCATTTATATCTCTTTTCTGTGCAAAAAAGAAATGGACAGATGCGAAGCATCTTATCCATTTCTCACAATCGCTTTTCTGCTTTTCATTCTTAATCTTAAGTACAAGCACTCACAATTAAAAATGTCTTTATTTTAAATTTACAATTAGCACTTCGGGCCGGCATTCTTTAAACTCTTGCCAAGCTCGGAATTCTCATACTTCTTAAAGTTCTTCACAAATCTTCCTGCAAGATCCTTTGCCTTGTCTTCCCACTCTTTAACATCACTATAGGTATCTCTCGGATCCAGAATCTTCGGATCTACACCGGGAAGTGCGGTCGGAACCTCAAAATCAAAGAACGGAATCTTCTTGGTCTCCGCCTTTGCTACATCGCCGTTTAAGATAGCATCGATGATTCCTCTGGTATCCTTAATGGAAATTCTCTTTCCGGAACCGTTCCAACCTGTGTTTACAAGGTATGCCTTAGCGCCGGTCTTCTTCATCTTCTTAACGAGCTCCTCAGCATACTTTGTGGGAGGAAGCTCGAGGAATGCCTGTCCGAAACAAGCGGAGAAGGTCGGAGTCGGCTCGGTAATCCCTCTCTCTGTTCCTGCAAGCTTTGCAGTAAAGCCGGAAAGGAAGTAATACTCAGTCTGCTCCGGAGTAAGGATGGAAATCGGAGGCAGTACGCCGAACGCATCTGCAGAAAGGAAAATAACATTTTCCGCATCAGGAGCTGCAGAAACAGGGCGTACAATCTTCTCAATATGGTTAATCGGATAGGATACACGCGTATTCTCCGTGGTGCTTCCGTCTTTAAAATCAATCTTTCCGTTAGCATCTACGGTTACATTCTCTAAAAGAGCATCTCTTCTTATCGCACGGTAAATATCCGGCTCGGAATCCTTATCCAGGTTAATGACCTTGGCATAGCATCCGCCTTCAAAGTTGAATACCCCGTTATCATCCCATCCGTGCTCGTCATCCCCGATTAAGAGTCTCTTCGGATCGGTGGAAAGAGTTGTCTTTCCTGTTCCGGAGAGGCCGAAGAAAATAGCGGTGTGCTTTCCGTCCAAATCGGTATTGGCAGAACAGTGCATGGAAGCAATCCCTTTAAGCGGCAGATAGTAGTTCATCATGGAGAACATCCCCTTCTTCATCTCTCCGCCGTACCAGGTATTCAAGATAATCTGCTCCTTACTCGTGATATTAAACATCACGGCAGTCTCGGAATGCAGTCCAAGCTCCTTATAGTTCTCTACCTTCGCCTTGGAAGCGTTATATACGATAAAGTCCGGCTCAAAGTTCTCTAACTCCTCTTTTGAGGGCTTAATGAACATATTGGTCACAAAGTGTGCCTGCCAAGCCACCTCCACGATGAAACGAACCGCCATTCTGGTATCTTTGTTTGCACCGCAGAAAGCATCCACTACGAAAAGACGCTTATTGGGAAAGCTCCTTCTTAGCGAGCTCTTTACAGCAAGCCCATGCTTCTTCCGATGCAGGATGGTTATCATTCGGATACTCTTCACTGGTCCACCAAACCGTGTCCTTGGAATTCTTATCCATTACAATATATTTATCCTTGGGAGAACGCCCGGTATAAATGCCGGTCATTACATTTACAGCACCTAATTCACTAACTGTACCCTTCTCATACCCCACTAAGGAATCCGCCGTCTCCTCTTTGAATAAGGTTTCATAAGAGGGATTGTGTACAATTTCCGTTGTTCCTGTAATGCCATACTTTGTTAAATCCAAATTTGCCATATTCTTCTCCTTCTTTCTTTAATACTCTTCCCATCGCTCTTTATTATACATATTTCTTTAAGAAAGTCACTTAGTTTTTTTTTTAACAATCCTAAAATTTCCTTTGATTTTCTTTGACTTCTTCTAGTCCAAAGGAATTCTCCTCGCTTTGCGTTCGGTGTTCACATAGGGTGAGAAACCGCACGCTGCATAAACTATACCGGTTAAGAATAAAAAAGGGGCGGAAAGTGTAGCCTCCCGCCTCTCCGTTTTCCCAATATGACTTACTGCTTTTTATCTTAACTTAAAGCTGTCTACAAGATCATTCATCATGTTGGCCTGCGCTGACAGTTCTTGTGAGGTTGCCGCACTCTCCTCTGCCGTTGCGGAATTTTCCTGTACTACAGCAGAAATCTCTTCGACGACCTTACTGATTTTGTTGATGCCTTCAGACTCTTCTTCAGAGGCTCTAGAGATTTCCAATATCAAATTATTAACCTGCTCTGTACTTTGAGAAACCGAATTCAAAGCTGTGGCAGTTTCCTCCGTGAACTTTGCTCCTTTTTGCACTGCCTCTATCGTTTCCTCAATAAGAATAGATGTATTCTGTGCTGCTTCCTGCGATTTCTTTGCCAAATTTCCTACTTCATCTGCAACTACCGCAAAACCCTTTCCTGCCTCTCCTGCGCGTGCGGCCTCAATAGCCGCATTTAAAGACAGAATATTGGTTTGGAAAGCAATATCATCGATTGTCTTAATAATCTTCCCGATTTCTTTGGATTTTTCCGTAATGTCTTGCATTGCCCCCTGCATATCCAGCATCTTTTGGTTGCTGGTTTCTACATGGTTTCCACTCAGTCCTCCCAACTCTTGCGCTTTTTCTGCCTGCTTGGTCGTATGGTGAATCTGTTCGGAGATACCCTGCATCGTCTCGGAAAGTTCCGAAATGGAAGACGCCTGCTTGGAAGTTCCTGCAGAAATCCTTTGCGCCATACTGCTCACCTGTCCTGCACTGTTGCTTACTTCAGCAGAAGATCCCTGTACATCTTTTAAAGCACTGTTCAGTCCTCTGGATATTTCCTGTAAAGAGAGAAGTATGGGATGGAAATCCCCCTTATAATTCTCATCTTCATTGATTTCGACCGAGAAGTCTCCTAACGAAATGCTCCAAGCTTTCCCTGCAAATCCGATACAACATAGGTAAGGCGTTCAATAATGTGACCAAAACTCTTAATCAAACGGCCGATTTCATCCTGATAGGGATAGGATATCGCAATACTAAAATTACCATCCGCAATTTTATCACTTTCCTTTGCCAGTTCTCCGAGCGGATTCAGTGCACGCCTTATTATTATGAAAATAATAATCTGAATTACAATATATATTAAAAGTTCCGCAAAACTCAAAGTATAAAGCAACTGTATCTTTGCAGCATTATAGGTTTTTACTTGCATAGCCGACTGAACATACCAGTCGGTTCCCGCGATGGAAAGCGGCGAAAAATAGCGCACACGAAACTTATCTTTTACGTGGAAAACCTCTCTTTTATCAAACTCGGATTGAATTGTATTTTTAAACACATCCTCTCCAACATACTCCGCAATATTCTTTCCTACCGCTTCAGGGTTAGAACTGTACACAAATTTTCCGTCATGATTGATAACATCAAAGAACGTCTTTGCATTCTCTCCGGAATCATCTTTTCCCAAAGAGTTAAACATCGTAATATTTAAATCAACTACAACTGCTCCTTTGAATTCATCCTGATGTAAGATGGGAACTACCAAAACAAAAATAGTTTCTCCTGTAATACTGGAAACAAATGGATCCACAACATGGCTCTTTTTTTCTTTGGAAACTTTTGTATAGTACTCCTCGGCACCATTTCCATAGAATTTATAATCCAAAAACTTAAAAAAGCGTTTATTCTCATCTCCCTTATCCCGTCCAAGGTACATGGCATATTCCGGAACATCACTCTGAAAAGCATTCGGCTCAAAAAAGACTCCGGCACCAATAATGTGCTCATCATGCCGAATCATTTCCCAGACAGAATCCAAAATATAATGCTCTTCAAAGGCACGATGGGGAGTCAGTAAAATCGAATCCTTTAAGGCGCTGGGTTCTGAAGGACTTTCCGTATCCTTTTCTTTATACATTTCCTCCAGATGGTCCGTAATTGCTTTTGCCGTGTTCTCGGCAAGCGTAATTGATTTCTTTGCTCTTTCTACATTTAAGGAAGTGGTCGTGCTTAAATACTCGGAATTAATCTTTTCAAAAGAACGACCTGCCACTTTAATGAGGAAATAGTTCATTACAACAAAAACCAATAACATAGAAATGAAGAGGACCATGGATATACGTCCCGCAAGACTGAGATTCTTCCATCCTCTCCACTCTTTCAATGTTCTTTTTTCCTTCTTCTCTTTATTTGAACCCTTTTTTCCGGCAAATGATTTCATCTTTCCTAAGATACTTCCTAAAGAACCATCATTTTTCGAAATACTCTCCGACTGCTTATTCATGACTCCTCCTTTATCCACTACCTCCATTGGAGTATCGTCATAATAAAGAGATTATATTAGCGAAAATACTTTGCTTTTATAAATATAGTCTACCATGCATTTTTCTTTACCTTATTTTTCTCTTTGAGTCTATACACAATAAAAATGGTCTGTAAAAAATCAAAATATTTTTCTAAGCAATATAGGTCTGAACTTGGGGCACGCTCTCGCTAGCTTCGCCTGACTGAGCAGTGGTTTATGTTAACCACTGCTCACTTTGCTTCGCAAAGCAACTTCTTTCGGAAGTTGGTCTGTTCCAGGACGACTTTTCTGATGAAAAGTCTGTCCTTACGGATACTGCGAAAAACTGCGTTTCTCTTGTTTTTCGCAAGTACCGACGGGCTCAGACTACCCCCGCATTCAGACCTATATTGCAAAGAATTCCTTTATTATTTTGTTTTTACAGCCCCTCTATTCAATTTTTATAAAAAACACAACGATACAATGTTTTTATGCTTCTACTGTTTCTCCGCAGCTTTCGGCATACGCTTTCAGTGCTTCCTTCTGCTTTTTATTCAGTTTTTTCGGAGTTTCCACCACCAAAGTCACATAATGGTCACCTCTTACATTTGGATTCTGTAAGGATGGTACTCCCTTTCCTCTTAAACGAGTGCGTGTTTCCGACTGTGTCCCTGCCGCAATCTTCAGCTCTACCGGTCCGTCTACCGTCTTAATAACGGTACTACCGCCAAGGGCCGCCTTGGGAAAGCTGATTGCCTCCGTGGAATAAATGTTAATTCCCTGTCTCTTAAAGAAGGGATGGTCGCTTACGGAAACCTCTACAAGGAGATCTCCTCTCGGACCTCCATTTCTTCCGGGGTCTCCTCCGCCGCTTCTCCTGATTGCCTGTCCGTCATCAATACCTGCCGGAATCGAAATCTCCATCGTTTTTTCGGTATTGATATAGCCGGCACCCTTGCAATCCGGACATTTCTCCTTGATAACAGAGCCGGTTCCGTGACACTCCGGACAGGTCGTTACCTGCTGAATCATGCCGAATAAACTTTGCTGTGTCATTCTGACCTGTCCTGCACCGTTACATCTTGGGCAAGTCGTCTTCTCTGTTCCGGGCTTTGCACCAGAACCGTTACAGGTCTTACAGGTCTCCTTATACCGAATCTTAATATTCTTCTTTACGCCCTTTATTGCTTCATCAAAAGAAATCCGTATTCCTACGCGGATATTGTCTCCTTTTTCCGGCATATTGGCACGACGACCGTAAGTTCTTCCTCCTGAGAACCCTCCACCGGAAAATCCGCCGCCGAAAAACTCCGAAAAGATATCCGACATATCCATTCCGCTAAAGTCAAATCCTCCGAAGCCGGAGCTTGCTCCTGCAGCGGAATTGGCATCAAATGCCGCATGACCATAGGTGTCATACGCCTTTCTCTTATCCGGATCAGACAGAACCGCATAGGCCTCCGAAGCTTCCCGGAACTTTGCAGCGGCAGTCTCATCTCCGGGATTTGCATCCGGGTGGTATTTTTTTGCAAGCTGACGATACGCCTTCTTTATAGCACTGTCATCGGCATTTTTCTCTACCCCCAGCACCTCATAATAATCACGCTTTTCTGCCATTCTTATATATCCTCTTCTCTTCCTCTCCCCTAAAGGGGACTCTTATCCAATTCTTTTTCCCCGAAGGGGAATCCTTATCATACACAAGATTCGTAGGCACCGAATCCGGCACCTACGAAATATTGCATGCTTATTTTACTTATAACAGAATCTCAAGGAAATCCGTTTTATAGATTAAACCTCTTTAAAGTCTCCGTCTACAACATTGTCATCCGCATTGCCCGTTCCGGCACTCTGTCCGGCATTTGCGCTGCCACCCGCTTCGGCTCCTGCACCTGCTGCACCGGCTGCCTGTGCCTGCTCATACACCTTGGTGAACAGTGCCTGAGAAGACTGCATGAGCTTCTCCTGGGCTGCCTTAATCTGCTCTGCACTATCCTTTGTGATGCTCTCGAGCGGATGTGCGGAGAGGATGTCTTCCAAAGCCTTTAAATCAGATTCTACACCGGACTTTTCGCTTTCGGAAATCTTATCTCCTACTTCGCTAAGAGCCTTCTTGGTCTGGAATACGATGGAATCCGCTCCGTTTCTTACCTCAATCGCTTCCTTCTTTTCCTTATCGGCAGCCTCGAACTGTGCGGCTTCATTGACAGCCTTATCGATATCTTCCTTAGACATGTTGGATCCGGAAGTGATCGTGATATGCTGCTCCTTACCGGTTCCCTTATCCTTAGCGGAAACATTTACGATACCGTTCGCATCAATGTCAAAGGTAACCTCAATCTGCGGAACACCTCGCTGTGCGGGGAGAATACCGTCCAGTCTGAACTGACCAAGGCTCTTGTTGTCTCTTGCAAATTCTCTCTCACCCTGTACTACATTGATATCAACAGCAGTCTGATTATCCGCTGCGGTAGAGAAGACCTGAGAAGCTCTGGTCGGAATAGTTGTATTTCTCTTAATAAGAGGTGTTGCCACACCGCCGAGTGTCTCGATAGAAAGGGTAAGCGGCGTAACATCAAGAAGAAGAACATCGCCTGCTCCTGCTTCTCCGCTAAGCTTTCCACCCTGTACTGCAGCACCGAGAGCTACACACTCATCCGGGTTCAAATTCTTGGAAGGCTCTTTTCCGGTTAACTGCTTTACCTTCTCCTGTGCTACCGGCATTCTGGTGGAACCGCCGACAAGAAGCACCTTACCAAGCTCGGAAGAATTTAAGCCTGCGTCACGAAGAGAGTTCTGTACCGGAATCGCGGTTCTCTCCGTTAAATCTGCAGTAAGCTCTTCAAACTTAGCACGACTAAGCTTCATATCGAGATGCTTCGGGACCCTCAGCTGTCGCGGTAATGAACGGAAGGTTGATATCGGTTGTCGTTGCGGAAGAAAGCTCCTTCTTCGCCTTTTTCAGCCGCTTCCTTTAAACGCTGTAAAGCCATCTTATCCTGAGAAAGGTCTACACCCTCCGCTGCTTTTAAATTCATCTACAAGCCACTTGGTAATACGGTCATCGTAATCATCACCGCCAAGGTGTGTGTCACCGTTTGTGAAAGCACTTCGATAACACCGTCACCGATATCGATGATGGAAACATCGAAGGTACCGCCTCCAAGGTCATAAACCATAACCTTCTGCTCGGACTCATCCTCCAAACCGTAAGCAAGTGCTGCCGCTGTCGGCTCGTTGATGATTCTTTCTACGGAAAGTCCGGCAATCTTACCGGCATCCTTTGTTGCCTGTCTCTGTGCGTCATTAAAGTAAGCCGGAACGGTAATAACCGCCTGAGTTACTTTCTCTCCCAAATAGCTTTCCGCATCGGTCTTTAACTTCTGCAGAATCATAGCGGAAATCTCCTGCGGAGTATAATCCTTTCCGTCAATGGAAACCTTATAATCGGTACCCATATGTCTCTTAATGGAAGAAATGGTACGATCCGCATTGGTTACCGCCTGTCTCTTTGCAGGTTCTCCCACAAGTCTCTCTCCGTTCTTGGTAAATGCCACAACGGACGGGGTGGTTCTCATCCCTTCCGCATTCGGGATAACAACGGGCTTTCCGCCTTCCATAACGGCTACACAGCTGTTGGTTGTTCCTAAGTCAATTCCTATAATCTTTCCCATATTCTTACTCTCCTTTTTCTATTCTAAATTTGATTTCTTGCTTTACTTTATGGAAAAAGCTTTTGAAAAGCTTATTCGTCTGTCTTTATGCTACTTTTTTACTTTTGCCCTATTTCTTTATCTTATACTACTTCTTTATCTTTGGGCTACTTCTTTACTTTCACCATGGAGTGGCGAACCACATTTCCTCGGTAGGTATAGCCCTTTTGCAAATCGGCAGTGACGGTATCTTCCTCCGCATCTCCCTCTTCTTCCGTCATAACGGCATTGTGGAGCGCCGGATCAAACTTCTGCCCGACTGCCTCAATGGCCTGTATGTCACAGTCCGAAAACATTTTCTGAATCTGCTTATAAATCCCTTCCACACCCTTTGTAAAAGAGTTTTCTTTCTCCTCCTCCGGGATATGCTCCAAGGCTCTCTCAAAGTTATCGACTACGGGAAGAAGCTGCTCGATAATGCTCTTTGCTCCAAGCTCAAACATCTGTGCCTTTTCCTTCTCGGAACGCTTACGGAAGTTCTCGTATTCTGCCAGAGTACGAAGATACTTATCTTTCAGCTGCACAAGCTCCGCATTCTCTTCCTTTCCGGAAGAAGTTTCTTCCTCCGACTCTCTCCGGAAGCATCTTGAGAAGAAGTCTGCTCCTCACTAGGAACTTCCTGCTCCCCGGCATTCCCGGAGTCATTCTCCGTACTGCGTTCCCCCGCAGTTTCTATATCTTCGGCTGACTGCCTCTTTACATCCTCGTCTTTATAATGCTTCTTTGACACAAGCTCTCCTTCCTATCACAAGGGAATATTTCCCATCTGCTGTATTAATCTACTCAAAGTATCGAGTACCTTTTCGTAGTCCATTCGTTTCGGGCCGATAACGCCGATTGTTCCGTGCATCCCGTTTCCAAGCTGGTACTTTGCCGTAACCAAAGCACAATCCGCCATATCCTGCAAAGGGCTTTCCTTTCCTATATAAACTTGAATGCTTCGGTCTTCCTTCTGCTCTTCTGCTTCCTGCAAAAGGCCGGCAAGCTCTTCCTTGGACTCCAAGGCAAAAATCAGCTTGGAGGCATTTTCCGAATCCATCAGCTCCGGATACTTGAAAATATTGGTCGCGCCCGACGTGTAGATTTCTACATCCTGCTCATCAGTACGAAGCATACTTTCCAAGCTCCGAAGAAGTGTTTCCATCGTTTTCTTGTGCTGACTCCTATCAACCAGTGCTCGGATATCTTCTTTCGTTATCTCTTCTACAGACTGTCCGCCCAGAATATCGTTTAAAAGAAGGTTGACGGAGAGAATCGCATTTTGCTCTAAGTCCTCATCCACATCTACGGTCATCGTCTTAATGATATTTCCCTCAAACATCAGAAGAAATAAAAGCTTTCCTTTCTCCACAAGAGAAATCTGTAGAAACTTGATTCTGTTCTTCTCCATCCTGGGACCGGAAACGAGTGCAGTATAATGAGTGTCACTCGCTATGTTTCTGACCAGAGACTGTAAAGCGGATTCGAGCTTCTCAATCCTGTCAAACATCGAACTTCGGACATCCGATAAATCTCTCTCCTGCTTCGCCATCAGCTGATCCACATAAAAGCGATAACCCTTATCGGAAGGAACTCTACCCGCTGAAGTATGAGGCTGTAATATGTAGCCCATTTCTTCCAGATCACTCATCTCATTCCGAATCGTCGCAGAACTTAAATTCAGACCGGAGTACTTGCTAATGGTTCGGGATCCCACCGGCTCACCGGTTTCCAAGTAATTCTTAATTATGGTTGTCAATATAATAAGCTTTCTCTGATCCACAAAACCACCCTCCTTCTTCTCGGATTTGTTGGCACTCATATATATCGAGTGCTAACACATGTTCATAATATACCCCCGGGGAAAGAGAATGTCAAGAATTTTCCCGAGGGATTTGTGAATTTCCTATGAACTTTGCTTTATTCGGAAAGAAACTCTCCGAGCAGGCTTTCTTCCATGGCTTTTATTGCGAGAACAGGATAAATCTGTCCTATTTCCACTCTGCCCTGTTTATCTTTTTCTCTTACGCCCTCTTTCCTTAAAAAACTATTTTCAGTAATAGAGGCAGTTTCCGGAAGGGAAGTGCTTTCATATATAGAATTGTTTTTCTGAGCAGGGATATAGAAATCGAATGTATTCTTTATTAAAACCGGTATAATAGGACCTGCCCTCCAGCTCACGGATTTCCTCTATCAAGACCTCCGTTGTTTTTCCAATGAACTGCTCCCGAAACTTTTCCGAATCCGTAAGAGCCAAGTCTAAGAGAATCTTTGAACGCTCCTTCTTGACCTTTTCCGTAATCTGCTCCTTCATCTCATCCGCACGGGTTCCCTTTCTGCGGGAATATTTGAAAATGTGCATATCATAGAAGCCTACTTCCGAAATGAAGTTCTTCGACTCCTGAAAATCCGCTTCCGTCTCTCCGGGGAAGCCCACGATAACATCCGTAGTAATCGCCGCAAGCGGAAATGCTCTTCTTATGCAGTCTACCGCTTCCTTAAATTCTTCCTTTGTATAGTGCCGATTCATTTCCTTTAAAGTCTTTGCCGCTCCGCTTTGCAGGGAAAGATGAAAATGAGGGCAAATCTCCTCAACCGCTTTCAAGCGAGAAATGAAGCTTTCTGTAATGACTCTCGGCTCCAAACTCCCTAAACGTATCCGCTTAATAGAAGGGATTTCTCCAACTCTTTCGATGAGAGAAAGGAGGGCCTCTCCACTTTCCGCTATTTTATTTGCATACTCATAGGAAAGATTTTGAAAGTCCAGGCCGTAAGAAGAAAGGTGTATTCCCGTAAGCACGATTTCGGAAATGCCTTCCTGCCCAAGTCTCTCGATTTCCGTAAGGCAGTCCTCTATCTTCCTACTCCGAATTCTTCCTCTTACATAGGGGATAATGCAGTAAGAACAAAACTGATTACAACCGTCCTGAATCTTTACAAAAGGCGCGGCTTCTGTCCAGAGGTTTCGAAAGAAAAAGATTTTCATATTCTCCCTCTTCTTTAACAGGGGGCAAATACTCTTCGATTCTCCCGTCATTTTCCAGCATTGCTTTCCGATAAGAAATAATGAGCTCTACAATTTTCCCTTTCCCGCTGTTTCCAATCAGGATATCGATTCCCTTATCCTCTTTCAGCTCCTCCTTCTTTCCTTCCACATAGCAGCCTGTCGCAATGACGAGGGCATCCGGATTCCGCTCCTTTGCCTGATGAATCATCTGCCTCGACTTCCTATCTGCAATGTTCGTTACGGAGCAGGTATTGATTAAGTAAATATCCGCTTCCTCATGGAAGGGTACAAGAGTTGCTCCTTCCTTAAGAATTGCCTCACTCATCGCCTCCGCCTCATAAGAATTTACCTTACAGCCTAAATTATGCATGGCAAATCGCAGACCTTTTAATTCCATCTTATCTTTCTCCCTTATCTATTTGGCTTTCTCTCTTATCTATTTGGCTTTCTCCCTTATCTTTACTTGACTTTGAAATGCTTCCTCACTACAATAAAATCATCATTGCAAAAGGAGGATTATCTAATGAAAACTGTTCGCATTTCCCTGAACTCAATTGATAAAGTAAAGTCCTTCGTAAACGACTTGGTTCGTTTCACGGATGTGGATTTTGATCTTGTTTCCGGTCGTTATGTTATTGACGCTAAGTCTATTATGGGTATCTTCTCTCTGGATTTATCCAAGCCCATCGATTTAAACATTCATGCGGATGAAGATAAGCTGGATGAAATCGTAAATACGCTGAAGCCCTATATCATAGAAGCATAACTTCCTGTATCTTAACGGAAAGACGGAAGCCTTACAAGGTTTTTAAAAAGTGCATGGATTCATGCACTTTATTTTTTGTAATAGATATGATGTATAGAGAACGATAAGCAATTTATGGAACAGTATATGCAGGAGAACGATAGCTCGTTTATCGGATATGATGTATAAGAGTAAATTATCTTATTTTGTAAAGTAGTAAAAAAAAAGGAGCAGTATGGACTATCAAGCATTTTTAATCAAATACGCTGAAATCGGCACAAAAGGAAAAAACCGCTATGTCTTTGAGGACGCCCTCGCAAAAGATATTCGCATGAAATTAAAGCGTGCTACGGGAGACTACTATGTAGCCAGAGAGCGCGGCAGAATCTATGTGCATGTCAAGTCGGAAAGCTATGACTACGAAGAATGCATGGATGCGCTTCAACATGTATTCGGCATCGCCGGCATTGCACCTATGGTGCAGATTCCCTATTCCGCAGACTTTGCCGTTTTGGAAGAAGCCGTGCTCTCCTACTTCCGCGCCGCTTACGGGGACAAGCCCGTAAGCTTTAAGGTCGAGTCCAGGCGCGCGGAAAAATCCTATCCTATGACCTCTCCGGAAATTGAAATGGAGCTTGGACACAGCATTTTGGAGAACTTCCCGAATGCTCGAGTGGATGTCCATAATCCCGATGTAAAACTTCGCATAGAAATCAGACAGTTCATCAATATTTACGGAAAAATCATTCCGGGGCTTTTCGGTATGCCTCTTGGCACAAACGGAAAAGCCATGCTCCTGCTTTCCGGCGGAATCGATTCTCCGGTTGCCGGCTTTAAGGTTGCAAAAAGAGGAGCTCTCATTGACGCGACCTACTTCCATGCACCGCCCTATACCAGCGAAAGAGCAAAGATCAAGGTCATGGATCTTGCCAGACAGCTTGCAGGATACACCGGCCCCATCATGCTGCATGTCGTAAACTTCACCGAAATTCAGCTTGCCATCTATGACCGCTGTCCGCACGATGAGCTGACAATTATCATGCGCCGCTATATGATGCGGATTGCTGAAGCCTTAGCCTATAAAAATAAATGTATCGGCTTAATTACCGGAGAGTCCATCGGCCAGGTGGCTTCTCAGACCTTACAGAGCCTTGTCTGCACAAACGAAGTCTGCACCCTTCCGGTTTATCGCCCCTTGATTGCCTTTGACAAGCAGGAAATCGTGGATGTTGCGGAACAAATCGGCACCTATGAGACTTCCATTGAGCCCTATGAGGACTGCTGTACCATCTTTGTGGCAAAACACCCGGTTACCAAACCGATTCCGGAGAAGATTCGGAAATCAGAGGAAAAACTGGCGCCCATCGTTGCGGAAATGGTGGAGAAGGCCATTAATGAGGCAGAGGCTATTTTGATGCGGAAGGATAAGCCTGCTGAATAAAAAGATGAGCTTATAAAACAGTTTTCTATGCAGTATAGGTCTGAAACAGGGGCACGGGCTCAGATTACCCCTTTTTCAGACCTATACTGCATAGACGCTATTCACAATTTTGAGCAATACTCCCCATCCTTTTTTATTGAGAAGGCTATTGAACAGATATGATTTTATTATAGTTTTTTACTCCCCTCTATTCATTGTATAATTGGGAGTGTACTTGCTCTGTCTGCATACATAGAGTATGGACAGGAAGTAAGATAATAATATAAGGACTATTGCATAACAGAGTATATATCCATTAGGAAGATTGAATCGCAAGTCATAAATTCCTATTCAAAAATCAATCACCACAATTACTTGACGAAACTTGAAACTCGATTTAAAAAGCTTTTCTATGGCTTTTGAAGTTGTATGTTGATTAATAATACCTTCTTTTTGCATATCCCAACAGAAATAGTTGATCTTCATATAGTTGTACCGCAACAATAGCACTATTTCTATTAGCGAAGCCTGAGAGAACATTAACTACATATGTTTGAGTCCCAAAATCTTCATCCAGAATTGTTCCTAAGCCAATTATAGAATCTCGAAGATTTATAAATGAAAGATTATTTACATCAACTATTTTCTCTTCAATCTCTTCTTCCTTAATTGCTATAAATTTTTCAATCTTCTTTGTTAATAGTTTTTATCCAATCACTACCTCTTTATTCGTTAACAATCAGGTGAATCATTTTCATCAGCTTCTTCATTATCAGATATATCCTCCAAAAAGTGATCTAAGGCTCATTGACATCTGATCATTAGTTAATGCCTTAATATGTTTGCGATTTCTCGTTACACTTTCTATAATCAGCACAAGAATATTTCTTGCAAATAAATATCTATCTTTACTTGCAAACATATCCTTAAGAATTTTTCCATCCAATTTATCACTTAGACAATCTACTGATTTTTCTGCCTCCTTTTGAGATAATAAATAATCAGATGATAGACTTTCAAATTCTTTCTGAATTACTCGTATCATTTCATCGGCATCATCTTCGATAAAATTTCCTAGTACTGTATCGCTCAACTTACTTGCACCTGCACCTATAGCTATCGAACCAATTAATCCACCAACAATAGTACCTACTCCTGGTAAAATAGCTGATCCTATAGCGGCTCCACCTAGCCATCCAGCAGTTCCGCCGCCTACTGTAGAGGTCGTACTAGTCAGGTTTTTAAATAACTGTTTACCTGAAATTCTACCCTTAAAAATATTAACAACATCAAATGAGGACAGAACAATAACTGTCACACCTGCTGTTATAACATTTCCTCTAAAGAAGTTTCGCTGCACTTTTCATCGCAGCTGCACCATATATATTACTACCATTTCGAAATGCATTTATCAAAACAGCAGATGCTTTGGTCCCATAATTGAAACAATTGCCTCAGAACTACCTACCAATGCACTATTCAACCCCACCTTTGATAACTGGCCTGCAATAATTGTCGTTATAAATGCAGTGCCTCCAACTTTTAAACCGGAGTATGTAGCAAGTTTTAATGACTTATCAAAATCCTCCCCATTCCAAATATTGGTTGCAAATGTGATTATTGCAGTAACTCCAAATGCAGATGTTGCTATGATAGCTCCATTAACTGCATCATACGTTAGTGATTCAACTGTTCCTGCTTTAGCAATATTTTTTGCTTGTTCATAGGTAAAATGGCCTTTTCTGACTATATTTTTTGCTTCTTTAGGATCCGTCACTCCAGGAATTTTTTTCCTGGCGAATTTTTCTCTTCCATTGCCTGTACTGCAGCATCATATTTGTCAGACGGAACCTCTATTTGCATAGGTTTCCCATTATTCAGATATCTAAATTTTCCATTCTCATCAAAGCACTCATTGATACATTTACTGCCAGTTTTACAATATTTAGATTGAATCATTACTCCATCTACAATACGGTCAGCTCCATTTTTTTGATATTATCATCACCAACTATTCTAGCGTCATGACCTGTTACTTGATCATATAAAGTGTTGGCTCGTTCTGCCGCAAACCCATGACCTTGGGCTGCGTGAAACTTCTCTTCATCATAGGATTTATTTACTTGCCCATATGCACCTATAGCTAAGCCACCTGCTATGGAACCACTACCCTTATACTCTTCGTATTGAGTTCTCTCTTTTCCCTCAGCAGACTGATTATTAATAATCTTTAATAAATCAACAAAAAATCTTTAAGTGGTGTTTTTATTCAAAAAGGTATCGTTCCACTCTATAGTAGTTCCATCATACAATTTAAATACAATTACATTGTTGCAATCTTTCTGCTCATATCCTCTCACACTAACTGACTTAATATCGTCATACCATAACTTTTTTTGGCTTTTTCTAGTATTGCCTGATAGACTACTTTACTATCCGTAAAAATATCCCCCTTTCCACTTTCCAAAAATAGTTGTATCATAAAAATCCTATTATTGTGTTTTTATCAAGACCACTTGCCCACTTATTGGTTGCATTATCAATTATCTTTGAAGGAATATCTCCCTTAACGTGAAAAGTAAAATTTGTTTTAATTTTACTGGCATACTTTCTCATCAAGTCTATTATTTCTTGATTTTTGATTCATAAGTTAGCCTCCCTACTTTTTACATATTCTGCACATCTCTCATAAACATTTTTCATATCTGTTATAATGGAAAAATACCAAGCTAATATCATTCTCTTCCAATTTAAGTGCTTCAGCAAGCTTGTTAACTAATGCCTTTTTCTTCAACATGATAGACATTATCAGCCATAATAGTTCCAACCAACTCTAAAAAAATACTATTTTTACTTTCCTGTTTTTGTTAATGCCTTTAATCCCTCAAAAATTTCACTCTGCGACATATCAGCTTCATAATTGTTGTTATCTATATGCATTTCCATGCAATGAGCATCAATGATTATTCTTTCATTCTCAGAAAAAAATCGCTATCAACTTTTTGATAAGTAAATCTCAAGATTCAAAAAAACAAGCGCTTATTTGTATCACTTAACATTGATAAATACATATTTTCTCCTCACGTTTTTAATATTTTCAGAAAATACTACTAATATTGTCTTTTCCTGCAAATAAAGGCGTGCCACTCCTTCCTGCAGTTCTTCCAGAATTTCCCATTCCTTCACTGATTGCAGAGCCTTTCTGACTTCTTCCGCCTTTTTCTTCCAAAAATTCCGGAGGCAATAAAGATTCCTCCTTCTTCCAAAAACTTCGGTACTTCCGGTGCTAAGGCAATGATAACCGGGGCTAAAATATTGGCTAGAACCAGGGAAAAAGGCTTTTCTTCACAGCTTTTCCGAAAGGCCAACTCTTCCTTTTCCCGTCCCAGGATATTTCCGATAAAAAGTGTCATCTGATCCTTAGAAAGGGTATTTTTCAAAAGATTTTCTTCCACTGCTCCCTCGCAAAGGGGGTCTAAATCCGTGGCAAATACTTCCTTTGCGCCCATCTTTAGCGCAGCGATGCCCAGGATTCCGGAGCCGGTTCCTAAATCCAGAACTCTCTCCTTTCCCTTTCCGTATTTTCCTAATGCCTGAAGGCAGAGCTTGGTGGTTTCATGCTGTCCGGTTCCGAAGGTGGTGCCGGGATCTATCGACAGCAGGGTTTTCCCCTCGGCTTCCTTCGGTACTTCCTCCCAGCTTGGGCTGATAAAGAAATTCCCTACAGAAAAGGCATGGAAGAAATCCTTCCAGGCGTTCATCCAGTCCTTGTCTTCCGTCTCAGAAACAGAGATTTCTCCCTTTCCAATTTCGGTATACTCTGCCATTTCGCTAAGCTCTCTCTTTAAGTCGGAAAGAATCTCCCTGCATTCTTCTTCCGTAAAAATGTTACTGCTGTTTAAACTGTAAGAGTGATCCACGGTTTCATCCAAGAACTCCTTTTCTACCAGAGCCCTTTCTCGTTTTTTTCTCTTCTTCCGGTAAAATTTCGAGATAGAAAAGACAGGCTCGCCTCTCCGTTCCCTGCATTTTTCCTCAGGAAGAATATCCGCAAAGATTTGCTTTGCTTCCTCCTCCGTAAGTCCTTTACCGTCTTCTATTTCTACGCCCTCAATTTCCCAACGGTCAAATAAATAAGCTGCCAAAAATCTCCACGGCTTCTTCCTTTGTTTTTGACTGATATTTTTCTCCAAATCATTTTCCAACTCCTTTTCTATCTTTAGCACTGTTTATCTTTGTCGTTTCTTCTTTTCTGTTGTTCCTTTTTGCCTCTGTCATTTATTTTGTTTTTTTCATCTTCTTTGTTTTTTTCGTTTTTTTATCTTCTTTGTTTTTTTATCTTCTTTGTTTTTTTATCTTCTTTGTTTTTATTTTAATCTTCTGTACTATATACGAAAAGGACTCTGCTTAGCAAGTAATATGCTAACGCAGAATCCTTTAGCTGTTTTTTCATTATCGTTTATGCACTATTCCATATCGTTCATAAATAAAACACTTTACGTAAAGGAAGAAAAGCAGCATATCTGAACTGTTCTTTCTTTCTTTGACCCCTTATGCCTTATAAAACTTCCGTAACATAGGAAGCAGTTCCTTTAAGGCATCAATTGTATCCGTAAGCTCATATTTCTCCGTAAGGAAGGAGAAGGAAAAACGGAGGGTAGAGTCCAGTTCCTTGTCCGTAAGGCCGATTGCTTTCAAGGTTCCGGAAATGCCCGGGTGGTTGGATGAGCAGGCAGAACCGCTGCTGACATAGATCCCTTCTCTTCCAAAGCATGAAGCAGAACCTCCGCTTTTATGCCATAGAAGGATGCGGAAACAATCTGCGGAGCGGAAGCCTTTCCCTTTTCGGAATTGACCTTCACCTCCGGAAGCTTCTCCAGTTCCGCAATAAAATAGTCCTTTAGCTCATAAAGCTTCTCTATCTTTTTCGGAAAATCCTGATACACCATCTTTGCAGCGAGTCCCATGCCGGCAATTCCCGGAATATTTAAAGTGCCGGAGCGAAGTCCTCCCTGCTGCCCTCCGCCAAAAAGAATCGGGTTTATTTTTACCTTTTCATCAATAAAAAGGAAGCCGATTCCCTTCGGACCGTGCAGCTTATGTCCGCTCACGGAAAGCAAGTCCACAAAATCCTTCTTCGGATGAAGAATCATTTTCCCATAGGCCTGTATGGCATCAGTATGGAAAAGACAGTTCGGATTCTTTTTCTTAATAAGCTCTCCAATCGCGTGAATATCCTCTACTGCCCCATCTCATTATTCACAGTCATGATGCTTACCATAACGGTATCTTCACGGAGCGTTTTTTCCAGCTCAGTTAGAGAAATATGTCCCTTCTCATCCACCGGTAAAATACTGATTTCAAAGCCGTGGCTCTCCAAAAATTCCAAAGCCTTATAAATAGCGGGATGCTCAATTGCCGAGCTGATGATGTGCTTTCCTTGTCTCATTTTTGCAAAGCAGCCCCCGATAAGCGCCATATTGTCGGACTCCGTACCGCCCGATGTAAAGAGGATTTCCTTTGCCTTCACCTTTAAGGTCTCCGCAATCTCTTCTCTGCTTTCTCTATAATACTTCTCCGCCTCTACACCCATGATATGCTTCGCGGACGGATTTCCGTAATCTGCAAGCATAGTCTTACACATCAGTTCCGCAACATCGGGATACACCTTTGTTGATGCCGAGTTGTCCAAATAAATGCTTCTCATTTTGCCTCCTTACTGATTCCAAACTTATCCCTGTTTTTTTCGAATCGCAGCCCGTAATGATCATTTTCATTCATCATTTTTTACTTGGCTTGCTTTTCTTTCCTACTCATTTCCTCTGTTTTCGCCAAACTCCAAGTGCATCATAATCAGGCTTAAAGTCGTTATTGCCGCCGTTTCCGTACGTAGAATTCTCTTTCCTAGGCTAATCGGAAGAAATCCCTCTTTTTTCGCCTCTTCCACCTCTTCTTTAGAAAATCCGCCCTCCGGACCAATACAAAGAGCAATCGTACCACCCGACTTTTGCCCCAGTTCTTCTACCCGTAGAAGTTCTTCCTTCGTAAAGCCGACTCCCTTTGCATTTTCATAAGGTATCAACTTTATTTCCGCATTCTTAACTAAGGAAAACGCTTCCTTCCATGTCGAAACCGGAGCAATCACAGGAATGACAGAGCGCTTCGACTGCTTTGCCGCCGCTTCCGAAATCCCCTGCCAGCGTTGTCTTTTCTTCTCCGCCTTCTCTCCCTTCAGTTGCACTATACAATTTTCACTGTCCAAGGGAATCATCTCCGATACACCCAGTTCCACCGCCTTTTGGATAATGAGCTCCATCTTCTCTCCCTTAGGAAGAGCCTGTAAAAGAATGACTTTCGTTCGAAGTTCATGCGCTTCCTCCAAAAAAGAGACGGAAAGAACGGCATGGTCTTCTCCATACCCTTGAATCCTACAGTGATAATCGACAGATTTCCCGGAGGAAATAATAATTTCTTCTCCTATTTTCCCTCGAAGAACCTTCTGTAAATGATGAAAATCATCTCCATAGAGTTTGATTTCCTCTCCAATAATTTCACTTTTATCTACAAAAAAATGATGCATAGATTCCCTTTTTCGTTTTCGGAAAATGATTTCTACAATTTATTCCTCGTTATCTTACTTCTTTCTTTTCGGAGTGACAAGAAAAAAAGCAGGGATGCGGAATGAAAATCCACGCACCCCTGCTTTTGATCGTTTTAAATATTTATTTCTAGTGCTTCTATGAATAAAGCAAATATACCTTTTAACCTATGAAGGACTCTATACCGAAAAGCTAAAACCTTTTTCTTGTCGCTCTTTAGTAAGCACTTCTCTTAGATGGGTAGGATCATAGGGAAGACCGGGCCTATAATCCGGCTGTGTCTCACTGATAATATTCCTTATTTTTTTTCTAACTTCTTTTTCATAAACATTGACCGAGTATATGAAATTCAATCTATCCGGCCCTTTAACACGAGGATAAAAACTTTGAATTTGCTTTTCCAATCTTTGTGCATCATGCCAATGTTCTCCTGCTTGATGGTTGAGGTAAATGTCTGCATAGTAATCTTCAACCACTTTTTTCACTTCATCGAAAATAGGTATCAATTTATCCTCTTCACCATGTCGATTAGTCCCATCCAACCACTTGTCAGTATAAACATCATACGGCCCATCTTCCGGACCATTCCAATATTTTGCTTGTGATTGGACGTCTGTATATCTATTTTTTTCTTTTTCTCCTCGCAAATATCTATTTAATTTTTCTCTTGCAAGTGCATGAAAAGCCATCTCTGACACTGTATTGCTCATATTACATCACCTCCACGTACTACCCACATTATAATTTACCTTAATACTAATGCTACCACTTCCATAATTTATTAATCAAAAAAACTTATTTTACTTATATCTCGACAACTCAGCACAAATTTATTATTCAATTTAACACTTTAAAAAGCAGGACAAAGAATTATATTGAACACAAGTACAATCCCCACTACGAATGAACTCCAAAAAAAGAGGCTTTCCACATTACGGAAGCCCCTTTTTGATAAAAAGCTATATATTAGATTCATTGGGGCTGTGAAAAATTAAAATAATAAACAAATTTTCAGCAATATATTTTGATTTCACAGTCCCCTTTTATTTCTCTAAATCTCCTTAAAAGCCTCTTCCAAATCTTCAATAAGATCCTCTACATTTTCTATTCCTACAGAGAGGCGAACCGTATTTTCCTGAATCCCCTGCTTTAGAAGCTCTTCTGTTGTGCTTTCTGAATGCGTGGTGCTTGCCGGGTGAATAACAAGAGACTTCACATCGGCAACATTTGCCAGTAGGGAGAAAAGCGCAAGATGATCGATAAACTTCTTTGTTGTTTCCGCATTGCCTTTTATATTAAAGGTAAATATAGAGCCTCCGCCGTTTGGAAGATACTTCTTGTATAGTTCTTTTTGCAGGGCATCTTTTGATATGGAAGGATGAGAAACAGACTCCACCTTCGGATGCTTTTCCAAATACTCTGCAATCTTAACCGCATTTTCTCCATGTCTTTCCACACGAAGGGGAAGTGTTTCCGTACCTTGCAGAAGGAGCCAGGCATTAAATGGTGAAATAGCAGCACCCTCGTCACGAAGAAGTATTGCGCGAATATAAGTTGCAATCACCGCCGGTGCCGTATCTCTTGCAAAGCTTACTCCGTGATAGGAAGGGTTCGGCTCGGTAAGCCAAGGCCACTTATTCCCCTTAGTCCAATCAAAGCGTCCCGCATCGACCACGATTCCTCCCATCGTGGAGCCCTGACCTCCGATAAACTTTGTTGCGGAATGTACCACGATGTCCGCACCATACTCAATCGGACGAATGAGATAAGGGCTTGCAAAAGTATTGTCTATAATTAGGGGAAGCCCGTGCTTATGGGCTACATCAGCCCAAGCCTCAATATCCGCTACATCTCCGTTCGGATTCCCGAGGGATTCAATATAAAGCGCTTTTGTATTTTCCTTTATCGCCTGCTCCGCTTCGGACAAATCATAGGGGTCCACAAAGCTTGTTTCCACACCGAAGTCCCGGAAAGTATGCTTTAAGAAATTGTAGGTTCCGCCATAGATATTTCTTGCGCTGACGATATGATCTCCCTGATGTGCCACCGCCTTAAAAGCGTAAGTAACCGCCGCAGCCCCCGAGGAAAGCGCCAGTGCTGCCACTCCCCCTTCCAGACTTGCGATTCTCTCTTCCAGTACGCCTTGTGTCGGGTTGGTTAATCTGGTGTAAATGTTTCCCGCTTCTTTTAAAGCAAATCGTGCCGCAGCCTGATCACAATTCTCAAAAACAAAGGCGGTACTCTGATAAATCGGAACTGCTCTTGCACCGCTTGCCGGATCCGCCTGTTCCTGCCCTACATGAACCGCTCTAGTGTTAAAGGATAATTTTCTTTCCGCTATATTCTTCTTACTCATCTTTTTACCTCCATAATTTGTACTACTCTCGTCTGCACGAAAATTTATCACATGCTTTGGTTACTGTCTAATACAATGCTTTTTGATTTAGATATAGATTTAAGCTATATCTAACTGGTCTTATATTATTTTGCAAAAATGGGTATTTTATCAAGTCCAGATTTTGTTATTATCAAAAGAAGAATATGCAATTCTTTTTCTAAAAATGAAAGTCCCGTCCATTCTCTTTGAATAAGCAATTGACGTACCGGGGCTTATCTTTTTACAACACGGAGGATAAAACATGAATAAGAAAGTTCAAAAGCTGACCCTGTGCGCACTCTTTTGCCGCGCTCTCCTATGTAGTCTTCACCTTTCTACAGATAAAAATCCCAATCGGTGCGGACACCACTTCCATTCACCTTGGAAATGCAGTGGTTGTCATTGCAGCCCTTGTGCTTGGCGGACCCTTGGGCGGTCTTGCAGGGGCAATCGGCATGACCATAGGGGATCTCCTCGATCCCGTTTATATCACTTATGCACCAAAGACTCTCATCTGTAAAATGGTTATCGGTTTAATCGTAGGTTTTGTGGCACATAGGTTGGGTAAAATCAATGATTCGCAGGATCGTTCTCATATCTTTAAGTGGGTGCTTCTTTCTGCAGTATGCGGACTCCTTGCCAATGTCATCTTGGATCCCAGTATCGGCTATTTCTATAAACTCCTCATTCTCGGAAAGCCTGCCGCAGAACTCTCTTTTAAGATTAATGTAGCTGCTTCCGCTATTAATGCGGTGATGTCCACCATTGTTTCCGTACTGGTGTATATGGGGCTTTATCCGATTTTACGAAAAGAACATCTTGGTTTGCAGAACGCTTAAAATAAGCTACTATTTCTAATAAACAAGATATCCCACACTTTGCACACGATACATGAATAAAGAGCTTACGCATGATCTTTCTGCGTAAGCTCTTTATTCATAATAAGTATCGCGCACAATCTGCGATGCCTCTTTTAATCCATTCCATTTTTCATTCTATTTATCAATCTATCTCTATCTGTTCCTTATCTCTTCGTTTCTTTGATCCGACTTTCAATCCTTGTAAGCCGATTGCGCCCCAGGCAAGGAGCGCATTCCCGGATAAAATCGTCACAATCCAAAACATCGTCTTTCCTAAGCTTTGCTCCCGAATCTTTAAGAAACTGTACGGTCCGGAAACGAGGCCTGTTGCATTGAGAAGAATTAAGGGAATGGCATAAAGCAGGGTTGCGTAAAGGGCATAAGAAATCCATTTTTTCGGTACACGCTCCTCTCCCGTAACAAATAAGAAAAGAGAAAGGAACGGACAGATTAAATGGCTGTAAAGCCTCATCCCTCCCAAAAACTCATGTGCATAGCCATTTTCCGGTCCTAAAACAAGGAGAACCACAACAAAGGTCACCATCAGGGATGCCGTGGAAATAAAGCGCAGAAGGGTAATAAAGCTTGGGCGCTCCTCTTCTAAGGAAATACCGGCCTGCTGCTTCTTTTGAAAATACCCGCTGACCACACCTTTTCCTTCTTGATTTAGCTTTGGAAACTTCTTCAAGATATAGAGTAAAGATGCAATCCCGCAAAGGAAATTGGAGTCTGTCGTATAAAAGCGGAGTGTGGTCCAGCCTTCTTCCGAAAAGGCGTGAAGCACTACTAAAAGCTCCAGGAGGAGCAGTATAAAATGCCCCAAAAAAATAATGCTTTTTTTCTTTCTTGTTCATCTTCTTTAAACCCCTTTTACTATTTTTTTCAAAAACCCATCTTTAATCAGTTTTTTTAGAAAAATTCATCTTTAACAATTTTTTTAGGATAGCACAAATCTACCAATTAATAAATAAAAAAATATTTAATCATAAGCTCTTGTTTGAAAAAATTGGCTGTAAATTATCAAAATCAAACTTTTTATTGCAGTGCCTATCCGCTGCATAAAAGGAGTTTTGATAATTTACAGCCATAGTAAAAAAATGAAAAGTTCAAAAAGAAAAACACGTTTATCCTTCGTAGATCGGGTACTTCTTAGTCAAAGCCAAAACCTTGGAAGTAACCTCTTCTTTTGTTCCCTCAAAATTCGTAACCACCTTATAAAGGCAGTCTGCAATCACCGCCATATCCTCTTCCTTAAAACCTCTTGTTGTGATTGCCGGGGTTCCGATTCGTACGCCGGAAGTCTCAAAGGGAGAACGAGGCTCACGGGGAATGCTATTTTTATTCAGGGTGATATGCACCTTGTCACATAGAATCTGGAAATCCTTTCCGCTGATTCCTTCGAAAATTCGTCAAATCTACAAGCATAAGATGATTGTCCGTTCCGGAAGAAACAAGTTTAAATCCCCTCTTCATCATCTCGTCTGCAAGCACCTTTGCATTCTTTGCCACCTGCTCCTGGTAAGTCTTATACTCCGGCTTTAAAGCCTCTCCAAAACAAACCGCCTTCGCTGCAATCACGTGTTCCAATGGTCCTCCCTGTATTCCCGGGAAAATGGACTTGTTTAAGTGATATTTTTCTGCTGCTGCGGCAGAGGAAAGAATCAGTCCTCCTCTTGGTCCTCGAAGAGTTTTATGGGTTGTCGATGTCACAATATCCGCATAGGGAATCGGGCTCGGATGTACCCCCGCAGCAACAAGCCCTGCAATATGCGCCATATCCACAAAGAGAACTGCACCAACTTCGTCCGCAATCTCCCTAAACTTTTTAAAGTCAATAACTCTCGGATATGCTGAAGCACCGGCAATAATCATCTTCGGCTTGTGTTTCTTTGCAATAGCAAGAACCTCATCGTAATCCAAAAATCCCTCTTCAGTTATGCCATAGGGCACAATATTGTAAAACAATCCCGAGAAATTCACGGGCGAGCCGTGTGTCAGGTGCCCGCCGGCATCCAGGCTCATGCCCATAATGGTATCTCCCGCCTTGCAGACCGCCATGGTTACCGCCATATTGGCCTGTGCACCCGAGTGGGGCTGTACATTGGCATACTCCGCACCAAAAAGCTTCTTCGCTCTTTCAATAGCAAGAGTCTCTACCTTATCAATCTCCTGACAACCTCCATAATAGCGCTTTCCCGAATAGCCTTCCGCATACTTGTTGGTCAGAACTGTTCCCATGGCAACCATTGATGCGGTAGAAAGAATATTTTCCGATGCAATTAATTCGATATTGTTTTGCTGTCTTTCATATTCAGCAAGAATACCTGCGCCTACTTCAGGATCCATTTCCTGAATGTAATTCATAATTTCTTTTACCATAATATCCTCCTTGCCAATCTTTTACCATGGAAATAGAATATTCCCGAGTTATCTGCTTTTTTACCCGTCAAAAAAGCCATCTTTCAAAACAAGCTCCGGCTATAGAAAACGATGTGCGGAAATCACTGCCTGCACTTGTTTCTGCCCATTATAGGAGTTGATTCGCGGATAGTAAACAATATTCATCTTCTTTCTATCTCCCTTTTCAGAAAGAAAGGCCTCTCCATCCGTAAAATAGATTCCTTCCATCCTCTTCCCCTGAGGATCCGAAAGATTCAGCTTTACTACATTTCTGTGTTCTCCAAGAACTCGTACCCCCTGTATTTCCACTTCTTTTTCAGCAAAAGAAGGCTTCTCATTGCCTTTTCCGAAGGGCTCTAAGATTCTTAGGGATTCTGTAAATTCCTCCGTGCAATAGGAAAAAGGAAGGACCGTATCAATCCATAACTTTTCCACCATGTCTTCCGGCTCCAGACTACAGTCTTTCTCCAGTTTTTCCTTCAATAACGGTAAATTTTTTTCTTCCAGACTGAAACCTGCCGCCATAGGGTGACCGCCAAAGCGAAGCAAGAGCTCCTTTGCTTTTTCAAGACTTTCCGCCATAGGATAAGCCGGAATCGACCTGCCCGAACCCTTGACCTTGCCTTCCTCCGACTTTGTCACCACAAAGGTCGGACGATAAAACTCTTCCTTAATTCTTCCGGCAACAATCCCGGCAAGACTCTCGTGAAGTGCCGGTAAATAGAGAAGAAGAAGCTTTTTATCTCCCTCGGCCTCTGCAAGCTTCCTAGCTTCTTCCACGGCATTGCCTGTCAAGCTCTTTCGCTCTTCATTCAATTCCTTTAGGTGCTCTGCTTTCAGCATGGCCTTTTCTCTATCTTTTTCAAGAAATAAGGAAATGGATTCCATAGCACTTTCCAATCTTCCTGAAGCATTGATTGCCGGTCCAAGCTGAAACCCCAAGGTAAACGCGGAAAGCTCTCTCTCTCCTTCTTTCCAATACAAAGCAAGCAGAGCTTCCAAGCCAATATTCCTTGTCTTTGGAAGAAGCTCCAAGGTCTTTCTCACTACAATTCTATTTTCCTTCTGTAAACTCATGACATCGCAGACCGTGGCAATGCCCGCAAAACAGAGAAGTTCATCCAAGACATCCTCTCCCCTACCGCGTTTTTCAATGAGCATTTTCATAAGAAGATAGACCACCATCGCTCCGCAAATCTCGGCATTCTTATATTTACTGTCCTCTCTTTTGGGATTCACGACAGAAAATGCCTCGGGGTAAATCTTTTTCCCATTTTCATCTATTCTTAAGTCATGGTGATCGGTCAGAAGCACATCCATTCCTGCCTCTTTGGCAAAGCGAAGTTCATCGAAAGCGGAAATGCCGTTATCACAGGTAATGAGAACCTGAACTCCGTCCTTCTTTGCTTCTTCAATGATATGCTTGTTAATGCCATAACCGTCGTTAATTCGATGGGGAATCACAAAACTTAACTGCCCCTCTTCCGTAAATTGAGAGATTGCAAGATAAAGAATCGTTGTCGCACAGACACCATCCACATCATAGTCTCCTACGATTCGAATCCTTTCTTTTCCGTCTATGGCTCTCTCCAAGCGATTGATAAAACGAATACTGTCCGGCAAAAATAAGGGAGACGGGATTTCTTCCCCGGTGAGAAACTCCCGCATCTCCTCCTCTGTTTCCAGATCTCTGTTTCGTAAAATGCGAACGAGGACCGGGTCCAGATCCAATTTATCCGCCAAAGCCTGAAAATCCGCTTTTTTACCATAGATATACCAGTTCTTTTTTCTCATATCCTTCTCTCTTATTCATTTAAAATCCGACGAAACGTATCTTTCTTCTTTTATAGCCTGCAAACTGCCAACGGGATGAATCTGCCCGTCTCCTTGTTTGCCTTTTTCGATAAAAATCTTGCTAGTATAAAGAAGTTTTTAATTCCTTTGTATGATTTTTGATATTTATCCCGATGTAGAAAGGATATTGTCGATAAAATCCATATTTGGGTGAATTTCATATTTTAGGATATTGGGGCGGGGATTGTGATATAAGAAACCCCTTTTCCCGAAAAAAATGAAAATACCAAGGTATTGTAACAGAAAAAGAGGTAGATATGACAGATAAACAAATCAAAAATTATTTTAATATGACTGCACTGGGCTTCCTCGCCTATGCCGTCCTTCTGCAAATCATTGCCGTAATTGTGGTCGTTCTTTTGGGAATTGCCTTTCCTGACTTGTCATCCGATTCGATGTATTACAGCATGATGGTTGCCGTGGTTCCCTGTATGCTTTTCCTGCATTTCCTTTTTCAGAACAGTAATCTTCCCTCTCTTAGCGTAAATCCTGTGAATATAGAGGAAACCGGATCCGACAGAATGGATTCAGAGGAGAAGAGCTTCTCTCCCCTTGTCTTCCTTCATTTCTTTTTGATTTTTTGCGGGGTACAGTGGATTTCCTCCCTACTAACCATGCCTCTGGTTTTCCTCTTTCAGAAAATAGGTATGGACCTAAGCTATTCGGAAATGGCGGCAAAGGGAGGAGCACTGGATAATATTCCCATGCTGATTTATACCGTTTTATTTGCCCCCGTTGTAGAGGAACTGGTATTTCGAGGTATATTTTATAAGCGCTTTAAAGCTTTTGGCGCTTTCTTTACCGCCTTTGCAAGTTCCTCTTCTTTGCCCTGATACACAGTAATTTCTTGCAATTCATTCCTGCCTTTATGATGGGCTTTGTTCTCTTTTCCATTCGAGATAGATACGGACTGCGTTACTCTATTTTGCTGCACTTAACCAATAATGCTCTTGCCATACTGGTCAATAACCTGGGTGGATCTCAGCTTTGGATCATGTCTGCCTATGGCTTGATCCTTTTGGCAGGAACTGTCTATGCTATTGTAAACTTGGTGAAAAACAGGACAAATCTTTCCTCTTTTCTTCCGGGTGAAGAAGAGCAGAAAAATCTGAGACTCTTCTTCCGTTCCCCGGTACTATGGTTTGATATTCTCATTCTTGTGGTTTTGGCAATCGTAATCATGATGAATCCGGGTGCAGGTGCAGGGGATATGGCAACAACTGTATAACGGATTTAACTGTAAAAAATAAATATCTCATTTATATACAATATAGGTCTGTAATTGAGGCAAAACTTGTTGATTGTTCATCGCCTTTATCTTCCAAAAAGAGTCTCCAGAATCCCTCTTCCCAAAGCAGCACCGATATTACCGCCCAGTCGGCGTCCCATCCCTTTTCCAAACACGGACTTTCCGATGCTTGCCCCGACTTCTCTTCCGATAGAGCCGGAAACGGAGCGGCTGACAGACTTCACTACACGATTTTGCAGCTTGGAAGTCTGTGCCTTATCCCTTTCTTCTTCCTTCTCTGAAACGGCCTTCTCCTTTTCGGCTTCCTCGGAAAGACCTTTTCTCGTAAGCATCTCGTAAGCAGAGTCTCTGTCAATCATCTCATCATACTTTAAGAGCCAAGATCTGATCCGAGCTTCGCTTTTTCCTTTTCTTCCGGGCTCAGTTCTCCGAGGAAAGTCTGCGGCGGGAAAATCATCGCCTTCTCCACCATAGTCGGCTTTCCGTCCGGGTCGAGGCAGGAAACCAAAGCTTCTCCGGTCCCGAGGTTTTCCAAAACCTCCAAGGTATCAAAGGCCGGATTCTCTCTGAAACTGTCCGCAACCGCCTTCAGCTTCTTCCTCTCTCCCGGCGTATAGGCCTGCAACCCATGCTGAATCTTATTGCCAAGCTGCGAAAGAATTTCCTCCGGAATATCCGCAGGATTTTGGCTCACATAATAAATACCAATCCCCTTACTGCGGATTAACCTCGTCACCTGCGTTATTTTCTCTAAAAGAGCCTTCGATGAATCCTGAAAAAGCAGGTGTGCTTCATCAAAGAAGAAAACCATACGAGGCTTTTCCAAGTCTCCCACCTCCGGCAAATTCTCATAAAGCTCGGACAGAAGATACAAGAGGAAGGTGGAGTAAATCTTCGGGTCGGATGCCACTGACTTTGCGTCCAAAATGGAAATCACTCCCTCACTGTTCGTTGTCAAACGGAAGAAGTCTTTGACATTAATCGCCGGCTCTCCGAAAAATTCCTCTCCACCCCTGTCTTCCAGAGCGACAACAGAACGCAGAATAGCATTTAAGCTTTGTGTGGAGAGCTTACCGTAGGACTTTTCATACTCTTTACTGTTTTCACTGACATATTGCAGCATGGAACGAAGATCCTTTAAATCCAGTAAAAGCAGTCCCTCTTCGTCCGCAATGCGGAAAATGATACGGAGAATATCGCTCTGCACATCGGAGAGATTCAGAATACGACTCAAGAGTAAGGGTCCCATCTCCGACACGGTGGTTCTAAGAGGAATCCCTCCCTCCTTCGTAAAAGAGAAGAACTCCACCGGAAAGGCTCTGTAGGAAAACTCACTTTCGGAAAGCCCGCACTTCTTTCTTCTCTCTTCTATCTTTCTCCGTCGCCTCTCCCGCCTTAAAAAGCCCCGAAAGGTCTCCCTTGAAATCTGAAAGAAATACCGGAATGGAAAGCGCGGAAAACCGCTCCGCAAGAACTTTCAAACTCACGGTTTTTCCCGTTCCCGTTGCTCCGGCAATAAAACCATGTCGGTTCAGTTTCTCCGAATGAATGCTTACTCTTTGTCCTTCGCTGTTTATCGCAAAATCAATCTTAGCCATAGTGCCTCCTATATTTAAAACTATTCTATAATTTTTTTCTCTGTAATTTTTCTAACATATGAAAAACCGACTAAATATACGGTATTTTCCTCTACACGATATATTATAAGATAATCATGCTTCTTAAGTGCAAACTTCCTATACCCCTTTGAAGCTAAGTAGGAATCTTCACAAAATGAAAAAGAAGCTGCAAAAGCTTCCAAAAGAGCAAAAAGCTTGATGGATATCTTCCATCAGATTATTTTGCAGCTTGCATACTTTTTATATTAACTGCTAAATACTGTATTGCGTTTTCAATTTGTTTTTTTCCGCTCTATCAGTAACTTTAATATTATAAACCATACTTTGTTTTTTTATTTCCCTTAGCATAGTGCCTGCCGGTTTCGTTCTACCTGCAAGAATATCTGATTCTGCTATCTCTAAGTCTTTATAAATCTGCTCTTTGCGATGGATTTCCTCGTAGCTTTCTATACTCATTAGTACCATATCCCCGTAGCCATTTTTTGTAACATAAATCGGTCCGTCATTTTCATGACACATTTCTGAAATCTTAGCGGTATCTTTCAATTCTTTTATCGGAATAATTTTAGGCATTCACTCACCTCCTTTTCTAAGTTCTAATTATGCCATAATTATGTCCTTTATGCAAAGCACTTTCCCCGCTCCTTGCGTATTCCCCAGTGCTATGCTAGGATATTCAGTTATAAGAGGAGATGAAGACTATGATGATTTCAACCAAGGGGCGCTATGCCCTTAGCACTTTAATTGATATCGCGAAAAAAATCAGGATGAGAAATGCTCCTGTTTCCATAAAGGAAATGGCAGAGCGGCAAGGCATTTCCCTGAAATATCTCGAACAAATTATTTCCCTGATGGTAAAAGGAAAGCTCTTAAAAAGTGTGCGTGGAGCAAAGGGAGGCTATCTTCTCTCTCGAGACGCCAAGGATATTCTGGTTGGTGAAATTTTGAATGCTGCGGAAGGGACTCTTGCACCGGTAGATTGTGTCAGAGACGGTGTAAGCTGTGAAAAATCCGCATCCTGCCCCTACCTTTCCTCTCTATAAAGAAATAGAAGATGCGATTTATTCCGTGGTAAATCGCTATACACTCCGGGATCTTGTGAAAGGGGATAAGGCTTAAAATCCCTGTGCTTTCCTTAGCTTTTATGTTATATTGAATGTCAAGTCTTTCTTTCCGTGTATACTGCATTTTTCTATGAATGATTACTGTTTCAATTTAGCCAGTATAAACGGTTTTAGAAAGAAAGCTGAGGTTTTAAACGACACGGTAATCTATCTTAATTTTTAAAAATGGAGAGTCTATGAAGTTAATCAGTTTTGCTATTCCTTGCTACAACTCTGCTGCCTATATGGGAAAATGTATCGAAAGTATCCTCCCCGCCGGGGACGAAGTGGAAATTCTTATTGTGGATGACGGTTCCCAGAAAGACAATACTTTAGAAATTGCAAAGGAATACGAGCAGAAATATCCTACTATCTGTAAGGCAATTCATCAGGAAAATGGCGGTCACGGGGAAGCCGTAAACACCGGCTTAAGAAATGCAAGCGGGCTTTATTTTAAGGTCGTGGATTCCGATGACTGGTTGGATTCCGAGGTTCTTTTAGAGATTCTGGAAAAAATCAGAAACATTACTCTTTCCGGAGACAGCATTGACCTGTTCGTTGCGAATTTCGTCTACGACAAGGTCGGGCAGGAGAACAAAAAAGTAATGTCCTATGGCAATGCCTTCCCGGAAGAAAAAATCTTCGGCTGGAACGACATGAAGCGTTTTAATCTGGGGCAGTATATCCTCATGCACTCCGTGATTTACCGCACAAAGCTTCTTCGCGATGCCAATCTTGTCCTTCCGAAGCACACCTTCTATGTGGATAATCTTTTTGTTTATCTGCCGCTTCCCCATGTAAAGAAGCTGTATTACTGCAATAAACCTCTACCACTACTACATAGGTAGAGAAGACCAGTCCGTGAACGAAACCGTAATGATCGGAAGACTGGACCAGCAGTTCCGTGTAAATCGCCTCATGATTGATTCCTGTGATGTCATGAAGGTACAGCCGAAGAAACTCCGGAACTATATGATTCTTTACCTAGAAATCATCACTACCGTCTCCTCCGTTCTTTCCATCAAGTCGGAAAACGAAGAAAATATGGAGCGAAAGAAAGAGCTTTGGAACTATCTTAAGAAAGAGCATTTCCCGCTATGGATCCGTATGCGCTCAAGTTTCCTTGGTCAAGGAGTAAATCTTCCCGGGAAAATCGGAAACAAGCTGACTATTTTAGCTTACCGCTTAAGCAGAAAGTTCTATGGCTTTTAACTAATTGTTATTCGATTGCAAGTTTTCCTTCATGATGAGTCCTATCTTCTTCAGTTCCAATTTCAAGCAACAAGGTCAAGAAGAAGTTAACTTTTGAATAAATAAATAAACTTGTGAATAAAAAAATTTTTAAAAAGAAAAAAACCGGCTTTGCATGGCAAATCTTCCTTGCACAGCCGGTATATTTTTTTGCTAAAAAAATACTTAAATCATAATTATACTTAAATCGAAATCGCGAATAAGAATACTTCACTATCAATAGGGAGAAGAAATGAAAATTGCCATGATAAGCGGTGCATCAAGAGGCATCGGAAGAGCTGCAGCAAAGGCCTTTGCCAAGGAGGGATATTCTTTACTCCTAAACTGCGAAAAAAATATAGACTTACTGGAAGAATTAAAGGTGGAAATCGAAGAAGAGTTACAAAGATTGGAGAATAGTAAAGAAAAGGATGGCTCTGAGAACAACTTTGCACAATCCTTGGATATTACTCTAAAAAAAGGGGATTTCGCTTCCCCTTTCTTGGAAAGCTATTTTCGCGCTAAAGAAGCAGACCAAACAGAAATAGAAGAACTGGTCTTAGTCATTAATCAAGGAAAGTCTACCTTGAATCTTACACAAGACTATAGCCCTGAAGAAACCGACAGTCTCATTCAGGCAAACCTTCTCGAGCCTTTTCATCTTGCACAGCGCATGATTCCTTATCTGCTCCGCGCAAAAACAGGAAGAGTTTTCTTCAGCTCTTCTGTTTGGGGAAATGTTGGCGCCTCCATGGAAAGCTTATATTCTCTCACAAAGGGGGGCATCAACAGCTTTGTAAAGGCACTTGGAAAGGAGCTTGCTCCCACTCATATTGCCGTAAACGCCATTGCCTTCGGTGCGATTGATACCGATATGAACGCTTGGCTTTCCGAAGAAGAAAAATCTGAGCTCGAAGAATCCATTCCCTACGGCAGAATGGCAACAGTAGAGAAGCCGCTGATTTCCTGCTTCTTCTTTCCAAAGGCACCGCTCTATCTCACCGCACAGGTCATTC